>Ga0180437_10001598_pt1 | contig 38574 bp, 66 predicted proteins | sample SS_ome_4_FD_132410 | JGI IMG/M metagenome (GOLD analysis project Ga0180437, IMG submission 132410) | Hypersaline lake sediment archaeal communities from the Salton Sea, California, USA - SS_3_D_1 metaG | ecosystem: Environmental > Aquatic > Non-marine Saline and Alkaline > Hypersaline >...
CGGCAGCCCTCGGATGATCCGCTGCTTCTCGGCTCTGGGGAGCCGTTTGAAAGCGTACTCGGATCGTAGCGCTTCACTCTTCGTCCCACACTTCTGCGACCACACCAGCTTCACGGGGCGCCTCGAGCGGGTGTACTTCGCGCCCCGCTTGGCTGTGTTGTGAGCCTCTGTGCGTCGGATGGGATCAGTGCTCACCCCGGCGTAGTAGGTTCCGTCCCGGCACAATAAAACATATAAGTACCAGTCCTCCACAGCGTCCTCACGGAGCACAGGTGACGACGTAGAACCGGAGCGCGAAAATGCCCACGATGATCAAACCGTAGAAGAAGAGCACGATCGCAGCTTCTCTGAACAAAGCCTTCCGCGGCCGCTTCATGGTTCAGCCCTCGTCGATGAAGAGGTCCCTCAGCTCATCCCCCACTTTCGTGAGAGCGTAGCAGACTTCCGTTCCCGGCATGGACAGCTTCGCCGCAGCACAAACCTCGTCGTAGACCCGCCGCACCCCCTCCTGGAAAGCGCCCCGGGGGTCCTGCGCCGTGGGAGCCTGGTTCACGTCTTCGCCCCAGTGCCCCACGCTCAGGTCCGGGTGGTGCTCCTCTTCCAGGTCCTTGCCGTCGAGCAAGTACTCCTGGACGAGGGCTTCGGGAGCGGTGTCGTTGGCGTTGATGAGCCCGTACTCGGACATCCACCTGGCGAACTGCAAGAGCGTGTCCCTCTCGGTCATCGAGGCCTCCTGTGGTCCGGGTATCCGGGTGTGCTCCTCACCAGGCGCGTAGCGGTGCACCACCGGCAGTCGCACTCCGGATCCGGGTCGTCGATCATGCCCTGGTACTCGCACTCGTCGTTCTCGCAGTAGGCTGCCAGCGCGTCCACGAAGTCCAGACGCAGGCTCTTCCGCTGAAGCTTGTCTTCCAGCTCCTCAACTTCGGCCGGCGTGGGCTGCGCTATCCACGCCTCCACGTTCTTCGGGGGCGGAGGAGGCTCGACCGAGCAACCCATCGAAAAAGCCCGCTGCATCGCTGGCGGAGACGGCTTCGCGACCTCCCGGACTCCTTTTCGCACTTTGAGGTACTCGTCCACCCTCCAGAGCGCCCGATCTGCCCACGCGCGATCCGAGTCTTTCTCCTCTTCGGACAGGTCGACGTAGTCGGTGTCGATTTGCTCCCGCCAGCGCAGAACACAGTCGAGCTTTTCGAAGTCCTCCGAATACGAACCACCAGAGCGCTCGTGAGCTCTACAGAACGGGAAACTCGCTACGATATCGTCGCGAAGACTGTCCAGCATGCACTGTGTCCAGTGCGCCCACTGGTCGTGCTCGAGCGTCGCAAACGTCTCCCGGAGGTGTTCCCTCGCCGCCTGCTCCATCTCCTGCATCCGAAACGGATTCGGCGTGCCGTCTGCTCGAAGGATCGGCAACGGGGCCACATCGAAAGACACGTTGGTCGCCGCGAAGTCGTCCTGGACCACTCCGTCCTTGACGCTCCCGTAACCGTCGAGTCCTGCACGTATTTCGTACTTGCACCCGGCCTCGTCGTAGGCGGGCAGCGTCCTTTCGAGTTGACGGCGGAGAGCCCTGCCATCCGGGGTGTCCAGTACCTCCGAAGTACAACGGACCACACCGTCTTCCTCCAGGCGGAGGTCCGCCACCACGAACGCGACTTTTTCCATCTTCAGCCGCCCCCCAACAGGCCCGATCGTACCGAACGCTTTCCGGGCCTCTATGTTCGGTTGCCATTTCTCGATGGCCTGCTCGAGACACTCCCGTGTGAAAATGCGTCCACTCACATCCCGGGGCTTGTCCGCTTCCAGGACATCGAACGTGAAGAAGAGCTTTTCCCCGTCTTTCTTGGTTTTCACCGGCATGGCGACCTCCTATGCTGTCGACTCTCTGTTGAGAGGGCACCACGAAGGCGCTTTGCGCTCCCCCAGGCCCCTGATGACCCTGTTCGCCCTGTCGCAGAAGTGCACCAGGGAGGGGTCTGCCCGTGACAGCGCGGTCAGATCGTGGAAGCCACAGTGCTCGCACTCGTGGGGGCCTTCTTTCAGCTTCCGGGCGTAGGCATTGCCCAGCTCTTCCCGCAGCGCCCCCTCCCGCAGGCCGGTCCCGTCGTCTTTCCCCAAGAGCCCCCGAGCCCAGACGTTCCAGGCACGCAAGGCTCCCTTCAGGCGCTTGACCTCGGCTTCGAGTTTCGAGATCTGTACCCGCGGACTCTGTTCCATCGTTTTGTCCCACTCCCGCCGGAACTCTTCATCCGACATGGAACCGCCGTCGCTGAATCCATCCGACATGTCAGACTCCTATGCCTTCTCTTTCGGACGGGCCCGCTGGACAGCGTTGAGGATCTTGAGCGAGAGCTCGATCTCCTTGAACGTCTGAGCCTGGACCCGGGTGAAACTGACCTCGCTGCGGACGCACATGCGCAAGCGGTGCATCTGCAACTGGTAGAGCTTCACGAGCTCGTCTTCCAGCCCGAAATCGCCCTCGACCGGCTTCCCCATCTCCATGAGGAGCTTCAGGAGGTCCCTACGGATCTCGTCCGGGGTGGGCTTCTCCTCTTTCTTCAGCATCATCCGTCTCCTCGAAGCGCCGTTTCACGCGCTCCATGATGTTGTCGTAGATACGCTGTGCTGCTTCAGCGTCTGCTTGGGGCTCGCCTGACCGGAAGGGCTCAGTCGTCGGCCAACGGGTCCTCGAACTCATTGGTCTCCTCTTCCCAGAACTCGATCTTGCACTGCGGCTTCCCGTCTCTCATCGGAACGAAAAAGTCTTCACCAAACTCCGGGATCTCCGTGCCCTTGTAGTGCTTCCTCACGTTCTGCAGGAGCTGGTGTGCTTCCATGGGGGGCCGGTTGCCGACCTCCACGTAAAAGACCCGCCGCCGAACGGCCCCCTCCAGGGCCTCCAGGTGGTGCTCTTGCACGAGATCGTCCTCACCTTGCGGGGTGGACGCAATGACCTTCATCTTCAGCTTCCTCGCCATCTCCGAACTCCTCACGCAAGGCTTTATCGAGCTCTGCTTCCAGGGCCACGCCCTTGGTCATCCAGGTCTTGATGTTCCGTTCGATCACTTCCCAGGGCACCCCTCGGGAGTCCAGTTGAGCCGCTGCCCGTCCCAGCTCGATGGACAACTCCCGGAGCATTCCCCCGACTGCGTCCGTGTCCAGGGTTGTTGGGTTGTAGACCTCCTTGAAGGTACTTCTCAGGGCCATGTACGGCTTCATCCAACCCTCGGGGGCCAACACCAAAAGGCGGTCCCGTAACGCCCAGGACCCTTCCCGAGCCGCTCTTCGACGCTCTCTTCGAAGCCCACGTTCTCGGTAGTCAGGTCCTGCCCCCGGAAAAACACCCGGAGAACCACTCGGTCCTCCCTGTCCACGGCTATCACCAGGGCCGCGAAAGGACCCTCGTAGCTCGTCCGGTTCAAGGAGTCGCGCCTGTAGTAATGCACTATTAGTCCGACAGTCGGCTTCACCTCCACCTCCCTGCGTCCTGCGGTCTCCTGGTCTGGCGCCGTCGTTCTCTACGATGCAACCAGCGCAACGTATCGTGCTTTGACGTAAGCCCTTTCGGTAAGTGCCTGAGTTTGAACGGGGGAGGTGCAGAGCGCCCGTACACCAGCGGATGGAAGGCTCCGTAGCCGGTCCCTCTGTCCCGGTGGAAAACCGTCTCTGTACGACCGTCGCTGTGGATTCTGACAACCAGGGTGCCCAAGGTCGCCGTGCCATTGACCCACATCACGAAGCGTTCTCGGCGACGCTGTTCACCAGAGCCGACATGGAATCACCCAGCACAGCCATGGTCGCTTCCAGCCGGCCCACATCCGGGATCACGGCGTCGTCCAGCTCACCCAGGAGTGCCTGCAGCTCCTCCAGGTGGACCTGCAACGCCATGCATGTCTCGTAGAGTTCATCATGCCCCACGAGGAGCATCTTCTTGAGGAAGGGCTTAGTCTCCATGTGCGTATACCCCAATCTTGCAGCCCGTAAGAGAGCGCCGCACCGTTCGCGTGGCCTCTTCCACGAGGCGCTCGTTGATGTCGTTCCGCTCGCGCCCGGCCCGGTACATCCGGCTCAGCACCCCTGGGACAAAAGGATCGATGAGCTGGACCTGGGGGAGTCTCCCGATGGCGTAAGGGTCCAGGATGAACCTGTGGTCTCCGTCCGCGATCACCAGCCAACTGTGGTCGACAATCCCGAAACAACCATCTTTCACAAGCATGTCCCGGTTCGGGTCCAGACAGTTGCGCACGATTCTCGCCACTTCGTGGCACCGGATCCAGCCCTGCTTCAGGTCTGGGATGTACCTCACCACCCTCTCGGCCCATTCGAGCTGCGCCAGCGCCCTCAGCGTGAAGAGCTCCATCTCGGCGTAGTTCCTCACCGCTCACCCTCTGGTGGATGGAGAACGAAGCGGGCCTTCACATCGTCCTTCCCGTCCTTCACCTCGATCACCTGAACGTTCATCAACTGGCGGAATAGATCGCCGAACATGGTCGACAGAAGCACCTTCGTGTGGTGATGGGCTTCCAGCTCCCCCACAGTGGGCTCGGGACAGACCTCTTCGAAGATAACATCCATCATGATGTCGAAGCCCGCGGCCGACATCCACCTCTTGGTCGGGATGCCCTTGTGCTCGGCCACGAAAGCCTGCACCTTCTCTTCCAGGCGCTTCCCTATCTCGGCCTCGTTGTCCCGTATGATCGCGACGCACTGGTCAGGATGCTTCAGCAGGGGCATGGTCAGTTCCTCTGGATGGTGTTGCGGAGCTCCTGGACCTTGATCTCCCCCTCCATCCCCTGCAGGAACGAGGTGAAGTGGTCCTGCCCCTTCTTCTTCGCGAAGAGCAGCAGGGCGTTCATCTCTTTGGGGGTGCCGCCCTCTGCCAAGAACATGCTCTGCCAGAAGCACATCTCGGCACAGAGCGCCATGAAGATCGAAGCGCAGTGCTCAAGGTGGTAGTCCTCCGGGACAAGGCGCTCGGTGATTTTCTGGACCTCTTCCGCGTAGGTCCCCGCGAACTCGAGCCGGGCGGAGAGCCGAATCTGCTGCTCCTCGTCAGTCTCATCATCCCTACGGATGGGCAGCTGAAAAGCCTCCGGCTTCTCTTCGACCTCTTCCTGGCCGTCTCTCTCTTCGTCACTCATCGCCGTCCCCTTTCCGAAGAGGTACCACCTTTAGGTGCGTACTCTTCTTCGGTTCCTGTGTTTGCTCCCAGAGCTCTGTACGGTGCTCGGTGAAGTCTACCACGGGAGGCGGTGGGCGCCGACCTGGCTCGAAAACGGACACATCACACGTGAGCTTTTCCCACACGAGCTCCATCGCCACTTGAGCCTCCCCACGAGTCCCCCGAAACACGATGACACCGTTATCACTCTCCCCTTGCAGCGACACCCTGAGAATGTAGTAGGCGTCTCCATCCCAAATTGTCGCCAGGGTCTCGTTTCCCCCAACGGTGTGGATGTCGCCGTCTTGGTCTCTCAGAATGAACACGACACCTCCAACGTAGCCAGCCGCCCAAGCATCAATTCACCTCCAGCCTTGGCCCGGAGTAAGCCGCGTCAAGCCCGGCTTGGAACTCAGCTCGGAACGTGGCCTTGAGCTCTTCGTCCTGGAGCCCCCTCAGAACGCGCTCGAGTATGGTTCTCCCCCAGACGTTGGGACTCCCCTCGCTCATCTCCCACAGCCCCGGGTTCCGGCCAGAAGCGTATCCGAGGCCGGCTTCCGTGAGCGGTAGCGGATCACCGTCCAACCACAGGACGTCGACCGCACCCGGGAGGAACATGAAAACCGCCATGAAGAACTCTTCATAGGATACTTCAGCCCACCTCACGGGGTGTCTGGCGAAGGCCTCCATGTCGCCTTTCACTTCATCGGCCCAGTCCGAGCGGGGCTCCACGGTGGTATAGCCCACCCGGAGCGTGCCGCCGTCCTCGGTAGCCATCACCGAGAATACCGCCTTCCCCTCTTTGGTCTGCTGCACCCAGACACCGCTTTGTTCATCCACGTCCGTCTCCTTTGATAGGACCGAGGGCAGCCCCGCCGAGGCACCGGGCCATATAGTCCCTGTGATGCACATCCACACATCCACGCAGACACTGCACGCGAAAGCCCTCGGACACCCCTACGACTCCCAGGGAGGCACCGCACTTCCAGCACCGTAGTATCAACGGCTGCAAGCGGGGCGGCTCCTTGTCTGGATCTCCGCCCATCACGCACTCGAAAGCGCGCTCGGCCCACTCCTCGAGCATCACCAAGTCCCGCCGGGGAAGCTTCTCAAAAGGCTCCCCGAGCCCTCGGAAATCGATCCCGTGGAGATTTTTCGCGAACTCCGTAACAGACCCTTCCAGAAACTCGTAGAAAAGACGCTGGAGCTTTTCGATTATGGGGGGCACCTGCTCCGCCGGCGGATCGTCCGATCCACCTTCGACCTCGGCTTCGAGGGCCCGCTTCAGCTCTCCGAAACTGAAAAACACGGGGATCCCGAGTTCCTTGGCCCGTTCCACCTCACCAGAACCACCCGCGGAGTAGCCTCCGATCCGGAGCACAGCATCGCAACGCTCCACCCACTCGTAGGACCATTCCACCCAGTACTTCTCGGGCATGGGTGTGACCATGTTCCACAGAATGCCCGTGTGGGGCACGAACGGGATCACGTTCAGTTCCATGAAGATCCGCTCGCCCACCAACATCGCCTCGCGGCAGTTGATCTCCCGCGGAGTATCCCCGTCCCCCTGGATGGGGCCAGAAACGTACACGTACTTGATGCCCACGTAGAACCTCCTCGTGACAGCCGATCAGGACGCTATCAGGTCAAAGCAGGATTGTCAAGAGCCCTTGTTCTTGAGCCTCTCCGCCCTTGTTCTTGAGCCCCTCCATTGTCGCACAGAGAAGCTTGTAGAGCTCCTGTCCGAGCTCCTGGAGGTCTTCGGGTGTCGACCCCTGGGGGACACCTGTCCCAGCGGGCACGTTGCACTCGGGACAACGCAGCTGCATGGTATCGCCCCCTCCATCCGAGTCATTCGTATGGAAGCTGAAGACGGTCCGTGTGCAGCAGCTCGGGCACAGCAGAGACGAGCCTTCTACACGGGGTCCCTCGGCGGTATCAGGGACGGAGTCAGAAGAGCTCTCTCGAAAGGCCATCCTTTCTTCATCCTATGGATCAGGGTCGTCCGGGCCACTCCACAGCGCGGGTCCCTCGCCCACTCTGCCAGGGTCATCCGGTCCCCCTCGTACTCGTAGAATCGGCGCGGCTTGGTCAGGGGGCGCTCCTCGCGTTTCCGTGGGGACGGAGCCCGCAAGATGGCAGGATCGAATCGATGCCTCCCCCGGATCCTATAGTTGCCGCTCTTGAGGCGCGTCCGCAAGCGTTTGTAGCCGATCTCACACCGCGGATCCTTCGACCACTCGTGGAGCGTCTTGCGCTCTCCCTCGATCTCCAACCGTCTCCATACGCCGCCCATCGGGCACCTCCTTGGAGCCTAGTATAGGCACCTTGACGGAAGTGTCAAGCGCGTACTACACAGACTGCTCGGGTTCTTCGGACTTCTCGGGCTCCGGCGGCATGGGTGCGGAACCGGCGATCCTCTCCTCGAGACTCGAACGGTGCGGCGCCTCCCTATCCTCCGCCTCCCGCTGCTTCCTCCAGAAGTTCTCACGTGTCGCCTGCTCCACATCCATCTGAACGATCCCGGGTCTCCCTCCAGCCGACAGGTCCTCCGGGGTCACATCAGGATGAGGATGGGATACGAGCGTCGTTTTCAGCGGTACTACGCTGTAGGGAGCCGGCGTTGAATCCTTTATGAGGTCCACGGTACTCTGAGCCATCTCAAGGGAGAGCCCGGTGTGAAGGGCCAAGGTCTCCGCGGCACGGTCTCCGTCAGCATCGCGCTCGCGTCGGAAGATCAGCCGCCCGTCGTTGACGAGAAAGCGTTCGAACCCGGACGCTTTCGCGAACTCCACGATTCGATGGAGATCGTCCATGGGGATCGCGCCCTGGACCGTCATCCGGGCATCCGTGCATTCGATTGTGTAATCCCTGCTCATTTTGTCCTCCAGAAGGGCCAACGCCCCGGAAAAGTCCACTACCCAGAAGCTAATAGGACAGCGCCAAATCGTCAAGTGCATAGGGCTTCGGTCGTGCGACACGCGGCTCTCTGGTAGAATTTTATGGGACATAAGACTTGGGGAGGGACCCATGGCGACCGAACAAAAGCAAGGTGGAAGAAACGAAAACGGAGGAAACGGAGCAGCCATTCACAAAGAGGCCACCAGAACTGTTGCGCGCGCCTTCCGATCCAAGCCGGCCCAAATTGTCGCCATCATCGTGGCCTGCGCCTTCATGCTCTCCCTGCTGTCCACTGCGGCCTGGTGGGTATTCGACACCGCCCTCGACATGAGGGAACGCCTGGCAGAGAGCGAAAGGAAGCTCAAAGCGGCCGAAGAAGAACAGGGGAAGACGAAGGCCCAGCTCCAGAAGAAAGTCGACCAGGTCGATAAGCAAGACCAGGAGCTCGATGAAGTCATGACGGCAACGGAAGACTCAACTGCCATCCAGGACGCCCGGCTCGACTTGCTGGCCATCGAAATCGAGGAGCTGAAGGCCGAGATCGCCGCTCTCCGGGGTGAAACGACTATGGTTGACACTTTGGTAGCCCCCCTGAAGGACATGGAGCGGGAGGCACGGAAAAAAGCCGCCGAGGAAGCGCCCCCGAAACCACGAAGCGACCGAGTCAGAGCAGACGGGGTTGTACAGTTCAAAAAATGAACAGGATGTCCCTGGAGATGATGAGGGCATCCTTATCTAGATCCTACTGCACCCGCCCTTTTGGTTTTGCGGGTTGTCGAAATGCCGCCTCGCTGTCCATAATGAGCGAAGGCGCCCGGGGAGGTGTCGATGATGAATGACCGCGACCGTGAACTGTTGCGAGAAATGACTGAGGCCTATCACAAACTCGGTCTAGCTCTTCGGGAGCTCTCAGTGCTGCAGGACTCACATAGACAACAGCTGGACGGACTCGAACAGATGTTGTTCCGGGGTTCGTGCTCGATGCAATCGAAAGTAGCCATCCTGGAGACGCGCATGGAGGAGCAACAGCGCGTATGCCAGGAAACCAGGACAAAATCAAGCACACATTCAGCAGCTCGCATCGGCAGCAAAGCAACGGTCCTCGCCGCCTGGATCGGCGGCACCATCACCTTCCTCGTGGCTCTGATCAGTCTCATCATCCAACTCAAAAGCTGAAGGAGCCTCCCATGGCGCCCTCCCGTGAGGAAGAAGGTATGTCCAAGCCGCGCAAGCTGTCCGAAGACGCCCTCGAACACTTGAGACGTGCACGGCGCATGCTCGGCGTTCCAGACTCCCAGCTGGAACAGGACGAACGGAAGGCAAAGAGGGAGTTCGACAATTCAAACTTCGAATTCCCTGAGCTGCAGAGCGCCTGAGCGATCACGGAGCCGACATGCGAAAGCGCACCCCCGACGAAATCAGAGCCTTCGTGCGCGAGCACAAGGTCCAGATCCTTCCGAAAAAAGCCTCCTGGCTCATGCGCGCCTGTGCGTGGTTCCTGTACTGGACCTGGATCAACCGGGATTTCATGGACCGCTACACGACCACCGTCGGGAAAAAGATCTACTACCGAGAATCCTGGGGCGACTTCGACATCAACAGCGACACCCACGTGCGGCGACACGCCAGCACCCTCGAGCACGAGTTCGTCCACGTGCTCCAATACAAGAAATGGTGGCTCCTCTACCAGTTCACCTACCTCCTCGTGTTCCTGCCGCTAGGCTTGGCCTGGTTCCGTTTCTACTGGGAGCGCGAAGCCTACCAGGTAAACCGCCTCTACGGCAGAAACATCGAGAGCTGCGTGGACGCCCTGTGGAGCTACGGCTGGCCCTGGCCGCGCTCCCGCATGCGTAAGTGGTTCGAAAACCACCCCGTGGAAGACACCGCCCTCGCAGCCTGACGGAGACCGACATGGCCAACATGGACACCTTCAACAACATCTGGACCAAGCTGGGCGGCAGGAAGCTGATCGCGTTCATCCTGGGGCTCGCTGTCTTGGTTCTATTGGCGTACTTCGATAAGCTGACCGACAATGCGCTCTGGGGCGTGCTCGGTCTCGCCAGCCTCTTGACCGGAGGTAACACAGCAGAACACATCGCATCAGCCTGGAAGAGTCGAGCAGCGGCCTTCCTGGGAACCTCACCAGACACAAAGGTGGAAGCGGAGGAAAAAGAGGATGGATAAGCACACCGAGATTACCGAAGGGATCCTGGGAGGCATCGAAGAGGCCTACGATTGGGCCGACATCATGAGAGCCGCCGAGGTGAAGCAGAAAGAGGGCCGAAAGAGGGGTAAACAGAACAAGGTCAAGGACATCAAGCCTCTCGGACGCTTCAAGTCCCTCGAGATTCCGAAAGACGATGAACCCGAAGCGAAATCCGGCACCAAGCCCAAGGCCACTCGCCGCTACTCCGGGCTCGACTACAAGGGACTCACGGCATCCGAAAAGAAGGCCATGGAAGTCTTCGTCAAGAAGACCTGGGGGAAGAAGGGCCCAAAGGGAGACATCAAGCGCTTCCTCAAGACCCGGAAAAAGATCAGCATCGTCCCGCACAAGAACGACCCTTCCATGGTAGTCGTGCGCCTGCTGGGCACCTCCACAGCGTCCCGCAAAGACATGGAGAACTTCCTCACCGTGCTCGGAGCCCCTACCAAGGGCGTCCGGGTAGGCTACAAGCGCACCATGGCGTTCATCTCGAAGGAGATGATCCCCATCATGAAGGCAATCAAGGAAGGCGTAGAACGCTTCGGAGACATGCTGATCGAAGCACTGAAAACCGACGTCGGGGTCCTCAATGAGGACGACCAGAGCACCTGGAGAGACGCACTCGACGGCCGCACACCACCCCAGGAGAAAGCCCCCACAGCGGCACCCTGAGGAACAACCAAGGAGACGGGCAGCATGGACGAGATCATCTACTACATCCTCGTGGTCGTCGGCCTCTTGGCGATAGGCGGCGGCGCCGGGGGCCTGATCGCAAAAAAGCGCTCAAAGAAGAGGGCTCCTCTCGTGGCCGAGCCCCTGCCCCCGAAGCCTGAACGACATGAATCGGTCGCCCCGACACCCGAAGAGGTGTCCGCTGCCGACGAAGCTGCCGAAAAGACCGACCAGCGCATCGAAGAGGTGAAGCGCCATGAGGAAGAGATTGCCGACAACCCTCCTTCTGACACTACTCCTGACCCTGACGTGGTCGATTTCCTTCGCTCAAGAGACAGCCGAAGAGAGTGACAGCCCCTGCGCATCCGATCCGGCCAGCTACTGGATCTGCGCCGGGGACAAGGCGTGGGACACGGGCTACCTGGTCCCACCCAGCGTCCTGGACCTGCGGCAGTGCATGGTCTGGGAAGAGTGCTGCGCCCTGATCCCAAATCTTGAAAAGGAGCGCGGCGACTTCCAGACACAGCGCGACAAGGCCCTGAAAGACATCGAGCTCTGGCAGAAAGACTACGAAGAGCTCTCGGCACACAGCGACACCGTCACCGAACGCTACAACCAGTGCAGCTTGGACCTGGCAGACTGCTCCCACGCCCTGGAGGACCGCTACGAGACCTGGGAAGTCGCCCTGATCGGAGCCGGCACCGGCCTGGGGGCGCTCCTCGTCGGACTGGTCGTCGGGGGCTTCGCCCTCTGACTCAGCTCCAGGCGAACCGGTGCAGCCACCAGACCTTCACCCAGAGATCATCGAGCTGTGACCGGAAGTCTCCGTCCGAGCGCTGCTCCTGCATCGAGCGCCACTCTTTCCGTCGAAAGAAGCGCTTGTTCTTGCGGAAGTTCCCACAGCCCGCACACGAACACAACTTCTGTGTCCGGGCGTACTTGGCCGCCACTGTGCGGTTCTCCCACCAAGGGGCAGTGTGATCCCTAGGGTCCGGCCGCCCCCTGGGCCACAACTCTTTGTCCTGAGCCTCCAAGAGCCTGAACCAGGCCTCACGTCTCTTGAAGTACTGCTTTCGTCGCCACGCGCGCGTTCGTCCCATCTCGTGCCCTCCAGCAGGTCATTTCGCTGGAGAGCTTGTGGAGGCAGTTCGACATCGCGTGCATGACTACTCCTCGGAGTCTTCTCCGACAACCTTCCCTTTGTCGAGGCCCTTCACGAAGGCCTGCATCCACTTGTCGAGTGCGGCCTTGACTTTGTGACCCGAGTTCACGGGACCACCTCGGTGCAGCGACACCCTCTTGCCGCCCCCGGTGAGGTATCCGAAGTCGACAAACTGACGTCCGTCCTTGACGAACTCGGCCTCCCAATAGGCCGCCACGGGGAGATTGCGGACGTTCACCTTGGCCTTCTTCGCAACAGACAAGGCCGCCGCATCTACGAACTCTGCGCGGCCGTGCTGCTTGTCCCCGGCCTTCCACTTGGCTTTCTTATGGGTCTCCCACGGGGAGCTATGGACGGTGTTCGCCCGGAGGAGATCGCCGATACCACCCCCGAGCGCCCTCTTGAACGCTCGGACTCCCTCCTTCTTCTGGTCGGGCTTGTACGTGAGCAGGAACGACAGCGGGTTCGGCTTCGCTTCGAAGAGCCCTTTGCGGAGCTCCGAAAGTGCCCCCGCCGCCTTCTCGAAATCGACTCCAGACATCTCAGTCCTCCTTCAGCTTCTGCGCAAAGCGCTTTGGCACAGAAGCCATCACATGCTTCCCACCACGGGTGACCTTGGTGTTTTTTGGAGCACCGATGCGCTTGAGAATGACCCCCAGATCCATCTCCGACGAAGCCCCTCTACCCGGGTACTTGAGCAGTACCCGCTTCGAATTTTCGGGGTCGCTGACTACCTTGACCTTCCACTTGACCTTGTCCCACCACGCTTTTGGGGAGTCGTCGACCTTCTTTTTCCCCATGCTCTCGACAAGCGCGTCGAGGAGAGGTCCAAGCACCTCACGGTGAGCCAGCGTGTACTTGCCCCCACCCGACCACGAGATCCCTCCGCCGCCACCACCTCCCACGGTGGTCGTGCCGCCGCCCACGGTCTGGTACACCTTCTCTTTCTCTTTCTCGGTGTCGAGCGTGTACTTCTTGGCTTTCTGCTGCTGTTGCTGCTGCTGTTGCCCCGTCTCCCGGGCCGCAGTTTCCACCTTCTTCCGAGGTGCGATGGCTACCCACTTGTACTTGCCCTTCTTGATCGTGAAGGTCCCCCCGATCCCAGCGAGGAACTTCTCGAGCATCTTCTTGGAGCCCTTGATGTTGTGGTAGATCTTCACCACCACGAACTTCTGCGGGTTCTGCCGATGGGGTCTGTAGTGGATCCCCTTCTTCCCCTTCACCCAGGTCACGATCTTGTCTTGAGCCATCGCTTCCACCTCACTGGTCTGGTCCCTGGGCGTGCTTCACCCACACCCACATGATGAGCCCGGTCAACGCGCACCAGCATAGCAGGAAAATCCAGAAAACGTCCATCACTGACCGCCTTCCCCGTCCCCCTCCCTCAGGTAGAGCTCCCGCTCAAGATCTTCGACGCTCATTCTTTTCAGGTTGCTCGGGACCTCGAACTCGTTCTCTTCGCACAGCTTCTTCAGGCGCTTCCGAAGCTTCCGGCGCTTCGCCCTGTACTTCGTCTTGTACTGGTTCTCCAACTTCTCCTCGAAGTGCTTGTAGCGGTCCTTTCCGAGCTTCTTCAGCTCCTTCGGCGTCACCTCCGGGTGGAGCAGCGACTCCCGCAGCTTCAGGAACTTCCTCTGGGAGTACCCACACTGACCGGCAAAGCCGTCCCTGGAGTGCCGACCGCACTTCCAATGGGCCATCCAGTCGTGCAGGGAACCGGCGCACTTCTTACCGTGACTCCTCTTGGCGTGCATGACCTGAAAAGCGGCCACCTGGGTGTTGATCCACGGGTCGTACAAGTCCTCCGCCTTCCAGTCCGTCCCATAGTACTTCCGTGCCTTCCTCACCCAGTACTCTTTCTGCTGGTAGAGCCCGATCTCCCCGTCCTTGCCCTCGGCGTCCGCTTCGTAGGTGATCGGGCGCTCGTAGGCGGCTGCCGTCGTGGGCGTGAAGTCAAAGCGCCGCCCACTGTGCTCGCTGATGAGCATGGAAGCCAGGTCGTAGGGGTCCTCCCCGAGGGCCGTCGCCGCATCCCAGGCATAGCGCCCGTACTCTTCCGGCACGTTGGCTACCTCGTGGAGATGCTGAACAAAGAACTCCCGACGCGCTTTCTCGAAGCCTTCGACAAGGGCAAAGCTCCATCCCGTAGCCTCAGCCACGACCGGGGTCGAAGCCTCCGTCGCATCCGGCTCTGCTTCGGCTCTGGCAGCTGCCAGAACAAGCAGGGCGAGTAGCAACAGGGTCACAAATAGGGCTGATTTTCGCATGGTTTCCTCCATGTGACAGGTACACTCCTCCACCTCGCTCCTCGGCGGAAGATCCCATATCAGACCTCAGAGGGGAGGTCCATCCGAAAGCGGCTCAGGCGGAGGTCTGCCCTGCTATCACTTGTCTCTTGTCCCTTCCAGGGGGTATGAACGGCGCCACGTACCGACTGACAGGGTCAGCTTCCCGAATGTCGTGCGAGTCGGCTCGAAGCGCCCCAGCGATGAATAGGCTCCGGCGTCCACGTAGGCCTGTGTGACGTGCGGCGTGTAGCCGTGATCCTTCGGCACTGTCACCCCAGCGCGGGTGAGTGCCTGGACGAGCTTCTGACGGAACTCCGGGAGGTCGGGGGCATCCACGGAAACGTACAAGACGTCCTTCCCTCCCGAAGTCTTCCCGGCGCTGAAGCGCCCCGATCCCGAGAGCATCGCCCGCATGGGGGGAGTCCGCTTCGCGTAGCGCTTGCAGACCTTGGACACCTCCAGGAGCTTCTCCTCGCCCACGTCGTTGGCACTCCCGAGGTAGATAACGGTTAGGTGGAGCTCGTCCGGCGGCTCTCCCCCTGGCACTGCCACCTTCTTCTGCAACGAAGGCGTGAGGAAGAACGCGATCATCACACCAGCACCCTTGTAGGCTTCGAGTAGCTGCCGCCCCTCCTGAATCAGGCCTTCCATCGCTTTGTCCCTCTTCGGGGTCCCTGTGGGCTTGGGTACGTCCGAGGGGAGTTGGTAGCGGGACCGGAGCTTCTTGGTCAGCTGCTCTGCCCTCTTCACGGGGTCCATCGGCTTCTTGTCAGCGTCCGGCTTCTTCGGGGGCGGAGGCACAGGGGGAGGCTTCGGAGGAGCTTTCTGAGCGCCTGGGGCTGCCTGCTGGGGCTGTCTCTGCACAGGGGCCCGTCCTCTTGCAGGAGCTGCCCCCCTGGCAGCTCTTGCGGGAGCTCTCTTCTGCTTGTCCTGTTCCCGTTCCTTCTCCCGCCCCTTCTCCTTTTCCTTCTCCTTGGTCTCTTTCTCTTTGGTCTGAGCCTGCTGCTGTTGCTTCTGACGCTGTTCGCGCTCTTTCTCCTGGTCCTGCTGTCGCTCCTTCTGCCGGGCCTCTCGTTCCTTGGCCTGAACCCGCTGCTGCTCTTTGGCCTTCTTCTCGGCCTCCCTCTGGGCCAGGCGCTGTTGAAGGGTGATCTCTTGCAGGTCGCTCATGTCTCTTCCCCGAGTAGAGGAGCATCGAAGCACAAGGCACACTGAGGAGCATACCGTTCGCCGTCCCCAGGGACAATGTCCGACTCCATGGGTAACAGGGCCCGATTGAACGAAGCCCGGTTGCCACAAGCGCACCTCGTGTCCTCGCACACTCTGATGAAGTCGGCATAGCACAAGAGCTCAGCCATGTTTCGAAACGGCGTCCCGTCGAAGCGGAGCCCTATAGAAGCCACCACCACGGTGAGCCCTCTCTTGCGCAAGACCCGAGCCGCTGTGACCAGTCCCGGGAGCATGAACCCCTCATCGATAACGACCACCTCAGTTGGCGACGCCACCTTCTCCAGTATCACCCCGGCGTGAGGCACCCGCTTCCCCGGGATCCGGAGCCCGTCCCTCGACACGATGTCCTCGTCTTTGTCCCTCGTATCGGCTTCTGGACGGAAACCCTGAACAGGCTTCTTCGTGTTCAGAGCGAACTTCACCGCAGCACTGGTCTTCCCCGAGTACATCGTCCCGGTAAACACACAGATCAATCCGACTTTCATAACAGCCCCCTCATATCGTCGCCGAGGGGACATTGTACAAGTCAAGAGCTATCGGCACCACCGAGGAGCCACGAAAAGAACCCCCAGCAAAGCCTCCACAGCCCTGTGAGGGCGTCTCCGAACACCCCGATGTACTCACGGATCAAGGCCCTCTCCGGTGTCATCATCGTCAGCCTCCTTCGGAGCATCCAGGTCGATGAAGCGATGCTCCTCCTGGAATGCCTGCCACCGATCCTCCCCCATGCTACCAACAAGCAGACCCGGCTTCGAGAGCTCTGATCGAGTCCGTCTCGCCGAACGATGAGACCGGAAGATCAGCACCCGTCCGGTCTCGTCTGCAACAAAGTTCCCTTTCTGGACGAGCGCCCAGCGAACAGGCACCACCGGAGAGGAATCGGACCGTCCGAACTTCGACTCGAGGAGCTCGACACAGCAGTCCTTGATTTTCTTCCCGCTCCCGCAAAGACACCGATCGTTGCGTCGAAAACGTACAGAGGCGCGTTTGTGCGCCATCTGAACAGCTTCCTGGTGTCGCGCCTCCTGCTTTTCCAGCACCCAGAGCGGAGTCCGCTGTCGCTTCCCCATTCCAATCTCCATGGACGAACGGCCCCCGAAGGGGCCGCCGTCTCATCATGCGGCTTCTGCCTCTGCCTCCTCCCAGCGCTTGTCCCACTCCCAGATGTTACCCCCGAGCCACCGATTGATGGTGGTCGTGGAGCACAACGGCAGCGTCACATCCGGCGGGATCGCAGGATCGATTGCATCCCGGATGCATCGACCGATCCTTGTCGGGCACGGGGCTCGTCGGGAAAAGCCCTCGGTCTGCTCGAGCGTCCGGCCACGAAGCATCGCATAAGCAAGCAGCCTGCTACGAGCCATCGTGGAACCGTATTCCCGAGCTGACATCTGGACATCATGCTTCGCAAGCCCTTCGAGTCCGTTGGCGTGTCGCCGCTCCTCTCGGATCGTTCTCGCGTCGTCTTTGATTTGCTCTTTGAGCTTCCCGATGGCCTGAACCATTGCAGGAAGCGATACCAAGGCGTTCGTCCTCTCATACATTCCGTTTTACTCCTCGGCTGCGGTCAGGGGCCCATTGCCCCAAGCGGATCTGGTCCATAACTCCGTCACAGCAGCAGCCGCGGAGGCCCTCGGGCCTACGACTCGGGCATCGACCTCCCTCCTACTCTTGGCGTGTACCACATCAGCATGGCTGATCCCTCGTTGGCCGGATTCCACCTACCTGTCGGAGCCCCTGCCAGGGGCTTGGCACCGGGGGTCTTCCCCGAACGCGGAAGTCTAAGTATACGCCCTCTGACACTCTTGTCAAGAGGGAAACGCCTCAGATCTTACTCGCCTTCCTTATCTCTCGAGCCCGCTCCGCATCGGGAGCTTCGAAGCCCACCGGCTCACTCCTCTCGGGACGATAAGTCACGAGACGCGGATCCTCGGCCTCCAGCAGCATCGCCGCTGCACAACCCTCTGGTCCATACTCACGCAACTTCTGCAGAAGCGCCCACTTGAGATCCATGCAGCCGTCCAACCAGACGCATATTGCGGGGGCGCTGTTGACCCCCGCGTTGTCGAGATCTTTCCTCGTCGTAACCAAGGTGAACTTTGTGTGCATATCTGGCTCCTTCTCCCTCGCAATGCCCCTACCCGGGTTTGAACCGGGGCCGACACGGGTCTACTCGGAATCGAACCGAGTCTTGCGGATTTAGAATCCGTTGTGCCACCCCTACACCATAGACCCCAAAGCTCTCCGCCTTTTATGGTAGAACTTCGCAGCACAGGAGCGGGAACAGAAGGCCCGCTTACTCCCCTTGTGTACAACGTTTCGTCTTTCCCTACGAAAAGCCCCCGCACACTCCGGGCACACGAGGTCGAGCATGGCCGCGGGTCTACTGTCCTTCCTTCGATTCTCCGAAGGAGACAGTACTTGTAAGTTCACCAGCCCATTGTTCGACGGATCGTTGTCGATGTGATCAACATGCTCGTCCTTCCGAAGGAAACGCCCAAGGTGGACCTGCATCAAATAGCGTCCGTAGTCCATCCCCACGCGCGTACCATCTGGACGAAGAACATGCACGATCTTCCTCTTCCCCTGGTTCCCGTAAGGACCGTACACCCGGCACCCCCCAAAAGGCTTCCTCGCTTCGACCCTCTTGGCCACGCCGCCCCCTTTTAACACAGACCGCGCTAGCATATAGGCCGCGGTGTTTACTGTCAACCGCGCTACCACTGCGCCATAGGGGCTCATCGACCACCACTCTTCGAGGAGACACCGAGAGCTACCTCGATCTGCCCGAAGTACTCGGGCCGAACCACGCACTCCGAATACCGAGTCTTCGCCCCCTCGGGGACTTCGAACCCCTCTCTGGGCATAGCGTTCACCGGCACGTAGGGCGCCCAGACATAGCCGTCCTGCTCTCTATACTTCCCCCAGTCCAAAGGAACAGAGAAGCCCTCCCGTACACCTCTGCAGAAGCCCCAGCTGTACGCGAGCAGGTCGAACAACAACCTCTTCATCTCATCTCCTACATCAAGATGAGGACTCCGATGAGTACCCCCACAAGAACGACTGTGATAGCGAAGTCCGCCAGTATCAGCTTGCTCGCCTTGGCCTTCTCTGCGTAGAAGGCCTTGCTCAGGTCCCTGTGCTCCTCCTTCAGACTCACGTGGAAGTCCTTCCAGCTCTCGAGAGACTTCTCCAGGCCCTCGAACGCCTGGTCCACGTGCTCGGCCCGTTCCAAGGCAGCCAGCTCGGTGCCAGCCCCCAGCATATCCAGCTTCGCGCGGAGCACGTCCATCTCTGTACACAGGGTCGCGTACTGGACGTCTTTCGGGACCCCGCCGTCCTCGGGCAGCTCCTCGACGGCGCGACGGAGCGTCTCGAGGGAGATCCCCAAATCTTGGGCAACGTACTCCCAGACCCCTGCAACCAGAGCTTCCGTGAGCCGCGGGAGGGCGAGCAGAGCGTCGGGATCTTCACGGTCCTTCTGCAGAAAGGCCCCGATGTTCTCAACCCCGATCCTGGTGAGGTTCTCATTCATCAGAGAGCCTATCCCTGGAGCCACCTCCGGGCTGCGGTTCATCCAGCGGTAGAAGTCCTGCGTCGGGAGCTCGATCGGCCCCTCCGTCACCCCAGAGCCCTCGGTCCCCGGGATCGCCTCGTCCACATGAACCTCTCTGTCAACAGCAGCGCCCAGAGAAGGGATCCGAACATCCTCCTCCGGCTGCAAGGGGTCGGCTGTCAGATCGAGCCCCGTCTCTGCACTCGTTCCTTCTTCCACGTCTCTACTCCTCTCCCACAGGACACAATGCCTGTATGTCTTGGACGCGGAGCGCGCGGTCCCCGTCCCGAGTGATGAACCAATAGCCCTCACCATGAATCCAGTGTGTTCCTACTCCCACCGCCTTCAGCAGCTCGTAGACCTCCTCTCCCACGAGGTCCTGCCTCACGTGCAGTTGGGTGGACGCGAAGGTGTGATCGATTCGGAGGAACATTGCCCTCCCGAAGACCCGCCGCTTCGTGATCTGCCCTGCAAACTCCGGCACCGCTTCCCCCTCAGAGCGCGCCACAGCCCTCCGAAGACAGCCAGCAGAGCGCCCAAAATCCCGAGCTCCAGCACACCCCCACACACGCACGCAATCATCAGCCCCTCTCGTAGCTCCGATGCACGAAGTCCATCAGGGAGAAGAGACCCACTCCATGGATCTTCTTCCGCTGCTTCGGGTCGCCCAGGTCGCGGTACTTGAGCGTCACCGCGTCCCTCTTCGCCTTCTTCCCAGAAGCCATGATGCCGCTGGCGTTTCCCTCGACCGTAGTGATGACCCCGTCGTAACTGTAGCCCTTCACCGTCGTGATATGGTTCGGCGTGCCGTCCCCTTCCCGGTCTTCCAGGAGGATACAGCCCTGGCAGACGAGCCCTACATCGGCGAAACCGACCATTTGCGGACCGTCTTCTTCGACCATGGCTTCGAGGTCTTCGTGACTGATCCACATGCGCGGGGCATCGTGCAGGTCGTGGAACTCCCGCAACACGACTCTGGTCCCGTCTTCGAGCACGGCGAACTTCGGGACGCGCTTGCCGTAGTTGTAGTTGAAAAAGTCGACCACATTTTTGACATGCCACAAGCCTGGACGGAGAGCCTTCGCAAACCCCGCTTTGAAGGCGTGTGCCGCTGCGAACATCCCGCACCACATACGGTCCGCGCGACCGTTGTCCTTCCACTCCATGCGGTTCGCGAAGCCACTACACCTGACGATCTCGTCAATCTCGTCCGGGTGCGTCTTCTCCTGGATGTTCTTCGCCCAGTCCGTCATCTGTGACTCGACCATGCGCACCAGGCACTTCTTCAGCTCCATCATTCCACCTCTCCCTGATCCAAAGGACGAACCCCACGGCAACCACCGCGAGGAGAACTGTGATGTAGACCCACATCAGTGCTTCGTGGTCTTGCGAACGCCTTCCAGGAGAGACTCCATGAATGCTGACAAGCGCTCGTCTTTCTCGTTCGGGAGCCCGGTCTGCAACAAGACCCGGTACCCTTCCACCTGGTTCGTCAACTCGTTGATCCGCCGATCGAACTCGGCTTTCTGGTTGCGGACCTCTTGCGCGGCATCGTCCAGGCGCCTCTCGATGCCCTTGAGCGCGTCTTTCATCGCGCGCAGCCTCCGGGAAGACCGGCGCTCGGCCGCTCGTATCGCACACAACGGACAACGACGGGTCCGCTCGTCCCACTGCACGAGCACATCCACGTGGTCGTCGCTCTGACAGGACATCCGAAACCGCTGCTCGCCCATACGCCCCTCCGACTACGTCTGGGGAGACGCTATCAGGTCGAGAGGCGATTGTCAACGGGTATTGTCGAAGCTACCCGTCTTCGGGGGTGCTTTCTTCTGAAGCTTCTCTGGAAGAGCCTTCTTCTGCAGACTCCTTCCGCAGGAGCAACTTTTTGAGCTTCTGCAGAATACCCCTCTGCTGGAAGAGCGCCAGGAGGTCCTCTTCGGAGGCGCCCACGAGCTTGCGCTGCAGATTGATGGCCTTTAGAGCCAGCTTCTTGAAGACACCCTCATCGAGGAGCTCGGTATCGTGCTCGGAGGCTTCCACCAAAGCGCCGACTTCTTCGTCTTCCAGGGCAAGTTCGAAAAGCGTCGCCAGGATCGGATCGTCGATGTCTTCGCCTTTTCCGGCCAGCTTCTTGAGCTTCGCCATGGCTTTCTTGATGGCCGCCTTCGCACCCAACTTCTTCTTTTTCTTCGGAGCCTCGGGTTTCTTGCCGACCGCCAGCTTCTGAGGGGCCTTCGGCTTCTTCGGCTTCTTCGGCTCCTCCGGCTTCTTCTCGGGCTCGGGCTTCTTCTCGGGCTCGGGCTTCTTCGTTGGAGCACCGTCGTCGGACACATCCTTGGAGCCGTATGGGCTTGCGCCCTTTTTCCAAGGCCCTTCCGGGACAGACGGAGACTTCGCCGGGTATCCCGATCCGAAATACTTTGTATTGTACCCTGACTTGTAGCCCTTCGAGACCCGCACAGTGATCGTGTTGCCCTTCTTGTACTTCAGGACGGGCTTGCCGCCCTTGGTCTTCTTCGTGGGGTGCGGGATGTCCACGAGCGCCGTGCACTTCTGCACGTAGGGTCCGTCTGAGACACACTTCCACTTGTTGGTTTCGCCGTCCTTCTTCCCGTCCGGCCCCTGACCCCGTGTGCTCAGGTACTGGAAAGGCGCGTGCTGCGCCTTCCCCTTGCTCGGCAAGCCCCACTTGGTCTTGACGGTCTTTTCGAGCAGCTGCCCGTGCAGACTTTGATGCTGCCCCTCGAGCAGGCGAGCATGGATAGACTCGAGGACAGGGATGCCGAGCTCGGCCATCTCTTCCGGGGTCATCGTTACCGCTTCCATCTCGCCCTCCCAAATCTCACTCTTCCGGCATCTGATCCGCCAGAAGCAGCACGCTCCCGTCATCGTCCCGACAGTAGCCGAGGAAGCTGTCATCGTCACGGAACTTGTGGATCCAGGCGAAGTCCAGGCGAAGGAACATCACCCGGTCCCCCGGTCGGATATCCACCTTTGGACCCGCGGCCACCACCGTGGCGACCACGACCACCTTCTTTGGCAGCCCTGAGTAGAAACTCCGGGAGGTCTGAGGGATGATAATCCCACCAGGTGACACCTTCATGGGAGAGTCGGTTCGCACGAAGACCACACCGCCGAACGGCTTTATCCTGTGTCCGTAGCCCTCCCACGTGTCCTCCACGCGCTCGAGGCGCCGTTCCCTCGACCACTCTCCCTCCGTCTCTCCGATCACCCTGGGTATGGACTGCGGCACCTCCCGGGGGGTCTTCGAGAACTTCGGCCCTGATCTCACGAGTCCTTGCATGGTCCGTCTCCTTCGGGCCGGCTCAGCCCCGTTCCCACCACATGCCCTCCATGAGGTGAGTCGTCGGAGCCAGCCGGCTCTCCTGTCGTCCGATCGCCTTCTCGTAGTCGGCGACCTTCTCCTTGTGACCCTTCTGAGCGGACTTCGAGCGGGCTGCCTTCTCGCCTTTATCCGTCAGGGTCTTGGTACCGGGCTCGTAGTAGCCCGACTTCTGTCCTTGCGCTGTGCAGATCGCGAAAGCGCTGCTCTTCCCACGCTTCGGCGCGACACCTGCTACGCAGTGCTTCAGGAACGCATCAGCTTCCACGAGAGCGTCGTAGGAACCGTACTGGGCCTCCTCGCGCTGACTCCTGGCCGCTCGGAGCTGCTTCCGCAACCACTGCAACGGCTTGTCAACCTGGATGCTGTCCGCTTTCTCGAGATCCACACGCTGCTGCCACTGGAATTTCTTTCTCCCAGCCGGGCCGGTCCTGATAATCCAGTCCAGATCCCCCGACTCCTGACCCGTGAGCCACACCATCGGACGCCCGTCTACGAGGAACACGAAGCGGAAGCTGTATGGGCCGCTGGCTTCACGCTTGACCGTCACTTCTCCCCCCTCCCCATACTTGAGGAGGAGCTTGTTGAGATTCCCCTCGGTCTTACTGATGAGGGTTCGAACCCCCTGAGAAGTAGCAGGTGAGCCCTTCCGCCGCTCCTTCGCCTTCTGGAAAGCTGCTGCCAGAGCGGGGTCGTCCCGCGACAATTGCTTGAGCCTCCGCATGCGCTCCCGATCGCGCGTCATCTCTTCCAGGCTGCCCGGGACCGCTTTCGAATCGCCCCACTCCCGCTGCACACTCGCGATGAGCTCGAGGTCAGCCTGGTGATAGGTGGGCCTCGGGTCGTGGTAGGGGTCCTCGGACGACTGTTCTTCTGTGAGCATATCCGAGAACGCCGCTGAGACCTCCTGTGAAGCGCTTCGCGGTTCGCCCTCTCCGAGGATGCCCTGCAGACGCTCTGTCCAGCTCTGGGCGCTCCTGGGGCGCTGGATGTCTTCGAAACGCTCCGAGTTGTTCCGCCAGTCCGCCGTGACACACCCCTTCACAGCTCCCACCGGATCGGGGGTGCCGCCGTAGATCGCGTAGGCGTAGCTCGGGTGCTTCGTCGCGATTACCTTCATCAGCCCGTCCACAACGCCCTGGGCCGCGTTGAGCAGGTTCTGCTGGGAGATGGTCGAAGGGTTCCTCGAGCAGATCTCCACCGTCAGGAGCCCGCTCTTGTCCACGGCCACGTTCTCGATCCGGAGATCGAGAGCCCCTCCAAGCTCACGGTAGTCGCGCAGGAGCTGCCCGATCTGCCGTTGGACCTCCGATCCAGAGCCGGTGTGATCCACCGCCCAAACCGTCCCGAGGTTCCCGCGCAGGTTGTAGACGAGCTCCATGTCCACGCGCTGCTTGATGGTTTCGTTGCCTTCCTGGATCGGACGATCCACTCGGGCCGTCTGTTCCGTGAAGCGGTTGCCCGGGGTCTTCCCGAGCAGGTAGGCGAGGTGTGGATCCATCACGGAGTCATCGGCAACCTCGGCACTCTCCTCGAGAGATTCCGCCAAGGTGGACGGCGCTTGCACGAGCGCTTCGGCCCACTCGGCCAGCTCAACTTCACTGGTAGGCTCCCCGCCCTCCATCCACGAGAAGAGCTTGCCTGGGTCCGTGAGGTCGCTCTCCGCAAGCTGGAAAGCCTTGGAGCGCACTACGCGCCCCCAACCGTCTTTGTAACCGGTCTCGACGCGGTAGCCCCCATAGCTCTCATGGAAGTCGGCACGGACGAAAAACCCCGGATTCAGCCGGTCGCCTTGCTGCATCCTCTGTGGAAAGTCGAGACGTACCCGATTCCCGCCTTCGGAAACCACTTCGTCCCTCACCTTCACCTTCCGCTCACAGCGGTCCTGGAGATACCCCCGGATGTCCTCAGCACCGCCCTGCAGGGTCTCGGCCAAGGCGGTCGGAAGGTCTTGCTTGGTCCGGGCCAAACGCCGGAAATCAGCCATGTAGGTCATCGTCACACCTTGATCGTGAAGACTACCGAGGGCCCCGCGGGTCCCCAGCCTGTCGTAGTGGAGCTCGTATTCGAATAGGTGCCGCCCCCGTAAAACCCGCCGCCCCCGACGAAAAACCCACCCATGGGGATAACTGGGACGACGGGACGGGGCGGAGGCGGCGGAGCCACTTTCAAGCCCTTCACCCACTCTACCACTTCTAGGAGCCGTTTGAACTCTTCTTCCTTCTCGGGGTCGTCAGGGTTGTGATCCGGATGGAGCTCTGGAGCGACTTTCTTGAAACGCCGTCGTACACGCTCCTGGAGCGCCCTCAGACGCTCTCCAGCCTCTCCCCTGGACCGTGAAGCCTGTATGAACTGGATGTCGTCAGAGGCTAGGTGGAGGCGTTTCATGCACGCTCTGAGCTCATCGTTGGTCATCAGAACCCCTTTCTTCTCAGAACGGGCCGCTCAACGACACCGTGAGCCCTTTCGAACTCGGACCGATCGACAATCGCCATGTGGAAGGTCTTCCCTTTGACGAACTTCAGAGGACGTAGGTGCGTGAACCGGAGAAAATCCCGAAGGCGCTGACTGTTCGGCCTGCCATCTTTGCCCTTCCCTCGGCGGACCCGGAGGACCGTCTTGGTCTCGTCCACAACGCCCTTTTTCTTGTACTTCGCCAGCTCCACGCCGTGATAGCCAAGGACCTCCTTCGCGGGCACATTGACCTTCATGGTCTTGAGCCGCTTGCGGTAGTTCCCCTTCGCACGCATCCGGCCGATGTACTCCTTCGCCTTCTTCAGGACCAGAGCATCGCGGGAGTTCCCGGCACGCCCCATCACCTTGATCGCGTCATCGATGTGCAGGAGTCGGACCTCTTCGGTCTCCTTGTCGTGGCGCCCCAGCGTTCCGCTGGTCTGAATCATCATATAGTAATGAGTGGTGCTGAAAGAGCCTTCGAAAGCTCCCAGGTGAGACCCAGATAGGATCTTGGCCTGGATACCGGTCTCTTCTTCCACCTCTCGGACCGCGGCCTGCTCCTTGGTCTCTCCTTCGTCGACCTTACCCTTGGCCAACGTCCAGCGTTTACCGCCGAAGCCACCGGCAGGCTTTCGGATGTAGACGTAGAAGCGCTCATCCGGGTGCAGCGACGGAATCACCACGCCGCCGGCAGAGATCCACTTCTCCTTCTTCTTCGGCTTGTAAGGCTTCGGCTTCTTCCCGGCAGGCATGTCGGGCACATCGTCCCAGAACGAAGAGCCAGCGGCGAATTTGGACTTCTTCGGAGGCTTCGGGGATTTACCCTCTTTCCCCAGATCCCAGGGCTCGCCCACGTCGTCCCAGATGGAGCCCTCTTTTTCCGGCTCCTCTTCCGCTTTCTTCCAGAAGGGCAACCAGGACTTGGTGTTCTGGGCCTCCAGAATCGCTGCGACCTTCTTCCGTTCCTCTGTCAAGTCGACAGGTAGCATCACCAACCCTCCACCCTGAAAGCGAACGGCGCGCCCGTGCCACTGGCCATGCCTGTGACCACGAAGCCTACATCCGTGACGTTTTCGACGATCGCCACATTCGAAGCCGTCCCGGGGAACCCGACGAGACTCACCGTAGCAGCTCCGCCGTTGGATGCCGAGATCCCGAGAAGAGGGGCGTCCTCGATCGCCGCAAGGATGGCATCTCGGACCTGATCCGCTGTGGTGAGCCCGAACAGGTTCACCTGCCGCAGCGTGTCTGTCTCGACCACAGAGTCGTCCTTGTCGAACTCGAACGTCACCGCCGGGTTGACGCCGTCGTCCAGGATGAAGTCTTCGCCATCGCTGATGTTGGCCGCTACGATGGTCGTGATCGACCCTACAGCCGCAACACCGGACAACCGCAACGCAACGCCGGCTTCGAACCGGTTCCGGTAAACGAAGCGCTCGCCATCGTAGACCTTCCCGTGGATGTTCACCCCATCAAAGGAGACCTCAAGAATATCCCCCGGGGATCCATCGTTGATGAGTGCGAGCGTCCCAACCCAGATCTGCGGCTCTGCCGGTCTTTCGCCGCCACGGGGGTACGAGAGCGGGTTCCCCACGATCGCATCCTGGGGGATACTACGACCACCCGCAGGGGTGCCCGGAAGCTGCTGGTCCCCGTATGAAATCGGAGAGGGGTCTCCAGGCCGCCTGTACGGAGTCGGCTTGAACGTATTCGCAGACACAAGGCTGTTGAACAAGATCGCATTCGACGCCCAATCGCCTGTGGTCGTGCCTTCGGCGTAGACACGGACTGAGCGGACGTGTGAAGCGGGTCTCGGCGGCCACCCGGTTGGGAAAGCAGGCATCAGGAGCCTCCATCTTCAGTGAGTAGACGGGGCCCGATGCCCGTCCGCTTGAGGTACTCGTCCAACCCGAGCACGAGCAGTTGCTGCACGGTCACGTTCCGCGCCAGAGCCTCTCTTAGGAGCGCTCGGTACGTGATCATTGGCACGGTGACAGGAATCACTGCGAGCGCGCCACTCGGCGTCCCTTCTTCCGAGAACGTTTCTTCGGTTGGAGGAGGATGGACCATGGGTTCTTCTTCGGTATGAGTTCGTCGGGAGAGGGCTCTGGCTCCTGCTCCCAAGGGTTAGGCGCTTCGTCATCCCAGAGTCGACGCTTCGTGAAAGTGGAAGATCCGGGGTAGGGCAGCGACTGCCCGCCGGAGAACATACCCGTGGTGCCGAGCGCCTGGGGGTGTGCCATGAACTCCCGCAGGAACTTCGCCGCCGATCGAATCCGGTGCTCCACCGTAGCGGCTCGGGATACATTCGGGCCAGTATGCCGCATTGGCCCGCCAGGGGAACCAGGTCCCCCACCAGTCCTCGAAATAGCCGGAGGCGGTCCATTCATGTGGAGCTCCAGGCCCATCTCGATCAACCGGATATCTTCGGCAGTCAGGTCCTGAGCGGGAATCCCCAAATCTCGAATGGCCTGACGGAGGAGCTTCGACTCGTCCAGCTCTGGATACTCCGGCGCCAACTCCAAAGCCCGGATGAACACGAGCTCAGCACTCCGACTCCGAAAGGGCAACCCCTGCGCCGGAGGAGGAGACGGCTCCTTCCGAAGAGTGTCCCACGTATCCGTACTCGGGTGCGGCCCCGACACCACGGGCATCCATGTGTAACTCACAAGATCCCGAGCTTCCTGGATCAACTCTCGGATGCGCCGTCTCATCAGTGGTCGCCTCCTCGACTCCGCGGGGACAGTGTGTAGGGCAGGAACGCCGCCTTCGTTCTCCAGGCGTCCGCGTTCGGGCCGCCTGCACCCGCGATATCCTCCCCGTTCAGGGGCGCCTGTGGGAAGACTATATTGCCGGCACCGATCTGCGGCACCTGCGCAAAAGACAGCTGCGCCTCCACGATCCGAGGCAGCCCCGAGGGGAAGAACTCCAAGAAATCGAAATCGCACTGCGTCATCACACAGATGATCGAGTCGGGCGTGACTGGGTAGTCGCCCCCGCCCACACCACCGATAATGCCAATTCCTGACCCCGGAACGAACAAGCGGAGACGTTGAGGAGCCAAAGTCACCGGAACACCCAGCCCTTGGTCGTCTCCATAAGTAGGGAGCACGAACTTCCGAAGGTGCGCCAGCGCCGATCGAATATCAACATTGAAGCGCTCGAGCCCAGCCTGCTTCACCCTGTCCAAAAGCTCCTCAGCTCGACTGTCCCCGCCCACGAGGAAGTCGACATCGGAAGCGAAGACTACCTTGAAACTGACGACCCTCTCACCGCTGGTCGTCCATTGGTAGAGCGGAAGGGACCCCCCTGGAATCTCCTTTGTCTGCCAGCCGATAGCCTTTGAGTCCGAGATCTGCTCCGGGAAGTGCTGAAAGACGAAGCTCTCCTGCGGGGAGCCGTCGAACTTCGACAACGCCGTGAGAACTACGTCTCCTCGCGACTCCTCCACACTCGGGGACAGCGCTGACATCAGAGAAGTAAGACCCATGACTCAGCCCTCCGCAGCCCCTGCCGCCCCCTGCTTCTTCGCCCACTGTCGGTACGCTTTCTGGTAAGCCGTCTTCGCAGTTCGCGCGATGGAGGTCTTCAGCTGGATGGTCTTGCGCTTCACCCCGGGCTTCGAACGATCTATACAACTCTGCTTCCACTTCCCTGCTCGGACGCAGACAAAGCGGTTCTTCTTCTCGACCTCTCGTCCTTTCGGACCCGGCCCGAGGGTCCTCTGATACTGATACGGGGAGTGCTTCCCCTCGGACACACGCCGCGCGCCAGCCAAAGAACGCAGAGACACCCACCCCCTGTCGAGGGTGAGCGCTTCAAGGACCCCGAGGCGGGAGTCAGAACGCAGCAGCTCCTCGGTACGCGGCATCAGGCTGCCTGGAACCGACCACGACAGCGTGATCCGGAGCACACCGGCGTTCGCAACCCGGCCCGCCCGCCCTTCGCGGTCGCGCACGGCTGTTCCCACCAATGCTTCCACGCCTGTCATGTGTATTCCGCACAGCGATGTCCGTAGTCGGCCTCTTCGACCCGGTACACCTCCTCGACACGTTCGAGGAAGAACGGGTCCTTTCGAAGCATGAAGGCTGCCATTCCGTTCCGGCCTTGATTCTGAAGGATGAAGTTCCCGATCCCTCTCCGGGTGCGGATTAGGCCCACGTACATCATGGGCTCGAGGCGACACAGGTTCGCCTGACCCGCACGTGACCCGGAGGGAACAAACTTCGCCCGCAGAGAAGGCCAATCGAACTCGACCGGCTCCTCCTTGCGACGCAGGACGAAACGATCCTCCCGGACACCACAGGGCTGTAGTACAAACCGGGCCATGATCGCCTCCTCCTGAATCCTGCTCACACGGCCGTGATGAAGAGCTCCTCCGTGTGGGTCCGACCACTCTCGGAAGCGATGGCGAACGTCACCTTCCCCTCCTGGATGATCTGATTCCACTCGGTGCCCGGCTCCATACCCCTCCAAAGGTTGTGGCGGTTGTGGAAGTCGTCCGGGTGCATCGCACGCTGGACCGAGTCATTGGCCCCGCCATTGGCATCGAGCTCGCCCACTCGATCGAACGGGAAAGGCAGGGGGTTGTTGACGTTTCCGCCCACCGCGTAGAGGTCGGCCGGGCCATTCGTGACGCCCCGGTAATCGACCGCATCGGCGGTCTGGATGGGAACACTCAGTTGGTTCTCGACTGTCACGAGCATCGTGATCCTCCTTCACAGGTTCTGAACGCCTAAATGGCGCATCTTCCGAGGCTAGGCCCGAGGCTTCCACCTGTCAACGACCACTGTAACCTTGCGGGCCACAAAGCGTCAATTGAAGCGTCAGTCTCCCGCAGCCACCACCGTCAGCTGCACATCTTCCGAGCCCGCATTCGACACGTAGAGCGCCGTAAGCCCGTTGGTCGTGAGCAGCATCATGCCGGTCTTCCGGTCGGACGGAGGAGCCAGCGTGAAGGGCGTATTGCCCACGTCGTTGACCTTGACCGTGAGCTCAGGCACCGGATCGGTCTCCTCCTTCGGCTCGAGCTTCAGGAAGAGGAAGATCACGTTCGCGATATTGTCGAGCCGGATCTCCTGGTCGCTGGCACCGGCGGCCACGATAGTCTTCCACGAGCCGCCCTCCTGTGCCGCGTCCGTCCGAACAGAGTAGTCCCCGTTCCCGAGGTCCTTCTCATCCGCTGTTGTCCCAGAGACCGAGAACTCGACCCCGAAAGTCAATCGCACTGCCATCACTCAGTCCCTCGCGGCAAAAGCCCCGCCTCGAGAACGAGCCGGAACAAGAGCTCGTCCTTCTCGTCGCGGGTCATGTTCTTGAACATCTTGTTACCGATGGCCTTGAGTCGGTCGTCCGATCCTTTCCGAGCGTCGCGCCTGGCTCTCTGCTTGACACGGGCCTCGGCAACACCAGGCAAGTCCTCCGTTCGAATCGCTTGCTTTGCCACGCCTACCCTCCCTCGGACATCAGGATTCTGTGGACCGTCAACGTCACATTGTCCAGGTTGTCCAGCCCTCCCGGAACCTTCCCGTAGAACAGGTGGTGCAGGAGTTGGTACTCCCCATTCAGCCCCGTGATGCACTTCTTCTCACCGCGTCGGCGCGTATCAACCACCAGCTCCGCAGTGCCCTCTGCTACAACGCGGACGAGCGCCCCATCGACGAACACATCCTCTTCTGGCAAACCGATGTCGTGCTCGTAGTCGTCATCGAAAGTATACTCGACTCCGCCGATCCGAAACGTTCCTGCACTGACAGTGACAACGCTGCCTTCGACAGACACATCGAGGTCGATGCAGTTCCACGTCTCTGATCGGGTGTCAAGAGCGTTTATAATCACGTCCCTCTCCTAGTTTTGAGCGCCGATGGCCAAGATGTAGAACTCCGTCTGGTTGCCATCCATGGCGATGAGAGTGCCTGCACCGTTGTACAGCTCCACGTCTGCACTTCCGACTGCCTGATCGTGGATTCCGTAGTCGAAAAAGCCCACGCTGGACGTATCGCATGTAGCAAACAGACAGTAATTGACGATCGCGAAGTCGACATTCCATGTGAAGCGGACCTGAGAATCCGTACCTCCGGTGCCCACCATGCTCACGCTGGCCACGTTGAAGGCGGAAGTGCTGTCAAGGGTCACACCGCCAACGCCGTCTGTTTGCACGCGACCATACGCCTTGACGATGTTTCGAGCACGGAGCTGATTGGGCCTCCCTCCAGACACCAGCTCGTCATTCGTCCCCGAGCCCGAAGCACTCGAGACCAGCTCGATGTACCCATCGTCCAACTCCCATCGAGGACCATCGGCATCGATGGTAAGCTTGTTGTCGGCCTGACTGGTCCAGGTTGTCCAAGTGCCGGCAGTCGCGTCGTTGTACCAGAACTCCCACTGCCGGAGATCGATCATACGAAACGCGACGGATCGCCGTCCGTTGTCGTCCGAACTCCAGTTGCTCGTCGGGTTGTCGTACTCGGCATTTATGGTGAGGAAGAACGTCATGCCGCCGGAAGATTCGCAGTAGATGCGGATATTGCCAGCTTTGAAGACCAGTGTGAGATACCCCGTGGCGCTGGTAGGCACCTCTATGCGCGCAATGTCCGCATTCGTCGCGGTATCGGACAGCCCCTCGCCAACATCGATGACGCCCTTGATGTCGAGCGCAAGCTGACCGCCCCAGTTGAGGCCCTCCCCGTCCCAAGCGGAATCGAGCCACGGCGAGCTCTTGCCAATGAAGGCGTAGTAGGTGTCCAGTCCCTTTTCACCGAACACATACTTGTGCGCACCCACAGAAGTCGTATCGGAGTTCCATTGAGTAGCAGAATCCCAACGAGCATTGTAGGTCACAACGAAGGTCTCATTGTTCCCCTTGTACAGCCGAAGCTGCGCGGTACCAGACCCCGTCGAGGTATCCATGAGCAGGGAGTAGTTCGCAGCCAACGTGACAGCTCGAAAGCGCGCCTCCTCTACTTGAGCGGAATTGTCGAGATCTCCGCCGGCCTCGATCAAAGAAGGTACCGTCAGGGTGGCTGGGTAAACCCATGCGTTGTCATTCCACGCCGATCCTAGAGACGTCTGCACGTACCCCCGAAGTCCATCGGTACCAAACTCCCATTTCCGAGCGTCATTGCCGCTCGTGTCGTCAGCGTTCCAACCACTTCCAGAGTCCCACCAAGCGTTATGCGTGATGACCAAACTGCCGTTGAGGTCCACATACAAGCGCATGATGGTGTCATTGGCCACAATACCGGTCTGCAAGACCTGCGTGAATGTCCCGGCACGGGTAGGGACTTCGAGCCGCGGCAGTTCGGCATCGGAAGCACTTCCGATAAAATCCGCGCCGATGTCGTCCAGTAGCGCCCCGGGAACACCCAACGTGGAATCGTCCCAAGCAGTGTCCAACCAAGCGGAGGCATGCGGTTGCGCCTTGTATTGTGCGTGCAGCCCATCCTCTTTGAGGAATACCTTGCGCGAATCGACAGTCGTGTCGTCGGGATTCCAGTCCGCGCCGTCCCACCTGGCGTTGTACGTGACCACGAAGTCATTGCCGCTCGGTTGACCGCAATACAGGCGGTTACGTGGGTCCCCCGATCCTGCACCGGATTCCATCAGCAGCGTGAAACCTGGACCGTTGATAGTGCTCATTACGAGGCGCGCAATGGCCGCAGCCGTGGAACTACCGACCATTCCAGCACCGATCTCAAGCTGACCCTCCAGGTTGATCAGCTCGGGCGAATCCCACGCACTGTCAAGCCAACTTGCTGGTGCGGACGCTCGACGAAAACCACGCAACCCGCTTTCGTCAAATAGGTACTTCCAAGCATCGTCGCCTGTCGAATCCGCATTCCAATCCGCGCCATCCCACCGCGCATTGAAAGTGACCACCAACGCTCCGAGAGACGATCGAAGCATACGCAAACCAGGCACCGAGCCCTGGGTAGATTCCAGGAGCGTCGTGTATGTACCCGATCGACCAGGCACCGTTACACGTGGAATAGCGGCTCGCACATCAGTACCGAGATCGCCCTCTCCCAGAGCGATCTGCCCCAAAGCGGTCTCGAGTCCGATACTCTGTCCACGACGCCCGATGATCAAACGCGGTGTCGCCTCATCCATCGAGATGTGTGCCGCCTCCGAAGTGAATAGACCTCCGGTATCCTCGACCATGAGGCGCGTCGTTGTGACCGGACTACGCAACGTCCGGCCAAGACTGATCGCGGATTCTCCCTTCTCCTCTAGGAAGACTTCGAGCGCGTCGAGGTAGTACTTGGTCCCTGCACTTGCGTAGTTCAGGGCGTTGTGGTTGATCCGGACCTGCCGGATGAAACGAGCCGTAGAAGCCGCCGGAAGCACAAAGTCCCCTTCCACGAGCCGATGGCTGGCATCGGTGCTTGAAAGGTCCAACGTGTGCAGGATCGTCAGCGCAGCGCTCCCGAGATCAGTGTCTGCCGTGTAGATCTGCAACGACACAGTCCCTGCAGAAGGCACAGCCAGATTCCGAACCCAGAACCGATAGTACACCTGCTGTCCAGGCACGATCGGGGCGTCGAGGTCCTGGTACACGTAGCCCGAATGCGCCGCCACGTTCTGGAAATAGTAGGAGAGCCCCTTTCCACCGAACTTGTTGGCGCCCGTGGAAAAAGACCACTCCCCGTTTGCGGAAGGAACCGGCAGCATGTCCCAAACGCGGGAGTACCCCTCTTGAAGCGAAATACCGTCCTCACCCCACTCGAAAGACGGGTCCTTGAGGAGCTGATTCCACCGAACGTTCCCCGGCGCCTCGCTCTTCCAGGCCGTGTCCCTGTAGTCCACAGTGATGGACGATTCTCCGATCAGCCCCGAAGCAGGCACGACTACCTGACCGAGCACAACGAGCTCCCCACGCTCAGTCGCGCCTGTGAACTCGTCCGAGGGGCTGAGCTCATACGCACGCACGTACCCGTCCGTTGCTGAACCCGCCAGGTATTCTACGAAGAGCGCGATGATGACCGTCTTTGCCGCATAGGACGACAAGTCGACCACGAAGTCGCCCCCGGTGCGGCGGACAGTGAGAGAGTACCCGTCGGTGGTCTGCACGTCCGCCACATGGTCGGAATTGTCCGAATCGGCCGCAACCGTGACAGACAAGACCGTTCCACTCGTGGTCAAACGGAAGCCCCTGTAGACCCCCCTCGGGGTGATCACTGCCAGCTTTTCGTTGAGGTCCCTTGTCAGAACAGGGCTCTTGTACCGGACATGGAGCTCGGCTGCGCTCAAGGCGATCAAATTGGTGGGCATCAGAACTCTCCTACGCCACGATTCGAACGAGGTTCAACAAGGGATAGGCCGACGTCTTGGTCTGCTGCGGAAATGTCCCGTAAGCCACCATGAGGTACTCACCGACAAACTGTGGATGCTCCGAATACAGCGCGATCTCCCAGAACTCTGGAGCGTTGCCGAAGCCATCGTCATTCGCCTCCGTCGCCTCCACCTTGCATCGCACTTCGAGCTTGGAAGGCGAGATGAAGCTCATATCAGCGGTGGTGACCGTCTTCTGGAAGTAGTACCGTTCATCGGCAGCGTACCGCTGATCTAGAGCAGCCCGGGTCCCATCAACAATGCAGTCGAGATCCTGCAGATTGTTGTCCAGACGCCGAAGACTGTCGACGGGTGTGCGGGGCTCCCTACCCGTCCCGGGATCGATCCACCCACCCTCCCCGATCCGAAACATTGTAATGGGCTTGAACGTCGCCAGGCCGCCCCACATCTGTGGCAACCACAGCCGAGAATCGACGGTCATTTGCGCTGGGATAACTGCCATGCGGAGCTCCTAGTCGAGCGTGACGATCAGCTGGCCAACCGGAATCGAAAAAGTGCCGCCATTGAGCACCTGCTCAGTGTCGTACAACGGTGCGTGGAAAAGCATGTTCCCACCAGACACGGCATTGTAGATAGCCGCATGCGTGATCAAGCCCCAATCCGCCGTGGCTGTCGGGAAGGTGACCAGGGCGGAGTTCGATGTTGACCCGGACACCACCGCCGAGAACGCCACCGCTTGGCGCGCGTAACTCCCGCCGCTGACCTCTGTCCCCGTCCCGGCATCTGTCGGATCGTCCAGGAAAAGCGCCACGTAAACCGTCGTTGGAGATGCAAAGGCGGAATTCCGAAGGACATGGTCCAACATCCTACCTTCGAGCCAACTGGAAAGCGCCGTCATCAGGTTGTCCTCCCCAGAAGTGTCATGGTTCCCATCCCCCGGAAGCGGGTTTTCGGTGCCGGCGCTTCTATCTCGGCATCCAGTATCGTATCAGCCGGATACAGGTCCGCGTCAACTTCTCCGTCATAAACCGTCAAAGGCGCATACAACTCCGCTGAGAACACGAGACCGTATTCGACTTCAGCTGTCAAATCGAGTTGCGCCTCGAACACCTGCTTTCGGACCAGGATTAGGTCCACGTGCGCAGGCGTGGTCTGCTCCAGACGCAGCACGAGACGCTCCCAGAGCCGCTCTACAGCCCTCGCGCCTTCTCCGGCCACATCTCCCAGCTCTGCCGTCGCCTGAGCCCTGTACGACGGACAGAACGAGCACGACAGCTGCGGATCACACACGTACCGAAGCACCGCCGGACCTGTGGCTGGAGCCACTAGGGACGTCACACGGAATGTGTACTCGGGAGGAGGCCCAGAAGCGGTCTCCGCCGGGACCGTCTCGAGCCAGTACTGCACGTCGTTGCCATCGACCAGGGTCCAGCGCCCTGTGAGGATGACCACCTCGGGCGCATCCAGGAACTCGTCTTTTCCGCCCGTGAAATTCTTGATCGCCTCGACTGTGGTCAGGGAAGAAGCCCCCGTCCCTGTCGCGATCGCCGTCATGTCAACCCCGGCGGCCACATTCACTGCAGCGGCTACGAGGGTCGCGGTGTTCTTCGTGGGGTCGAGCACCCCCGCTCCATCCGTCCCCAGCGTGATTGTCAGAACTTCAGACACCCATGTGACCGAGAGAGGCTGGTTCACCGCCGGCACCGGACTGACAACGACCACTTGGTAGTCGTTCGCGTCTGCCCCGATGGCATCCGCCACGAGGTCTACCGTGCCGTCTGCCCCAGACCCTACAAAAGAGCTGGCGAAAGCCCCCGTGTCGTGCACAACCGTAACATCGAAGAGGTTGTACGAGCTCTGAACGGAACCCTGAACATCTACCGGAACGTCCGAACTCCAGTCCTCCTCCCAACAAAACTTGTCGACCCGGAAGTCCGTCGCTCCGTCAGACTCCGAGTTCGTTATAGCCTGAACAAGATCGATGTTTGTTTCATCGTATAGAGGCAGCGTAGGAGGAAGATCGGAGTACACACGGACAACCCCCCAGGAAAGAGACCCGTTGTTCGCGTCCGGCGCCACATGGGGGTCTGTAACAAGGAACTCGACCGTATTCGCATCCACGAAGGTCGCGATCGTGAAGCGCCCATTGTTCAGCGCAGAGACCGCCCCAGTGATCCGCACCTGAGAACCTACGTCCGTTGCTCTGAACGCTGCTGTCGGACTCCCAAATCTTGCGCCCCCGCCAACTGTTGGCGTCAGAGAACCGTCCGAACCGAAACGCCCTGGGTCCGCATCGCCTACCTCGACCTGGTCCGCAGCCGGAATTGCACCAAACCACTCGTGGCTGATCCGAAAGAGCTGCGACACCTCCACGTCAAAGCCGCTGACTTTCCCCAGAGCCCTGTAGCTCGCCTCTGTCCCCTTTCGTTGGAGCCATCGCGTGACATTCCGCACCCAGCTCCGTTGACGCTCTTCCGTCTCCTGGTTATCGATGACAATACCAAAGTCCTGAGCCAGGAACTTGAGCAGGGACTCCGCATGAACCTCCACCTGAGCGAGATCGCCTACTGTGGTCTTGGGCCTCGTGTACCATACGAGATCGCTCTCGGCCACGAGAGTGCCGTCCACTGTGGCCGTGCTGTTGTCCACCAGGGCCAGGATTTCGTAAACCCCATCGTTGCCGAAAGCAGAGTTCCGAATCTGGATGAACTTGCCGATGTCCGTGGTCGTGAAGAGCGCGTTCGGATCCGTGACTGTGCTGCCCGTCACGGAGAGATCTACACCCTGCTTCTCTGCTACTCCTTTCGGCGCTAAGGTCGCAGCAAGCTCAAGCTCAGGGAAAGGCAGCAACACCCACTCGAGGGGGCCGAGGTTTTCAGGGAGAGACGTCGCGGTCCCATCCAGGTAGATGAGCTCGAGAGTGGTCTCAGACACCACCCGGCTGATCTCGTACTTACCATCATCGTCTTCGTCGGCCTGACCCCGAATAGAGAAGCGCTTCCCGACATCTCTGCGACTGAAAGGGCCCGTCCCTACAACGAACTGACCGGAGCTGTTGATTGCTCCCGCGGCGCCGTAGCGATCCACAACAGTCTGCGACTCCGTGGAAGAGAAGCGCCTCTTCGCCACCACGAAATGCTCGGCATCGCCGTCATTGAGCAACCACCCAGGCTGTATATCGGAGGTGTCACCTGAAACTACCTGGACCGTCACACGACCAGCGGCCTCCTCAGTCTCAGGTCGAAGCGTCCAACGTAAGGGACCTGTGTCCACAGAAATGAGCGGGTCTGTGATTACCGAGTTGAGGTCCACAACCGCCGCCACCACGTAGGTCTGATTGTTAGCCTGGATCAAGCTCCTCGTAACATCCAGCTGCTTCCCTATGTCCTCATCGCCGAAGGTTGCAGTCGGAGAGTAGAAAACGCCTTCGGTGACAACCGAACCGTCCAGCCCCTGCTGCTCGATGCGCCCAGGGAGCACCACCTGTCGCCCGAGCCTGACGATCACGGCCTCATCGTACCGAGTCCTGCACCGCAAAGGGTCTCGGAGGGTCTCCAGGTTCTGGATTCGGAGCCGAAAGAGATCGAAGGGCGGCCTAAGCGCTTCCATGAGACGCTCGAAATAGCCGCCATAGTCAGGGTCCTGTTCCCGGTAAAACCTCGGGATGAGGTACCAGAGGACCTGTTTGGACCACTCCCACTCCCCGAAGGGCTCCGCTCCGAACGGGCCTTGCCCGAATCCAGGCACTGCTCACCTCCTACGGAAAGTCAGCCATGCTGCTCGCCACGACGTGGTACACCGCGATCGAGAGGATACGATATCATACCGCGTCCGCCAAACTCGAAACCCTCAAGTGGTATTGACCCGTTCTCCTGTTCAACAGAGCCATACCAGACACCACAACATCCGAACTAACAGCCGGCGGAGTCTCCCCATACACGGAACCCTTCCCGAGGACGACATACCCCTGAGCCCCCGCGTCTTCCATTTCGAAACGGAAGGCCTCGACAGACCATAGGTGTACCTCCGACACCGTGCCCGTCACATCTGTCATTTCCTCTCCCACCTACTCCCCCTATTCGACTGCGCGATCGCCCGGCAGGAAAACGTACCACTTTCCGCCCGTTTGATCGTACAGATCAAACCCATATGCTGCCAACGAGGAGGCTACGGGATCTGTATCGAGAGCGTCCCCATCGAACCACACAGCGCCTCGATCGTACCCGCTCTCGTCCCAAATGCGCTCGTAGCAACTGCTCACCTGATCGTCTGGAACAAACTGGTCCATAATCCAATCCTGCGCC
>Ga0180437_10001600_pt1 | contig 38524 bp, 50 predicted proteins | sample SS_ome_4_FD_132410 | JGI IMG/M metagenome (GOLD analysis project Ga0180437, IMG submission 132410) | Hypersaline lake sediment archaeal communities from the Salton Sea, California, USA - SS_3_D_1 metaG | ecosystem: Environmental > Aquatic > Non-marine Saline and Alkaline > Hypersaline >...
ACCATGAGCTACTTCAAGAAGGACAAGCGGGCGCCGGGTGGGGGGTGGTGGATCCAGCGCGCCGACGTGCTGATCGACGACACCCCCGAGGTCCTGGAGCGCGACTACAAGTGGTTCCCGGCGCCGAAGAAGCAGGGCTTCATCCGACTCGTCGTGGACGAGATCGTGGAGGAGGAGAGCGAAGGATGATCGAGGGCAACGTCGTAGAGGAGATCGAGGAGATCCTCGGGGTCGAGTTCAGCACGATCGAGAAGGAGGCGATCGGCACCGCGATCGTCCACTGGGGCGAGTTGATGGCCGTGAAGAACGGCCACGAAGAGCCGCGGATGACGAAGAGCGAGGCGCTCGAAGTGCTGAAGCTCTATCGGGACTGGAACACGGCCGCGAAGGGGCTCAACGCCGAGGAGGAGCAGATCCTCGCCGGCCGCCGCGCGCTGATCGAGGAGGCCCAGCGCGTTCTGGTCGCGCGGGTCGATCGTCAGGCTGAGGGACTGAAGGCGGGATGACCGCGCCGGCCGGCAGCAGCAGCCACGAGCTGGAGATCCAGGGCGGCGTGCAGCGCCGCGGCACGCTCTTCGGCGAGTACGCCTTCGCCCTGATCGAGCAGGCGCTCGCCGACCTCTCGCACTCGGCGGACGTCGAGGAGGAGGACGTCGCCACCGCGCGCCACTTCCTGCTGAGCCCCGAGTCGGTCTTGCCCCACTACTGCGAGCTGCTCTCCCTCGACTACGAGCTGCTGCGGCGCGCGGCCCTCAGCCGGTCAACTCGGCGCGAAGCGGTGCGCGCGACGCTCGCCGCGCACAACCGCGCGCTCGGACGTGACCGGACGAGGAGGGCAGCATGAGGCGCGGCATCCTGGTCGCGAAGGACCCCTGCTTCTTGGGCCCCTGCGGGACCTCGATCATCGGGAACATACAGGTCGATCCGGGCTGGACCGTGGTCCATGTGCCCTGCATGAGGGGCGTGCGCTTCTTCCATCTGATCTGCGAGCTGCCGGAGTTCTCCGTCTTCCGCGAGGAGGCCTACGCCTGATGCCCCTCTACCACAGCGCGGACCACGCGATGCGGGTCTATCTCCAGCTCTACGACCTCCTGCTCCAGGGCTTCGACCCGTTCGTGATGGTCGGCCGCGAGTACGAGGACAAGTGCCCGGCCTGTAAGTCGGTCGGGAGGTGGAGGAAGCAGGACGGCGTCTGGTACTGCACCGGCCCGAGGTGCGGCGCGAAGCGGCCGTGGAATGTGGCGGCCGTGATGAAGGGCTTCTTCCAGGACGGCCAGGCCAGGGTGACGATGCGGTCGCCGCTCGGCTTCTGGCCCGGCCGGGTGACGATGAAGCCCTCGGCCCGCGTCCGCTACGACACGCCGGCCGATCTACTCGCAGACCTCGGCCTGGTCTGGGTCGTGCTGAAGCTGGAGGAGTTCGCGCTGCTCCGGGGCCGCGTCGAGCTGGACGGCTGGGAACCCCTGATGCGGGATCTCCGCGAGCGCTACCCGCGAGAGCAGTGCGAGTGGCAGGCGTGGAGCAAGCGGAAGGTGCAGAGGACCGTCGAGGAAGCTCGCGACAAGGCGCAGAGGCGGATGGTCTGGATCGGCCTGATGGACAAGGAGGACTTGCCGGATGATCGGGTGTAGGAGGCTTCGGGCCTGGCGGCGCGCGCGCAAACGGGAGCAGATCAAGGAGCGGATCCGGCTGGAGCTGGGGATCCTCGGGGCCCCGCGGATCGAGCCGTGGGAAGAGGAGCTTTACTCGGTCTACCTCCAGCGGCTCGCGCCGATCTGGCCCTGGACGCTGCCCGAGCTGATCTCGGGCTGGGCGACCTGGAAGGCGTTCCTCTCGCCCAGGTTGACGCTGCCGAGCATCGTCACCTTCGGCGACGTCTTGACGGTCGCGGCGGCGACGAACGAGCTGCCGAGCACCACGGCGCGGGAGATCGGGGCGGAGAAGGATCCTCTCGCGACGCTTCGGTGGAGAAAGGTCGCAGGGTGAGCGGGCCGATCGAGGAGAAGCACGCGCGCGGAATCTGGGCGATCCTGGTCGAGCACTGCGGCTTCAAGGCCGACGCGGAGGATGATTTCGTGGTGGCGTGCAGCGAGCCCTTCGTGGCTCTCTGGATCGGTCGCGAAGCGGACCACGCCATCCTCGGCGGTGACCTCGGCCCGACGGCGCTCTTGTGGAACGATGGTCTCGTGTGGCGGGTGACGGTGGGCGCAGGCAGCCACACGCGGGGGCGTAACGAGATGATCGACAAGGCGAATCACGCGCTGCGCGAGTTCTATCAGCAGGCAACCCAGCCCTGCGGCTGGCTTCCGGGCGGTGGGCCCCGGGGCGGGCCGTGACACGAGGAGGAGAAGGATGTCCGGGGGGTTTATCAGTCCGCACGTCTTCCAGCAGCGGCTCCACCGCGAGGGCGTCGACGTCGCGCTTCGCACCGTCCAGGACTGGTGCAAGCGCAGGGTGCTCGATGCGCGCAAGATCGGCCGAGCCTGGAAGATTCGCGAGAGCGAGGTCCGGCGGATCATGGAGGCCGGAACGGAAGGGCTCTAGCGTCGTTGAACGTCGTCGAGCGCAACTACCCCCTTGCGCTACGTCGTCGAGCGTCCTCCAGCGTCGCTGAGCGTTGCCGAGCGCACGTTCCACGGGGAACACTGGAGAAGATTCTGCGTTGTTAAGCGTCGCCGAGCGTCGCCGAGCGCAGACGATCCCCTTGCGCGGCTGCACAGAGTTCCTCACGATTCTCAGCGTGGTCGGAAGTGCCACCAGTGGAAGCCAAGGAGGCTGACCTCGTGGTCTGACAGCTCTGAAAGGACACCCCAACCTCTCACCTCCCATCAGGCGCCCCGCGTTGCTTCGGTAGCGCGGGGCGTTCTGCTTTCTCCGGGAGCCGGCTCCCGTTACCCGCCGGGTAGAGGCCTGAGCGCGCCGGCAGCTCAGGATCCCACCTCGTTCTGCCGGGCGCGGGGCGATCCCGGGTGTGGCGAAGAAGAAGAAAGCGTCCCAGCGCGGGACGATCGACTGGAAGAAGGCCCGAAGGCTCTACGAGGTCAACGGTCTCAGCTTCACCGAGATCGGCCGGATCCACGGCTGCAACCGGAACACGGTCTCCCGTAGAGCGAAGGCCGAGGGCTGGGTCGACCGAGCGGAAATCGAGCGCGAAGCGAGCGGCGAGCGCCGAGAGAAACTCGCCCGCGAGTTCATCGAGCGGGACGGCAAGGCGATCGTCCAGAACCTCTCGCGGAAGCACCAGGCGACGACGCTACTGCTCGACTTCTTTCTCGACATCGCCCAGAAGCTCCAGAAGGGCGAGATCGTCGGCATCGAGAACCCCGTGGTCACGGCCGGCCAGGCTGCCCTGGGCCTACGGCGCCTCCAGATCGTCGACGATCTACTCGCGGGCCTGAAGGATGGCAGTTGGCGATCTGACGCCGGCATCGGCCGAGCGGGTGCAGACCCTCACGAGGAGACACTTCAGAGCGCTCTTGAAGCGCTTGGCGACGACTGACCCCGAGATGCGGAAGCGGGTCATCAAGGCCCGCTGCCGCACGGACCGCGAGTTCTTCGCTCGCTTCTTCTTCAAGCAGCGCTTGGAGTACGGCTTCTCGGACTTCCACCGGACCGTGTTGAGCGTCCCGAAGGTGGCCTACCGGGACCGGCTGCCGATGACCGGCTGGCGCCGGGCGATCGAGGTGCCCCGCGGCAACGGGAAGACCACGGTCGCGATCCTGATCGACGTCTGTCACGACGTCGCCTACGAACTGGAAGAGTTCATCGTCATTATCGCGGAGGGCTTCACGCTCTCGAAGAGCCGCCTCCGCGAGGTGCGCTACCAGATCGAGCGGAACAAGCTCTTCCGCGAGTATTTCGGGGACCTCAAGGGCGACATCTGGCAGGCCGCCGACATCGAGACGTCGAATGGCGTCCGGATCATGGCCGGCTCGATGGGCGGCCAGACCCGCGGCCTACTCCATCCCGACACGGGCGCCAGGCCGACGAAGGTCTACCTGGACGACGCGGAGGACTCGCAGGACGTCCAGAACCCCGAGCTGCGCGAGCGCGACCGGCGCATCTTGACGCAGGACATCGAGGGCGCGGCCACCACGGACGGCCGCACGAACTACCAGATGACGGGGACGCCCCTCCACCGCGAGGCGCTCCTGCCGAGCCTGGAGCACAACGCCGGCTGGGCCTTCGTCAAGTTCCCCGCGATCCGCTCCTGGCCGAAGCGGATGGACCTCTGGGAGCGTTGCCGGCAGATCTGGGCCAGCGCGGGCTACCTGGAGACCGACGAGAAGGGCGACCCCTTCGACCTGGAGGCGGGTCAGGCTCGGGTCGACCTCGCCAAACGCTTCTACCACGCCAACAAGAGGCGGATGGACGAGGGCGTCGATGTCCTCTGGTCCGATGGCGAGCCGTTCTTCCAGCTCATGCTCTGGCGCTGGGCGAACGGCGAGGCGGCGTTCTCCAAGGAGAAGATGCTCGTCCCCCGAGATCCGGGGCTGGCGACCTTCGAGATGGAGAGCGACGACTACCCCGCACGCGGCGCGATCCGGCACCGCATCAAGGGGAACAAGCTGATCGTCGACGAGCGGGACGGCGGCACCCGCGAGGTCTTCCTCCACAAGCTCCGCTATGTCTCGTTCCACGATCCCGCCAAGGCCGACCCGACGGCACGCCTCACGCGGCGCCGGCAGATGCTCGGCGACTACGCGGCGATCGTGACCATCGGCTTCGAGGACCGACCTGGTGGGGGGTTGGCCGGGCACGTCGTCAACGTGTGGATCGAGCGGCAGCCGCCCTCGGTGCAGGTCGCGGTCCACTTCGACCTGGCGGAGCGCTGGAAGACCGAGATCTGCGTCCTGGAGACGGACACGCTCGCGCTCCTGAAGGACACCTACCGCAAGGAGGCGCGGGACCGGAAGGCCGAGGGGCGCTACTACCAGATCCCCCTGCGATCCCTTGACCGGCAGACGACGAACAAGATCGCCCGGGTCGCCTCCATGGAGCCGGCCGTGGTGAACGCCTGGCTCACGTTCAACGTGGACCTCCCTCCGGTCTACTGGAACCAGATGGTCGACCACCCCACGGCTGACCACGACGACGGGCCGGATGCGACGGAGGGCGCCTGGCGGTTCGGCGGGCGGAAGCGCGCCGGCCTCCGGATCGTGCGCCTCGCCGCGTAGGAGGGCCCTCGATGCGGATGACCGAGGATCGGAACCCGGCCTTCGTCAACTACGAGCCGCGGCCCGAGTTGAGAAAGAGGCGGCGACGCTCCACGGTGAGGAAGCTGCTGGTGGCAGCCGAAGAGCTGAGGCTCGCCATGGCCGACATCGCCTGGGGATGGATCGCGCACCTGAAGGATCAGTGGGTGATGCGGTGCTGGTGAAGATCCTCGACCGGAAGCGGGCCGACTACCACGAGTCGGCCTGGGAGGAGTACGAGCTGCTCTACGAGGGCGGCCACCGGATCGAGAAGCAGAAGACGCGCTTCTTGCCGCAGCGGCCGGTCGAGACGACGGACTGGTACAACGTCCGCCTGGCCGACTTCCACTACAAGAACATGGCCGGCGCCGCGATCGACGAGATCGCCGCGGCTACGCTTCAGGCGCCGATCGAGCTGAACCTGAAGGCGGAGGAGGGCAAGCAGCGACCCGAGCCCGACGGCTTCTACGGCGACGTGCTCTGGCCCGATCCCACCGGGACGGGGGAGGGCACGTTCCAGGAGTTTCTCTACGAGGCCCTCACGACCGCCATGCAGAAGCGGGAAGCCTGGGCCATGGTCGCCTTCCCGGAGTCGGTGCCCGGTTTCGAGTGGCAGAGCCGCGGTGAGCAGGAGGCGGCCGGCGAGCTGCGGGCCCAGATCGTGCTCGTGCCTCCGGAGTGCGTCATCAACGTCGGCCGGGACGAGAAGGGCCTGGCCTCGGTGATGCTCCGGCATCGGATCACGCCAGGCGACCTGCTCCGGGACGAGGAGGCCGCCAAGGACAAGGTCGTCTGGACCTACCTGACGCGGACGACGGTCCAGCAGTGGGAGATCGAGATCGAGGCCGGCAAGGAGCCGAAGCCGGACGACGAGGCCACCGCGGTCGACGAGCCGCGAGAGCACCGGCTAGCCGAGGCCAACGACGGCCGGGGTCAGGTGCCGCTGATCCGCCTGCTGGTCCACCCCTCGCTCTGGGCGATGGACCGCATCGCCTCGCTCTGCAAGAACGAGCTGAGCAAGAGGAACGGCCTGAGCTGGTACGAGACGCTCTGCTGCTATCCGCAGCCCTACCACAAGGGCGAGACCCGGCTGGCGGACAGCGAGCCCGGCGAGGAGCAGAAGGCGCAGAAGCGCGGCGCCCAATACTGGTTCGAGTTGGACGAGGAGGGTGAGGTCGGCTACCTGGAGCCGGGCGGAGCAGCGCTGTCACACCTGAAAGAACGGCTCGACCAGCTCGAACGGGAGATCTACAAGGCGCTCCACAATATGGCGGCGGCCCAAGGTCCCGAGGCGGCGGCCATGATGCAGGCGGCAGCCGCGAAGCTCCGCGACGCCGTCGCGAAGATGATCCTCTGCGAGCGCTATGCGAAGTACGTCCGCGACTTCTCGGTGCAGGTGGCCGACGCGGTCAGCGCGGCTCGGAACGAGGCCTACTCGTGGGAGGCCAGCGGGGCCGATCGCTTCGACCTGCTCGACTCGACCACGGCCGCGGACGGCGCGCTGAAGATCCAGGGCATCCCGGACCTCAAGAACTCCCCGACGTTCTGGAGGGCCTTCATCATCAAGACGGCGCTGGCGCTTCTGCCGGACGTCGACGCGAAGACGCGGAACGCGATCGTGGACGAGCTGCGCAAGATGCAGGTCGTCGCTCCCAGCGACGCCGAGGATCCCCTGAGCAAGAGGGACGAGGAGGACTAGATGGGAACCCACTTCGTTGGCAGCGAGGACGTCGCGCTCTGCACCGCGCAGGCGGTGACGCAGTCCGCGCCCTGGACGGGCGCCTGGTTCGAGCCCTCCGAGGCGGAGATCTACGAGCTGGCCTACACGCTCGCGAGCCTCGAAACGGACAAGGTGGTCAACGTGATCGTCGAGGGCGACCTCGGGATCGTGGGCGGGACGCAGCAGGTCTCGGTGCTCGGCTCGGTGCAGCTCGCCGCGAACGGGAGTGGCACTCTCGACATCAACCTCGGCTCGCTGCCCGGCAGCCGGCGGATCCGATGCCGCGCGACCTCCGACGGTGACGTCACGGGCGGCACCCTGACCGCAGCGCTCCGCGAAGGTCGGAGCGGGCTGCTTAACCAGTGATGGCGCGTTTCCCCTCACGCTCGACGCTGCTCGGTGGCGCTGCCCCGGTCTCACGGCCGGCGGACCAGCGGGATCCGTTCCCGATCTACACGCTGCTCAAGAACGCGGGTCTGTCCCAAGAGGACATCCTGGAGGTGGGCGACGAACTGCTTGCGTGCATCCGGAAGAGGATCCGCGACAAGGCGCTCACGGACGACGCCGACCAGGCGCGGCGCTACCTCAACGACCCCGACTACCGCGCCGAGGTCAACAAGCTGATCGTGGCCGAGGAGATCGCGCGCTTCGACTTCAGCCACTCCGAGCTGAGGAAGATCGACCAGGGCCTCAACATCGGTCTCACCGAGCCCGAGCCCAAGAAGCCGGCCGTGGCTCGCACCATCGGCCCGCGGGGCCCCGAGGAGTTCACCATCCTCGAACGCCCTGCGCCTGGCGAGGTGGGCCCGGTCGTCATCAAGAGCAAGAAGGACGGGCGCGTCCATCGAGACGGCGTCCGTCGCTGATCTTTCGGCGCCATTCCGGCGCGTGTCGCGCTTCGTGCGCGAGTACGGTGGCCCCGCACCGCAACCCTGGGGGTTCCGCAACTACAAGGGTGCCCGAACCCGAGCCCAAGGCTCGAATCGGGGGAGGACGACATGCCGCCTTTCGACGAGGAGCAACAGAAAGAGATCAAGGAGCTGGTGAGGGGGACGCTGGGCCTGGAGGAGGACCAGACGCTCGGCGACGTCCTGAAGGGTCAGGTCAACGACGCGCTCAACGGCTACGACAAGCGCCAGAAGCGGGAGCGCAAGGAGGCGGACGAGAAGCTCGACGAGCGCCTCCAGGGGTTGACCGAGGCCGTCGAGAAGGGCGCGAAGGGCCCCAAGGGTGACGACCCCGACCTCGACGACCCCGACGCCGAGATCGACGTGAAGAAGCTCCCGCCGGCTCTGCGGGCCTTCATGGACCGCCAGGGCAAGCAGATGGAGAAGCTCACGAAGCAGGTGGAGACCGAACGGATGGCCCGCGAGGAAGCGCAGGCCAAGGCCGACGACGCCGAGGAGAAGCGCGCAGCGCAGGCTCTCCGCGACGCCATCCGCACCACCTCGCTCGACAAGGATGCGGTGGGCGTCGAGTTCGACTTGACCATGTCCGAGGTGATGATCGAGCACCTCTTCCCGAAGGTGAGGAAGAGCGAGACCGGCGACGGCTACGAGATGCAGGTCGGCGTCGAGGACGTCACGAACGAGCCGATCTACAAGCCGCTCGCCGAGGGCCTGAAGAGCTTCGGCGGCACGACGGTCGGCAAGCGCTTCCAGGTTCCGGTCAAGGGCCAGGGGCCGGCCAAACCCCAGGGCGAGAAGGGGAAGACCGGCGACCTGATCCCGGCCGCCGAGGTGGTCAGCGGCAATATGACCCCGGCGCAGATCCGGGAGGCCTCCAACAAGGGGTCGATTGAACTCGAAGGGGCGCAGTAGTAGAGGATCCCGATGGTCGGGATGATCCCTCGGCTGCGCGATTGACAAGGAGAAGGAAAGATGGCCGAGGGTATCATCACTGGCGCGAACAACGCCAGCGCCATCGCGACGGTCGTGGCAGCCAAGACGCTCCCTCCGCTCCGTGCGGAGACGTGCGCCTGGGGCATCGCGACCATGGACTACGAGGACGAGGTTCGTCAGTTCGGGAGCCAGGTGGACATCCCGATCCCGGCCGAGTTCACCACGAACCTCATGGCCGACGGTGGGACCGTGACGCGCCAGGCGAACAACCTGGGCAACGCCTCGCTGGCCCTCAACCGGCACCGCGAGCTGACGTGGGAGCACACCGACGTCAACAAGGCCTACGCGAGCCCGAACCTGGAGAACTGCTCCGCGGGCCAGGCCATCGCGAACTTCGCCGAGGACATGGACGAGGACCTGCTCTCGGTCTACGCCTCCTTCACCGGCACGGCGGTCGGCGCCTACAATACGGCGCTCACCGAGGCGGTGATCGACGCAGCCGAGACGGGGCTCTTCGACCAGCGCGTTCCCGGCAGGGACCGGAAGAGCCTGGTCGTGACGGGCACGGGCTACTCGAACCTGCGGCTGATCCCCCGCTTCACGGAGGCCGACAAGCGCGGCAGCGGTGACGCTGCGGCGGCTCGGCTGATGGGTCAGCTCAAGGGCTTCGACGTCTACCGCGCGCAGAAGTGCAACGTGACGTCGAGCACGAACCGCCACGGTCTGGCGCTGGGTCCGGCGGCTCTGCTGGGCGCCGTTCGCAACCTGGGCACGGACGGGAACGGCCTGGGTGTCGTTCAGGTCGAGATGCAGGAGGACGGGGTCACGATCCGGATGACCATGTCCTACGACCACCCGGTTCTCGGGCGCATGACGACCATCGACACGCTCTACGGCTACGTCTGTGGCCGGACTCTCCACGGGATCGAGGTGAAGCACTAGCCCACCGCGGCTCGCTTGCTTCGCCTTCTGGCCCCGTTCAGGGCCCGAGGTGCCTCCTCACCTCGGGCCCCTTCGATTTCCCGCGTCACGCATAGGTGACGCTTGCCTCCAGACCCCCATGAACAGGAGAGAACCCCATGCCGTCGAGTCAGACCCGGGTCCACGACCTGGAAAGGAAGATCCACGAACTGGAGGTCCGCGAGCAGAGCCAGGGCCTCAGCGTCGAGAGCGACCTCCAACTCCGCTTCCTGCGGAAGTGGCGGGAGCTGGCCGGCCAGGACGTCGTGCTGGTGATCCGCCCCCGCGGTGTGATCGAGCGGCCGGGCGAGAAGGCGAAGGCCCGGATGGTCGAGGTCCACGACCAGGTGGCCGCCGACTACCTCGTGCTCGGGCCGCGGCGCGGCGAGGTCTGCCGCCTCGCGACAGAGAAAGAGAAGAAGCTCTTCCGGGAGTACGAGCAGGCGAACCAGGACGCGCACCGGAAGCGGATCGCAGGTGCCCAGGCGCGCACGGCGGTCGAGGGTGTCAACGCACTCCTCGGTCAGCTCGCCTCGGCTGCCCAGGGAGGCGCTCCCGAGCAGGCGACCCCGGTTCCGCCGCCCCAGGTGGAGGTGGGCCCGTCGGCCGAGGAAGAGGCGGCCGATCTCGTCCCCGAGGTGGGCGCGGACGCTTCGGAGGAGGAGAGCAAGGAGCCGGCGCCGGCCGACGCCGGTCTGGACCCCGACATGGCGAAGCTCGGGGCACCGAAGCACGTCAAGGCGCTGATCGAGGCCGGCTACTCGCAGGTCGAGCAGGTCGCCGAGGCGGACCCCGCGAAGCTCACCGAGATCCACGGCATCGGCCCGGCCACGGCCTCGAAGCTCATGGTCGAGGCGGCGGAGATCGTCGCGGCGCGCGGGGATGACACCGAGGGCGGTGGAGAGGCGGAGGCCAGCGACGCCAGCGACGCCAAGGAGTAGCCGATGGCGCTCACGGACGCCGAGACGCACCAGGTCTACGAGATCCTCGGCGTCCCCGAAGCGGATAGCGTCCTGAACCTGAACGCCGACTACGGCACGGGCTCGCGCTTCGAGAACTTCGCGATCACGACGGCGAAGACCGCGATCGACGCGATCCTGGCGGGCCTCAGCGCGGCCCTGGAGGCGCGGCTCCGCGAGCTGCTCGTGCAGTGGAGCACGGTCTCGACGTCGGCGACGCGACTCAGGGCCAACACCGCGAACCAGGGGGTCGAACGCGACCCCCGCAACATCCGCAACCTGATCCGGGCGCGCGTGAAGACGATCGTCCCGGTTCTGATCGAGGCACAAGAAGGCTCCGGCGGGTCCATCCCGCTCGGGTAAAGAAAAGGAGAGAACGACATGGCCGCAGGGGATGTGACGGTCAACAGCAAGGATGTCTTCGGCACGCTGACGATGGTCCGCGGCACGATGGAGTACGGCACGGCCGCGAGCGGTGGCATCGCCCTCGCCTCGGGCTCGGAGAAGTTCGGGCTGAGCACCGTCTACTCGGTGCTCTTCGAGAAGACCTCGGGCTACGAGTTCGCCTACGACAAGGTGAACGACAAGGTCCTGGCGTACCAGAGCGCGGGCTCGGCCGCGGCGATGGCCGAGGTGACCTCCGGGGATCTCTCGGCGCAGGTGCCCAGCTTCGTCGTGTTCGGGCGCGAGTAGCCTCGCGTGTCGGGCAAGCCCGTCCTGACCCTGCTCGACGTCGCCGAAGCGACGACGTCGGGCGTGGGTCCGAGCCTCCCGATCAGTGGCCTGGAGAACTTCGCCGGGGAGCTGCGGGCGGTGGAAGACGTCGCCGGCACCTCCCTCGACGTGGTGATCGAGGACTCCTTCGATGGCGGTGCGACCTGGAACGACTGGATCGTCTTCACCACGCTCGCGACCACCGGGAACGAGATAAAGGCGATGACCCAGCTCAACCGCACATGCGGCCCGCTGATCCGTGCCAAGTACACGATCGTCGGCGGGACCTGGTCGTTCACGTTGAGGCTCGCCGCGGACGTGAAGCAGTAGGCCGCGACAGGTAGGTCCCCATGCCGGAAGTGCTCGCGAGCACGCTGTCCCGCGAGCACGCGCTCGAACTCGTCCGCATCGAGCAGGACGAGATCAAGCGGCTGCGGCGGACCTACGAGCAGGCTCGCAAGGAGATCCTTGCCCGCCTCGTGGACACCCGGGCCGAGACGTTCACGGCCCAGCAGCTTCGATCCGTCCAGGTGCAGGTCGAGACCGGCCTGCGCGAGATGGTCAAGAAGCTCCGGGACGACACGTCCGGCCAGGTCGACTCGCTCCTGGAGCAGAGCATCGAGCAGACGCTCGCCGAGATCGGCTACTGGGAGCGGACGTTCCGCGGGGCGGCGACGCAGCGGATCCGGGCGTCTGCGGCGCGGCGAGTGCTCAAGCCACGCGCGCTGCTGCTCCACCAGTACGACACCTCGATCAACGCCTACGGGCTGAACCTGATCTCCGAGGTCCAGGGTCGGCTCGGCGTCCACCTGGTCAGGAACTCCTCGTGGCGGGAGATGTCGCTCGACATCGCCGGCCGGCTGGACACGAACGCGATCCAGGGCGCCCGCTGGCGAGCTGAGCGGATCGCCCGGACCGAGATGGTCGACGTCCTCAGCCTGGGGAACATGACGGCGCTCGAAGAGGCCGCGGCCGATCTTCCCGGGCTCATGGGCCAGTGGGACGCGACCGTCGACAAGCGGTCGAGCTACATCTGCCTCGAACTCAACGGGCGGATCCGGCGCATCGGCGAGCCCTTCACGACCTACCGGGGCCGGCCGATCGTCAGGCCTCCGGCGATCCCGAACTGCCGGAGCCGGCTGGTCCCCTGGCATCAGGACTGGGCCGACCTGGACCCCTCGGTGAAGCCGAGGGGCGCCCCGAAGCCCGTCACACGGAAGCACCGACCGGGCCCGAAGCCGAAGCCGGCCGAGAAGAAGCCGCGCCGCCGCAAGACGAACAAGCAACGGCTCGCCGAGTCCCTGCGCCGCGAGGAGCAGGAGATCCGCAACCGCCGCACCGAGTTCGGGGTGCTCTTCGATCCCGACGGCACGGTGGTCTTGAAGAAGACGAGCCGGCAGCGGAGCTACATCAGGTTCTACGAGGACGAGCTGAGGCAGTTCAGGGGGCGGGTCTTCACTCACAACCACCCCAGCGGCAGCGCGTTTTCGATCCAAGACCTGTCCGTCGCGGCCGAATATGGCCTCGCAGAGATGCGGGTTGCTGGCTCGCGCGGCCACGCCTACTCCATCAGGCCGCGGCCCGATCGGCCGTGGTCGAAGCGGTTTTTCGACGAGGCCATCGAGCCCTCGTTTCAGCGCCACTCGAAGGAGATACAGCGCCTCAACTGGAAGCGGATCCGGACGGGCAAGCTGAGCACGAGCGACGCGAACCTGGAGCACTACCACCAGGTCTGGACCCGGGTGGCTCGTGAGGTGGGCATGGTATACTCCCGGCGGAAGGTGCCGAAATGACCGGAGAGCGCAGGAAGCCGGGCGCGATCCCTCCGCATCCGCCCGCCGAGGTGCCTGCCGTGAAGGACGGCGCCGTCGATCTCGACAAGGGCAGCGAGGACTGGACGCGCCAGCTCTACGGTCTTGCGCCGATCGAGACCGAGGAGGAGGAGACCGAGAGGTGACCCGGCGCGCGTTTCTCTGGGCGCTCGCGGCCATCACCGGCTTCTTCGCCGGGCTATGGCCGAAGGCGGGCGCCGAGGCCGCGCAGTCTTCCGCGGTGGCCGCAGACGTCTCTGTCGCGTCCGGTGCCTGGGAGCGGCGCTGCGTCGTTGACTACCTGAAGGAGTCGATCGCGTCGGCGCTGGCGCCCTTGCAGTACAGGCCCTTCAGCGCCTCGCTCGTGAAGTCGACGTGCGAGGACGTGCTCGATCGGCAGGTCGCGCTCGGGTTCCTGCCGAGCCAGCAGGATCTCAACGGCGGCGGCGAGCAGCCGCAGCTCAAGCCCTATCACGTCGAGGTGGCTCCTCTCGGGGGGAGCGAGGTGCCTGGGGACGTCCGGGTCGACATCGGCCTTCGCGTCTTCCCGAGGATGGAGTGCATCGCGCTCAGGGTCGAGTGGGAAAGAGCAGAGGTGCGGCATGACCCGGCGTAGCTTCTTCCGGATCCTGGGCGGGCTCGTGCTCGCAGCGCTCGGGTTCTTCGCGGGGCGCAGGGTCGAGGAAGCATCTTGGCGGGCCGGTGTTATCGCGAAAACCGAGATGGTGGCCGCCGTGAACGCGGCGGAGAAGGGGCTTCTCGATCACTATCCGGTTCCGCCCCCGTGGCATCCGAACTGCCGGTGTGTGCTCAAGGAACCGGTCACCTGGTACTACGTCTACACGACGCCGGGGCAGGGGCCGATCATCTTGCCGAAGCTGAAGGAGACGCCACTCCCCGATGGCTGGCGCTTCGAGGGTGCCTTCCATAACGATGCCAGCCGCGACACCGTGGGCTTCGTGCGGCCCGGGAAGTTCCCCGAGTGGATCGAGTTCGAGGGGCGCATCTCGTGAGCGCCTGCTCGGTCTGCGGCGAAGACGTGCTCGAAGGAGCGCTTCGCTGCCGGCACTGCGGCGTCCCCTTCGAGGGCCCAAGCAAGCAGCCACGGCTGAAGCCATACGCGAAGGTCGGCGCAGGCCTTCGACGCACGGAAGACGGGGTCGAGGTCCAGGGCTTCGGGATCTCCTTCGGCTTCGAGCCAGACGACACCGACTAGAGCTTCTGGGGGGCCGTCGGGACGCGGCAGGCGTCCAGGCGTAGGGGACGTTCCACCGCCCCGGCTTCAGCGCAGTCCCGGGTCAGCCCCGGCTCGCGCGGTTGTCGGCCGCGGCCTGCCGGGACGTCAAGGGAGCCGGGCTGGGCGCAACCCGGCCGGCGGTTTCTCGGGGAGGGGTGTGCGATGGGCTGCGAGCACTGCGGCGGCAAGCGCAAGAAGAAGAAGCGGCCGGGGGGTGGCCGCTAGCGTATGGCGGCGCCGGATCCGCCCTTCGTCCGAGAGCCCGAGGACCTCTTCACGCAAGAGGTCGCCCCTGCGCTCGACGAAGCGCGCAGAGAGATCGCGGGTGTCGGCCTCCGGCCGCAGAGGGTCTTCCTGGTGATCGACAAGTACGAGGGGCCTGGCCGGAAGGAGGGCGCCCTGGTCGAACGCGAGCTGACCGAGCTGGATCCGCAGCCGGCCGTCCGCACGCTCTCGGCCCGGGAGGTGGCGGGCAGCGGAGGGCTGTACCAGGCGGGCGACGTCGCGCTCAGCCAGATCAGCCGGGTCAACTACACGAACGAGCAGCTCCGCGGGAAGACGCTGGCCGGTGACGACCTGCCCGAGCGCTGGGACTTCTTCGTCGCGATCCAGGACTACGGGCGGATCCACGCCGAGTTCTACAACGTGCAGTCGAGGCCGGTGCTCCTGCCGACCGAGTGGAAGATGACGCTCCGGCCGCGAAACAAGCGCGCGCCGCTCGTGATCGGCCCCGACTGATGCTTGGCGCGACGCAGGTCTTCAGCACGCCAAGCGCGGCGCGGAGGGCCCAGAAGGCCAAGCAGGAGGACATCGAGCAGGCGATCGGGCTGGCGCAGTACAGCTCCGCCCTGCGGACGAAGCGCTTCATGCAGCGGGATCCGAGGGTTCCCGCCGACATCGGGGCCTACAAGGCCGGCCTGGAGGTCCACCGGCTGCGCTACATCAAGCAGACCCGGCTGGAGGCGAACGCGCCGCACTCGGGCGTGCTGGAACATGGCGCGAGGCCCTTCTGGGCGCCGATCGCGCCGCTGATCGAGTGGGCGAAGCGGAAGGCGGCCGACCTCGGGATCGTCGACGTGCCTGCGGGCCAGCAGTTCCAGGGACCGGCGAGCCTGAACGCGGACGAGAACCGGGCGGCCGAGGCGTTCGCCTACGCGGTGCAGCGGGCCATCGCCGCGCGAGGACTTCCGGCCCGCTACCCGATGCGGAACGCGCTGCCCTTCGCGCTCAAAGCGCTCGACCGGGACTTCATCCGACACCTGCGGCGGATCGCACGGGAGAGGCGGGGCCCTGGGGGAGGCACGAAGTAGATGGCCGACCCCGTGGCGCTCGCGCTCAACGAGGCGATGATCCGCACGCTGGCGGAGTATTTCGACCAGGACCTCCCTGTCGCGCTGAAGGCGGAGTCGGACCCGGTCGGTCACATCGCGCACGTCACGAGCGGCTGGGAGCACATCGGCCACGACATGCGCTACCCGACGGTCTCGATCGACGCACCGATCGAGGGCGACCGCGTCAGCTCGGCGCCGGTTGCGATCGTGATCGTCGAGTCGAGTCCGACGGCGCCGATCGTCGAGGTCTACTACCACGTCGCCGACGTCGAGATCCCGCTGACGCTCAACGTCTTCGCGGAGAGCAAGGTCCAGCGCTCGCTGGTCGTTCACGCCCTGGAGGTGGCGCTCCAGGGTGACGTCCTCGATGGGGCCGGCGCTCTCCAGCTCGACAGCTCCTACTACTACGGGCTGCCGTTCGGCTACCGGCGCGAGGGGCCGTTCCGGTCCATCGACAGCGAGACCACGGTCGGCGGCGACGAGTGGCGCGCAGTGGGAACGCTGCTTGTCGAGAGCCATGAGATCGCGCGGGTGCAGATCGCCCGCTTCCTCGACCTGAGCATCGACTGGCGCGTGGCCGAGATGACGAAGGTCGACCAGGTGCCGGGCGAGATCGTGACGTACTTCGAGCCGTAGCGCCGGGGGGACGCGCGGCCAGACCTACAAAACCACCGAGAAAAGAGCGGGCTCGGGGCTTCGGCCTCGGGCCCGCTCGCCTTTTGGGAGGGAGCCATGGCTGGAGTCTCCACCATCCGCCGCACGAACAACGCCGCCGAGTACATGAGCGTCGACGGTGTCGTCATCGACGAGCGCAAGCCGCCGAGCGCGATCGTCGCGAAGCCGCAGAACCGGGTGTGCGTGATCGGCGAGTTCCAGAAGGGCCCGGTGGACGTCGTCACGCGCATCGGATCGCCGCGCGAGCTTTACGACAAGTTCGGAGGCGCGGGGCCTGACGCGAGCGGCAACTTCTACAAGGGCTACCTCTCCCTGGCCCGCAAGCAGTTCGGCCGGCTCTACGTCATCCGCCTCTCGAACTCGACGCAGGCCACGGCCACGGTGGACCTCGACGACTCGACCGTGCCGACGGCCGTGCTCCGGATCAACGCCGAGTCGCCCGGCGTTTGGGGCAACAGCCTCACGGTGACCGTGTCGGTTGCCTCGGACGGCATCGCCACGCATTTCAACCTGACGGTGAAGTACGACGGCGAGACGGTGGAGGTCCACCGTAACCTGAACCTGGCCGACGTGAACGATGGCGAGGACCTCACGCCCGAGTCGCTCTACATCCGGGCGGAGCGCCTCGCGATCGGCGACGGCCGGCCCGTGGACATCGCCGACGAGGCGCTCACCTCCGGCCTGGACGGCACGTTCGCCGACGCTGACTACACGGGCAGCGGTTCGGACAGCCGCGGGATTCAGCTCCTCTACGGCTCCAGCCACAGCGACATCAAGTGGGTCTTCGTGGCCGAGAGCTACGCCGCCGCGGTCAACGGTGCGCTCCTCAACCTCTCGGCGACCACGAAGACGAAGAACTGCCTCATCATGGGCGACCCTTCGAACGACGTCGCCGCGGCGCTGACCGACGTCGCCAGCTACCGCAACGACCGCATCGGCTATTGCTACCCGCACGCCCAGATCTACCTGGCCGAGGCCAACAGCGGCCGGGGCGGCCTGGTCCAGGTCGGCCTCAACTCCTTCGCTGCCTCCGTGCTCGCGGGGCTGCCTCCGGGCTCGAACCCGGCCGGGGTCAACGGCGAGGAGTTCCTCACCGGCATCCGTGCGCTCACGAACCAGAACCTCGGGACCGCGGACTTCGAGAGCTTCCGCGAGAAGGGGATCATGGGCTTCCAGTTCACGATGGAGCGCAACAAGTTCTCGATCCGGTCGGGGATCAACACCGACCTCGATCCCGCGCTCCACAACTGGGCGCGGCGGAGTATGGCGGACTACCTCCAGGACAACGCCGCGGCCTACCTGGCGTTCTTGCAGGGCAAGCCCATCAGCTCGAAGAACAAGGTCATGGCGCAGGCCGCCATCGAGCGCTTCCTCGACCAGCAGATCCGGCTGGAGCATATCCCGAGCAAGCGGGATCTGAACGAGAACCGGCCCGAGGACGATCCGGTCCTGGAGCCCTATGAGATCGACATCGCCTCGCTCAACAGCCAGGCCCAGGAGGCGGAGGGCGTCTTCATCATTCTCGCTCGGGTCCGCACCTTCGCGACGATGGACTTCATCGTTCTCCGCACCGAGATCGGCGAGCGGGTCGAGGTCGAGGCCACGGCCTAGCGGCTGATCCACCGCTCCTTCCAGCGCCGCCTTCCACTCGGGGAGGCGGCGCTTGTCATTCAGGGGGAAAGCCATGCGAACTCGATGGGCGCACGTCAGCGTGAGGGTTTTCGTCGACAACGCGGAACTCGACGAGTACAAGGCCGTCAGCTTCGACTACAGCGAGAACATCTCCACCGACCGGGCGACCTACCAGGGCGACGTGGGGCCTCGCCTCGATGCCTCGGCCGAGGGTGGCACCGGGAGCCTGGAGTTCCGCCTGGAGCATGGCTTCGGCGATCCGACCGTCGCCTATGAGCAGTATCTCCGGGGCCTCAAGAACCTCGACGGCACCGGCAAGATCGACCTCGCGATCAGCAGGGTCAACCCCAAGACGCGGCAGCCCGAGAGCCGTCGCTTCGAGAACTGCCAGGTCACCCAGACGGAGCGCGGGGGTTCTGGCTCCCCGTGGGCCGTGATCTGGAATTTCGAGTACGAGACCAGCGAGAGGACCTAGCCCCCTATGGCAAACCCCAGAGAACTCCTTGAAGCCACGCTCCCCAGTGGCAAGAAGATCGTGCTGCGCGAGCTGGACGGCAACGTCGAGCTGATTTGCGCGAAGGAGTGCGGCGAGAACCAGTCGCTCATGTTCTACTCCCAGGTCATGCGGTCGATCGTCTCGATCGACGGCGAGCCGCTCGACTCGTCGAAGTACACGCCGCAGAGCACCCGGGACCTCTTCTCGTCGGTCGAGTGGCAGCTCGTCCTCGACGCCTTCGGATTGCTGAACCGGCCGCGCATCGAGGAGGTGGAGGCCTTCCGCGCCACCTTTCGTCGGTCCGTCGACGGAGACGGAGGACAGCCCGCTCTGGCAGCAGCGGCAGGAGACGCTCCGGCCCCTGGCGCTTGAGATCGCGTTTCTCGGCCGCTACGCGGGCCAGCAGGCGAGCGAGGTGCTCGCGATGACGATCAGCCTGCGGGCGGCGGTGACGGACGCGCTCAAGGAGCTGCTGGGGGCCGAGGGCGGAGACGGGGACGAGCCGAGTCCCCACTTCGACGCTCTCTCGCGCGGGCGCGGGGGGTAGACCATGCCGGGCGTTGGCGCGACGACCTACTACGACGTCGTCACCCGCTACAAGCTCATCGACGAGATGTCGAACTCCGTCGGGCGCATCGACCGCAGCGTCTCCAAGGTGGACAGGTCGCTCGCCGGCCTCACGCGGCAGACGGCCATGGTCGGGCGTGGCTTCCGCAACGTCGCGATGCTGGCCGGCCCGGCGCTGGGCGGGATGGTCGGCCTGGCGGGCGCTGGGCTCGCGATGGTCAAGACCTTCCGCAACCTGAACGAGGAGGCCAACTCCACGATCCAGCTCGCGGCTCAGGTGAACCTCGCCTTCGTGTTCGAGGGCGCGCAGGGGGCCGCCGAGAACTTCAATCTGGCGATGACCGCCTCGCGCAAGGAGTTCCGCGCGCTGGTTAAGGACGCGGCGGCGCTGCCTGGCGAACTCCAGGACTTCATCAACATCGCGCAGCAGATTTCGGGCGGTGTGTTTGCTGGCGGCGGAGATCTGACGCGGATGCGCGAGTTGACGGCGCGCGTCGCACTGGCGGCTCCCGCGGCCGGCACCGGCTTCCAGGAGGCCGGCCTGGGCGCGATGCAGATGCTCTTCGGCGTCTCCCGCGTCACGAACCCGCTCTTCAAGATGCTCGCGGGCCAGGGGCTCGTGCCGAAGGCCGAGATCTACAACGCGCTGCCGGCGACCGAGCGGCTACGGCGCCTCGATGACGCGCTGAAGCGGCTCACGGATAACCCCATGTTCCGGAAGAACATCCTGGGGACGTGGGACACGCAGATCGGCACGCTCTCGGACAACCTCTTCGGCATCGAGGGCATCTTCGGGCAGCTTCTCCGTGGCCCCTTCGAGGGCTTCATCGACTGGCTGATGCGACTGAACGAGGCCCTCGACCGCAACAAGGACGCGATCGTCCGGCTCCTGGGAGGAAGCGCGGGCGGCCTGACGGGTCGGAACCTGGAGCGCTTCATGGGCGCCGACGTGAGGAGCGCGGGCGGCGGCTTGCTCGACATGCTGGGCGCGCTGGCGCCCACGGCGGAGGAGATCCGCAAGAAGCAGATCGAGACCTGGGTCCGGGCGAACTGGGGCATGGCCCTCGGGACGCACGACCCCGTGGAGTATGGGAAGAGGATCTACGCGCTCGGGGCCCAGCGCCACGCGCACTTCGTGAAGCTCCAGGAGGCGGACGCCGAGGGCAAGCTGCGGAACGTCCCGAAGACGAAGATCGAGCAGAACTTCCACATCAAGCTCGACCTGAAGAGTGACGACGCGCCCGAGGCGGTCGCCGTCAAGATCACGCGAGCCATGGAGAAGGTCGGCCGCCACCCGACCACGGTCTCGCGCGGCCTTGGCTCGGTGGCCTCGATGTCCGGGGCGGGGCCGTGAGATGGGGCAGGTCCACTACCCGAGGGCGTGGGTTCGGGCTCACGTCCGGGTCGAGGACGTCGGCCAGCCTGACCCCGATCGGCTAATCAAGCTCCCGCATCCGCCGATCGAGCTGGAGGTCGTCGAGAACAAGTGGAGCGAGGCGAACACCTTCAGGGCCGTCGTGGACCTGGAGGACTTCCCGCTCGACCCACGGATCATCCGGGGCGTGACCTTCGAGGTCTTCCTCGCGGACGCCGGCAGCCTCGATCCCGACTTCTGGCAGAAGCAGAGCCTCGATCAGATGCGGAGCCACGCGGTCTGCCTGGGCGTGGTGGACGAGATCCAGACGCGGATCGACGACGACTGGCGCAAGACCACGCTCAAGGGGCGCGACTACACCGCCTACTTCCTCGACGTCGAGACGGAGGGTAAGCCGGTCGCCTACACGGGCGAGGACGGCGCGAAGCTCACGCTCCTCGAAGTGCTCGAAAAGATCAAGGAGCAGATCCCGAACGCGGAGGCCATCACCTTCGACGTCGACCCGGACGTGCCGACGCTCTACCCCGCGGACTACCACACGCGCGGGACGGACGAGAAGCTCAGCACGCGCAAGAAGCGGCAGGGCGAGTCGGCCTGGGAGGCGATGCTCGAACTCTGCCTGGAAGGGGGCCTGATCCTCTACGTTGAGCTGGACAAGATCCGGGTCCGGCGGCCGACCACGATCTTCGTGAACCAGGGCCAGGACGAGTCGACCTGGTGGACGTGGACGCTCGGGCAGAACCTCAAGAGTCTCCAGACCAGCCGGAACATGGGCCGGCAGCACGGGATCAACGTCAGGGTCACGAGCTACTGCCCGGACGGCGATGGCGGCGAGAAGATCCGCCACGCGAACTGGCCGAAGAACCCCGTGGCGAAGCTGGAGACGCCGGCCTCGGCGGTCGCAGACGACGGGGAGAAGCAGCAGAAGAAGACGCCGAAGGTGGTCTTCACGCCCTACCTCGTGCGTGGCATCACGAGCGCGGCGCAGCTCGAAGTGATCGCGGAGCAGCTCTACAACCTCCTGCGCCACCACGAGCTGGAGGGCGAGTTCGAGACCGACGACATGGTCGACTCGAACGACCGGCCCGTGATGGGCCTGCACTACGGCGACCCGGTCGTCTTCGACTTCTCCGAGGCGTTCCACTCGGTCCTCACGCTGGATCGGGCGGAGCAGGTCGAGCGGCTGCTGGCGGTGGGCTACGACGAGGAGACGGCGCAGAGCGTGGCGCGGGCGCTCAAGTCCCAGACGATCCCGTTCTACGCGCACACGATCCGGCACGACTTCCGGAGTGAGGACGACGGCGGCTACTCGCTGAGGGTGGAGATCCGCAGCCGTAAGCAGGTCGACTACAAGCTCGACGCGGACGGCAACGTGGTCAAGGACACGGGGGAGGAGACGTAGGCGATGCGGATGCCGACCCTCCCGCTGGTGATCGTCGAGGCCGAGGGTCTCAGGCGGACGATCGTGCTCTACGACACGACGCTCCCGCGTGAGGGCAACGAGACCGCGCTCACGACGAAGGTCCGCGGCAAGGACACCTGGTATCTGGGCTCGAAGGAGGCGACCTCCCAGGTTCTCGGGCCGAGCTACGAGCCGATCCGCTTCGCGGGGCTCCTGGAGGACAAGCGCACGGGCGTCTCGGGCTCCGCCGTCGCGCTCCAGTGGTTGATCGACCTGGTCGGCGAGGCTGGCCGGGTCGTGCTCTTCAGCTACGGCCCGTTCGTGCGGCGGTGTCGGTGGCTCCGCCACAGCTTCACGCTCTTCTCGCTCCAGAAGATCGGCTATGAGATCGAGCTACAGCCGATCGGTAACGAGGTCCGGGACCGCAAGCGGGTCAAGCAGGACGTCAACGCGATGCCCAGCGTGGAGAAGAGCCTGGAGTTCGCAGCCGAGGTGGACGGCGAGCTGGTGCAGCTCGGCGGCCAGTCGGCCAGCGCGGCCAGCGGGGAGATGCAGAAGGTCCTGGAGTTGACGGTGGAGAGCGGCGAGGCGCTTCAGGGCGTGGCGCAGCAGGGCGCCATGGTCGATCAGGGCGTGGCGAGCTTTGCGCTCACGAAGCTCGACTCGGCGCGAGCCGCGCTGGGCAACGCGGTCGACCACGTCCGGAACCTCGACTGGTCGAGCGTGACCCAGGGCGAGTTTTCTGCACTGGCGAGCTGGGGCCTGGCCGTGCTCAACGTCCACTCGGGGATGGCGTCGACCGCGAAGGAGCTGGGGAGCCTCCGCACCAGCGTCGCCTCTCTGGCGGGCGAGGCCTCGGAGGGCGAGATCTACATCGCGGCGGAGGGCGACACGCTCCACAGCATCTCGACGAAGTTCTACGGCACACCGCACCGCTGGTCGGACATCATGCGGGACAACGGGAAGCAGACGCCCGCGGTGGCGGCCGGCGAGCAGATCCTCCTGCGCGGAACGCCGCGCCGTGACCAGGTGACGGCGCCGTGATGTTGCTCGGCGCTCGCACGCACGAGATCCTGCTCGCGGAGGGGAAGGTCCTGGAGGTCCTCGTTCGAGAGGACCGGGCAGTCTTCCTCCGCGTGGAGCTGCAACGGTATCCGAACGAGGACGGATCGGGGCTGGAGGCGCTTTGTCGCCTGCTCGTTCCCTACCACGGCGCGACCCACGGCGACTGGCACGTCCCCGACGTCGATCTCGACGTGGTCTGCTTGTTCCCGGGCGGCGGCCACGACGGCGCCCCGGGCGGCGACCTTGGCGAAGGCTACGCCATCGGCTTTATCAGCTCGCTCCAGGAGCCTCCGGTCGCGACGGGCGTGGAGAACGACGCCCTCAGTTCGTCCCGCCGGATCTACCGCGGCAAGCCGGGCGAGGCGCACGACGTCAAGATCGACGGCGTCGAGCTGCGCGAGAACGTCGGCGTCGTGAAGCGGCTCTTCCGGGCGGCGGTCCAGTGGCTCGGCGATACCGACATGACGGTCCAGGCGTGGAACTATCTCACGCTGAAGGGTCGGCTCCTGAACACCGTCGAGTCGGACTGGATTGTCAACATACAGGGCGCGCTGATGGTTCAGCTTGGCACGTCGGGCTACACGAACTCGGTGAAAATCGAGCCCGGCCAGCTCGTGGTTATCAAGGCGCCCTCGGTGTTGATCCAGGACCGCGAGTTCATGGATCACAAGCACGACGGAGTCCAGCCGGGCAGCGGCGAGACGGGGGGCGTGGTCTGATGGCGATGCCGATCCTGACGGGCCCCGGCTTCATCGTTGAGGACATGGGGCTCGCGGCGAAGGGCGCGATTACACCGACCACCTACTTCGAGGTCGGCGATCCGATCGCGCCGAGCGGGATGGGCGCGACGGACCTGCTGGGCCGCTTCTACGGCGTCGACCTGCGGATGATGACCGACTACCTGGTCATGGGCAGCGGAGACCTCCAGCGCACGAAGGGCCTGGAGGCGCTGAAGGCCTCCTTTGCTCGCGCGCTGGTCACGACACGCGGCGGGATCTTCTGGCGGCCGGAGTACGGCATCGGGATCACCGACTTCCTGAACCGACGCGCCTCGGCGGCCGAGATCATGGACGCGCAGAACCGGATCCGGACGACGCTGGCGAGTGATCCAGCGGTCGAGCAGATGGACTCGCCGCAGGTGGTGGTCACCGCGGGCGGACTGGTCGAGATCATGGTCACGGTGCAGGTCGCCGGCCAGATCCAGCCGATCGCGCTGGGGATCCGCGCCGACTAGGCGCTTCAAATCAGAACGAGCAGCACGAAAGGGGTCGGGGGCCCAGCGCCTCCGGCCCCGCTCGCTTTTCGGGGGGCTTGATGACGACGACGGTCGAGGTCCCGACGTTCGGGCAGCTCTACGACATCGGGAAGGCGGCGGCGCTGCTCAGGACGTCGAAGCTCACCGAGAAGAGCTTCTCCCCCGGCTACCTGATGGACGTGATCGCCGGCCTCACGGCGACCCTGGGAGAAGAGGCGGCGCGGATCGCGGTCGAGCTGCACCTCCGCACCTTCTTCGGGACGGCCGCCGGTAGCGATCTCGACGCCCTGGCCCTCGATCACTTCGGGCAGACGCGCCAGGCGGGCGCGGCAGCGATCGGGACGGTCCGCTTCTCCAGGCCGACCGCGGCCTATGGGAACGTCCTAATCGAGGCGGGGACGATCGTCGCGACGCCCGACGGCACGCGGTTCGTGCTGACCTCCGAGCCCTTGCTCACGGGCACGCAGATCGACGCCGACGTGCGAGCCGAGGTGATCGGCGAGGACGGCATCGTTGACGCCAGCACGATCACCGTGATCGTCACCGGGCTCCCGGACTCCACGATCACGGTCACGAACCCGGAGAAGACCTCCGGCGGGCTGGCTGCGGAGACCGACTCGGCCTTCCGCCAGCGGATCATCGAGTGGTTCCAGACGTTGCGAAAGGGCACGCCGGCAGCCCTGGTGGCCGGCGCGAAGAGCGTGGCCGGCGTCGTGACGGCCACGGTCGACGAGAGCGCCTATCCGCCCACCGTCTACATCGCAGACGTCACGGGCGGCGCGAACTCTGCGCTCGAAGAGGCCGTGGACGACGAGCTGGTGAACTGGAGGACCGCGGGGATCCAGGTCAACGTGGTCGGGGCCACGGTCGTCTACCAGAACATCACCCTCTCGCTGACGTTCCAGGCGGGTTACGACACGAGCGCGGTGCGCGAGCAGGTGCGCGCGGCCGTGGTCGAGGCGGTCAACGACCTCAGCATCGGCGAGACGCTCTACCGCTCGGCGATCGTCGCCGCGGCCGTGGGCGTGACGGGCGTCATCGACTGCGTGGTGACCGACCCGGCCGGGGACGTGGCGCCGGCTGCGAACCAGTTGATCCGGTCCTCGACTGATCGCGTGACGATCTGATGGCGCGAACCGAGCAGGAGCTTCGCGACCACTACCTCCAGCTCGGGCCCGGCTTCCTGGCCGAGCCCGAGGAGCTGCTCGACGCGCAGATCCGCCTGGTCGCGGCCATGATGTCGGAGACCGAGGGCGCGATCGAGACGCTCCACGCGCGCACGTTCCTCCGCCAGGCAGACGGCTCCTGGCTCGACGAGCACGGCAAGGAGCGGGGGATCCTCCGCTTCGACGGCGAGAGCGACACCGACTACCGCGCGCGGATCCTGCTCATAGAGGACGCGGTCACTCCGGTCGCGATCGTGAACGCGGTGGACTCGCTGCTCAGCGTGGGCACCTGCACGCTGCGAGAGCACCTGGGCGACGGGGCCTTCGCCGACTTCCCGGGCTGGCAGGGCTTCGCGGACATGGCCGTCGCCTACGACGGCATCCGGGCCTTCACGGTCTTGATCGAGGAGCAGCTTCTTACGCGCGCCGACCGCGCCTACGCGCTGCCGGCCGCCACGACCATCGAGAAGCTCAGCTTCGCAGGCGATGACGGGAGCAAGCCGAGCGCCACCGCCTTCGCCGACGGCGCGGACCCGACGCCTAGCGACATCTACGGCCGCATCTACCAGACGATCGACCGGCTACGCGCTGCGGGCGTGACCTTCCGGGTCGAGATCATCTAGGAGGGGGGACCTTCGTGGAACGCCACAAGCACAACGCCTACCAGCAGATCCTCTACTCGGACCTCTGTCGGATCTCGACGCTCACGGACCGGAGGATCTTCGACCGCATCCTCCACCGGATGCTTTTCGCTGCGGGCGGGTCTCCGAACTCGAAGATCGCGAACGGTGCCAGCGGCTTCTTCCCGGATGATTCCTGCCTGGTCGAGTACGTCAGCGGCGACCGGAGCACGGGGGTCACGTTCAAGATCCTGGTCGGGCTCGGCTTCAAGAAGTTCGCCACCGGCCAGCCGGACGAGGACTCGCCGGCCTTCCAACCGATCTACGTCGCGAGCGAGCAGAGCTTCGTCACGGACAATAGCGACCCGACGAACCCCCGCATCGACCGGCTCTACATCAAGCCGGCGATCGTGGACGCGGACCAGGCCTCGGTCAATGTCATCGACCCGAACCCCCCTAACAACATCACGAGCGAGCTGCGCTACCGGGAGTCGGTCGCGAGCTACGAGTACGCCTACAAGGCGGGCACGCCCGCCGCGAGCCCCTCACCGCCCCCTGCGCCCAGCGGCTACACGGACGCCGACGCGATTGCCGAGATCCTGATCCAGCCCGGCTCCGGCTCCTTCAATGTCGACGACCTCGACGACCTCCGCACGCTCTTCGAGATGGACGACCAGCTCGTGCCGGCCGTGACCAGCCTGCCGGCTGGCTCGATCACCGTCAGCCCGGCGGTCATGGGCGAGAGCAACGCCCAGGACGCGCTCGAAGCGCTGGAGACCGAGGTGGGCGCCGTCGTGCCCAAGGGCCTCCTGGTCGGGCGGCTGGAGTACGTGAACACGCAGAGCGTGAAGCTGGCGCGGATCATGGGCTCCGACATCCGGATCGAGATCGACGGGGAGGTGCTCACCAGCTCCAGCGACATCACCTTCGACATCACGTCCCACCTGGAGGGCGGGCAGACGGAGGGGGCGAGCGAGCCCATCTACCTCTACGTCTACGACAGCGCCAGCACGATCCTCCAGAAGGTGTCGCAGACCGCGCCGGTCCTGAATCCCGCGAACAAGTGCGGCTACCACCCGACGAACACGGGCTGGAGATGTATCGGGTCCGTCTGGAACGACTCCAGCGGCAACTTCGTCCCTGGCCGCTGGGTTGACGGCTGGCACGAGTTCTACGACGGCGACAGCGATCAGCACTACAACCTCGGCACGACGGTCCCGACCGCCTGGACGTCGCGGAGCCTCAACGTTCCGCTGTGCGCTGCGGCGGTGCGGATCCTGGCTCATGCTCGGATCAATAGTGCCTCCGTCGTGTTCGGAACATCCGACGCACCGGGCACGCTGCCGAGCAGTGCTCCGGGATCCAACGCGCACCGGCTGAGCGCCTCGGGGATGCAGGGTGTTCTCGCGCGGCTCACCAGCGACATGACCTACAACGAGGGCGAGGCGGACCAGTTCGATCTGCCGATCTCTGACGCCTCAAGCCCCGCGATCCGCTGGGGGATCCTCAGGGAGTACACGACCGGGACTTGCGTGTTCAACGAACTGCGCGTGCTCGCGTATTACGACCTCTTCGCTCCGCGCTACTGAGGTATTGCCATGCTTCTGATCTTCGATACTTCCCAGGGCTACCCGGCGCCGTGTATCGGCCGGCACGACATCGAGACCGACGATCCGGTGCGTGTCACCGAGAACCCCGACGCCGTGGGGGTCCCCGATGTCGGCTTCGAGGACGAGCCGCACCACTACCTCGTGCTGAGCGACCACCCCGACAACGGCGGCGTCGTGAGCGTCGACGCGACGCGCATGGCCGAAGAGGGGGCAGAGACGGCTCTCCGCGGCGGCGGCCTGTTGGGCCTCGTGGTTGCCGTCGGCGCGATCAACCACGTCGTCCGCACCCACACCCCCGGGCTCTCGCCCCTGGAGGACCAGGCGCTTGAGATCGTCGCGGATGCCCTTCCGGACGTCTCCACGCTTCGCACCCTGCTCGCTCGCCCCGGGCTCGCTGCCGACCTGCGGCGGGCGAAAACGATCCTCGAAGGGCTCGCTGGCAGCTAGGCCGGCGGCGCCGACCAGGAGGGATCCGATGCTTCGACGACTTGTCCTTCTCCTGTTCGCAGGGGCTTTCGTCACCTGCGGGATGCACCCGGCCTATGCCGGCCCACCGCTGAACTCGCAGAAGAACATCCGGTCCGCGGCCTTCCAGTCGGCACCGACGACGGTCACGGTGGACGTCGTCGACATGGACACGGGCACCCAGGTCGGGAACAACCTCGCCACCACCCAGCTCCAGGCGGACAGCTCGGACACGATCGTCCACAAGTTCGATCTGTCGAGCGTGACCGGCTACCCGGAGGGCTGCGAGCCGAAGACCTACCTGGTCATCTTCGTCCCCGACTCGGCCGACTGCTCGGAGTCCGGGAGCCCCGCGCTCTGCGCCTATGACTGGGTCCAGGTTGGCGGCTCGGCCTGCCTGGCCTCGGCGTCGCCGGTCACGCAGTCCTTCTCCTACACCTCGACCGTGGTGAGCGCGCAGGGCATCACCCAGGACGTGGTCGACTTCTACAACCGACGCGGCCTCCTGGTTCCGAAGTGGCAGCGCTTCGACATCGCCGGGGACCTCGACTTCAGCGGAATCGACGAGACGATCTGGCTGGTCATGTTCTACCAGGACGACGGCAGCGCGCCGCGTGTCCGCTGCTCGGTTCCCACGACGACCGATCCCTCTAGCTCGCTGCCGTCGGCGACTCACTGCCCGTAGGGGGTGATCCATGCGGAACGGGCTCCCGCTCTGGGCCGCGACGCTGATCTTGACGCTGCTCTTCGGCGTCCTGGGCTGGAACGTGCGGGGTATCGCCTCCGACGTGAGGGCGAACACGGTGGACCGGCTCCAGCGTGAGGGCGCCCAGCAGACGCAGACGATTGTCTGGCTGGAGAACGCCGTGCGCGGGATCCACCACGAGCAGGTGAAGGACCGCGAGCTGCTGAATCGCATCGCGCGCGAGCTGAAGGTCGAGGAAGGCCCGGTCGTCGAGCCGCTGCCGCCCAAGGACCCCCCGAACTGATCTTTACGCGGTGACTCGTGCCGTTGGGGCGCGAGATCCACCGCGCCTAGAAGGAGAACCCCATGCCCCAGCAGGAGAAGTGGATCGGCCGGAGCCGCAGATGGCAGGCCGCGATCATCAGCATCCTCAGCGCCCTCGTCGGTGTCGGCCTGAACCAGGAGGTCATCGAGCCCGTCAGGGCCCTATGCGAGGCGATCACAGGGGAGAACGGCCTCCTGGTCGTCGGCTTCCAGTTCTACGCCGCCCTCACGCTCGCCTGGTCCTACTTCCGGCCCGACAACGCGAAGGTCAAGGTGTTGCCGCCGAAGCCGCCCGAGGGCGCGGCCCTGCTCTTCATGCTTGCGATCGGCGGTTCTGCCCTTCTGCTCTCGGGCTGCCGCTCGACGAGCACGATCACCTACATCCCGGCGGACAAGACCCAGCCCACGGTCACCATCGACCAGGGCGCGGGCGGACGTAATTGCATCGCCACCCGCATCGACCCGAAGACCGGCGAGATCGACTTCGTCATCGACCAGGCCGGCGAGAGCGACTGGGGTGGCTGGGGCGCCCTGACGAAGGTCTTGCCCGATTTGGTCAAGGCCGCCACGGCCTTCCTGGCCCAGAATCCGGCCCCGCTCGGCCAACTCAGCGACGGCGTGCTCAGGCCGCCGGCCGGCTACTCGGGCTGCCTGGCGATCTTCGATACCTACGACGGCGAGGCCGATCTGGAGTTGGAGGAGGCTCCCGAGGTCCTGGTCCTGCCGCCCTCGATGCCGGCCGACGAGCGCGAGGCGCTGCGCGAGATGATCGAGGCCTTCGGAGGCGAAGCGGCCGACACGGTCGAGTAGCCGGCGCAGCCGGCGGGAGGGAGTGCCATGCGCGCGCTAGTCCTCTCGGGCGGGGGTGTGGACGGCGTCTTCGGTCACGGCGGCGCCCTCCACGCGCTCGGCCGCACGTTCCACAAGCCGCCCAGCAACGTCTTCCAGCGGATCTCCGGGGCCTCCGCGGGCGCTACCGCGGCGACCTACACGGCGGTCCGTCGGGAGCACCGCATCTTGGAGCTGGCGGAGACGATCCGGCCCGAGGACCTCTTCGCGTCGGATCGCCCGGCCCGCGCGCTGCGCCGGGCCAAGCGGGTTCACGACAGGGCGGCGCTGCTCAACCCGAAGGGTCTGCGAAAGCTCATGGTCGAGGAGTTCCCGGACCGCTGGCTCTCACAGATCCCGGCCGGCCAGCTCGTGATCCCGACCTGCGATCTGCGGACGCAGCAGATGGTCGAGTGGCGTCCCGAAGAGGTGCCGCCGGCCGTCTTCCGGCGTGCGCTCCTGGCCTCGATGTCGATCCCGATCGTCTTTCCGGCCGTCGAGATCTCGCACGGCGGGGTCCGCTACGAACTGGTCGACGGTGGCACGACGCATAACCACCCCGTCGACCTGGTGCTCCCGGACCTCGCGGAGGCCAAGCGGCGGGGCGAGCCCGTCGAGATGGTTGTGATCTCCGCGCTCCAGCCGCCCGTGGAGTCGGACCTTCCGGAGAGCGGGCCTTCTCGCGTTATGGCCGTGATCCAGCGGGTCGCCTCGGCCGTGATGCACGAACTGGGGAACCTGCGGCGCGAGGAGGCCGAGGAGATGGAGATCCCGCAGCACTGGATCCAGATCGACTCGCCCGACCTCGACCTCGAAAACTTCACGTATATCGACGCCCTCGCCGCCTACCAGGCGGGCTTCGAGGCCGTCGAGAGTCACTTCAAACGGAGGCCTGCGAAATGAACCGACTTGTCGCCACTCTCCTTTGTCTCTTCCTGGCCTTCCTGACGCTGCCCGTGACCGCCGAGGAGGTCGTGGTGCCGCTCGGAGACATCGGCGACGTGACCGGTCCGTCGTCGAGCGTTGACGAGAACGTGCTGGTCTTCGACGGGACGTCTGGGAAACTCGTCAAAGACTCCGGATATGGCCCAACCGCCGATGATGTGACCGACGACAACGTAGAGTCGATGCAGACGGCGGGGTCGGATGGAACGGCGCCGGTCGCGGACAGCGGCAGCCTCGTGATGACGGACATCGCTACGGAATCCGAGCTGGCTGCGATGTTTGCCGCCAACGTCCCCCAGGACGCGGTGAGCACCTGGGCCTCGTGGCTGGGTAGCATCGGATACGTTACCACGGATTATCAGGCGGCCAGCGATGCCGTGTGCGCCGAGAACAGCGGCTTAACCGAATCTGGAGATCCCTTCGACGAGTGGGTGTTGCTCGATTCTACTTTCGACAACGCCTACGACTGCGACGGCGATACGACCGACGACGATGCCGTCGGGTTCTGCTGGGCACCTGGTGGATACGACACGTACGATCCTGTGTTCCACAACTCGTCGATCATCGTAGACGCCTTGATGCATTTCAACGCTTGGCTGTGGCACTCGTCGCCTGACTCTGGGGACGTCGTGGCCTCGGTCCCAATGCTCAAGACGGCGGTTCGGCATTGCACGTGCCCCGGCGGCACCTGCGAGCAGGGAGAGACCTGCACGCTCTCGACGCCCAACGTGACCGAAGCGGCTGGACGTGCTGTCTATCGCCGGATCGATCAGTCCTATCTTATAGGCGGTACGCGGTACGGTTTCAGCCTGCCTTACCCGATGACCTTCAAGATAAAGCCGGGTGACTGTGTCATGTTGACGGTCACCGAGTACGGAACCGATACCGCTGGCGTTTCCGATCCGCCGTACGACCCGGATCAGTTCGGCATGGAGACTTACCTGGCGCTGACCGTCGCCGAGATTGGCGCTCGGTCCGACAAGCCGTTCCTGTGTCCGTTCTCTGACAGCGGAACCGTGTCCACGCGCTGCATGGACAACGGCGTCGTGCTTATGAACGCGACGGGTTCTCGCACGCTCACGTTGCTGGAGACGCCGGACGACCCCGTTCCCTGGTGTCTGACGATCGTCAACCAGGCAGGAGCTTCGCTCACGGTGACCCCACATTCCAACGACACAATCGAGGGTGAAACGCAGGGGTCGTCGATCTCCAACGGCACGCAGTACGACAAGATCCAGCTCTGCAACAACGTCGATGACTTCTGGTCGATCATGGGAAAGACGGGCACATGGTGAGGTTGCTCGCGCTGCTCACACCGCTGCTGGTGGGGATATTCTTCAGCGTGGGGGAGCACCCCTCGGAGCCGAAGTTCTTTCTCAAGGAGATGCTCTTCGTCCCACACCAGACGAAGGCGATGGTGCGGGTGATCCCGCAAACCACCGCGACGATGCGGGTTCGCTACGGCACGGCGCGTAACGCTATGACGAGCTTCGCGCCTAGCTCCAGCGGAACGAGTGTCACCGCCGATACGCCTGGAGAGTTCACGCTGACTACCGGGCTCGCGGCCGACACGACGTACTACTACCAATTGGAGATCCTTGAGGACGGGGACTGGAAGGGACGCGGGGTACACGAGCACCGGACGCTCCCGAGTGCGACGACGGCGGTGTACGACTTCGCGATAACGGCGGACACGCATTTCTGGCCCCCGTTCAGCAGCTCGATGTTGGGGCTGGATTGCTCAACGCGACAGGATTTCGCGTACCAGCATACTTGGAAGTACGCACACGGGCGCTTTGCACTCTCGGCGATGCGCGACGTCGCGGGTTTGGATCCGTTGTTTCACCTCGATTTGGGTGACGGTTTGATCGGTTGTCAGTCGGGCATGGCTAACGATTGCCCAACGTTGTGGCCCGACGGAGGAACTGGGGATGGTAGCACCGGTTCCACGGCCACCTCGGAAACAGAGGAACGTCAGTTCTGCGAGCGGCGACTGCGCTCTTCGCTGGAGTGGATCACATTCCACAAGGCGGACGTCCCGGTGGTGCTCATCGAGGGAAACCACGACGGTCACCCGCGATACGGCAGCCTCAGCGGTGGAACGGTGGGACATTACAACGGCGGCTCCACCGGTCAGGCAAAGCGGATGTTCTACACCTCGTGGGACGCGACGGAGAAGTACACGGGCAACGCAAACCAGTCCGGGTGGTACCCGAATACGGGCTGCACTCCGAGCTGCACGGAGCAAGAAGGTCACTACTATGCCTTTCAAGCTGGTTCGGCGCTCTTCATAAAGCTCACGCCGTTCGAGCACACGCCGCCCGGCTGGGGGGGGGATCTGGACGGCGACACGGTGTCGGCCGAGGATCCTGACGACTTCTTTCCGAGGACGGCGGACCAGTGGAGCTACGGGGACGAGCAGCTCTCGTGGCTTCTCAACCTACTAGATACCACGTCGGCGAAGTGGGTCTTTCTCGTGGAGCACTCGTTTCCCGGTGCGCCGTCTCCCGAGAACGCGCACGGGAACTACCACTACAGCAAGTTCGGTCTCGGGGTGGAACGATACTGCGTCGATGAGCCCGGAACGCTGTGCGAGTGCCACGCTGGCGAGCAATGTGGAGGGACCCCCTGGACACCACATCAGTGCTCAACCGGGCTGTGCGAAGATCCCGATCCTACCGCGCCGTGGCGGGGACCGGCGCAGGCTGTACTAGTCGCAGCAAAGGCAGCCGCGGTAGGGAACGGCGGGGCGGTTTTCGTGCTACTCGGACACGATCATTTCACGTTCAGCGCCCAGTACCAAGATTCCAGCGGTGCGCAGCCGGTATTTTTCATCACACATAGTAGTACATCCATCGACCAATCGAGCACCAACGACCCTGAGGGCTGTTACAAGAGTCAGCACATCGCGCCGCTGTTCGGGTCCCCGCCCGCGCTACCGATGGCGGCAGATCCGATCTGGGGCGAGCCCGTGAGCAAGGCCGGGCTCGGTCACTACGCTCGCGGCTGGTTCAAGTGGACGGTGAACGGGGAGACGAACGTGACGATGCGTTTCTATGGGCTGCGCGTGCTGTCGTCAGATCACGCTCAGTATGCGCACCCGTACAGGTTTCATGGGAAGCAGTTGATGTGCATCAACTACACGAACGCAGGGCAGGCGGTCTGCCCGTGAAGGGAGGCAGCTAGCCCCTAAAGTCGGCGCGCGACCCGGGGACGGCCGGACCGGGATGGAAGACTTCAGCGAGGTCTCCGCGGGCTGGGGAACGGAGCACTTCCACCAGCACGCGGTCCGCGCCCCCCGCAAAAAAAGGGGGGGGACTGACACGATGGTAAGACTTTCCACGTTTGCAGCGCTCCTCGCGACGACCCTGCTTTTCGCTGCGTCTCCGGCGGTCGCCCAGGAGACGATCACCGCGTCCATCAGCACGTCGCGCACCAGCGGGGTCGCTCCGCTAGCCGTGTTCTTCGATGCCTCGGGAACCACCCACAGCGATGGCTCCGTTCGTCCCTTCCACCACCTCTACTACGAGTGGGACTTCGACGACGACGAGGCCGGAACCTGGGCCACGTCGGGCAAGAACAAGAACGAGGCCATCGGGCCCGTGGCCGCCCATGTGTTCGACAGCCCCGGGACCTACACCGTCAACCTGGACGTCAAGGATGCGGAGGGCGTCACAGACAACGGGAACACGGTGGAGATCACGGTCTCCGATCCCGACACGGTGTTCTCTGGGACCAGCACGGTCTGTTTCTCCAACGACACGTCCTTCACGGGATGCCCCAGCGGGGCGACCGAGGTCTCCAACACGAGCGACCTGTCGGACCTCAACTCCTACATAGGTAGCGGAAAGCGCCTCCTTCTCAACCGGGGGGATACGTGGACGACCGGGAGCGTGAACGTCGACGACTACGACGTCGGCCTGGTCGGGGCGTTCGGGTCTGGAGCCAAGCCCATTCTCTCTCTGTCCAAGTCCGACAAGTGGGAGTATGCGTTCAGGGTCGAGGAGGCGACAGACTGGCGGATCATGGACCTGGACGTTCGCATGACCTCCCAGTATGTCGGGATTGCCGTCCGCCTGACCTGCAACGCCAGCCTGGATCCCGCGGAGAACATTCTGGTCTACAGGGTCGACTCCACAGAAGCCTTCGGCATGGTTTACGGTCAATGCCACGAGAACACCGCAGAGAAGCTCTTCATCGTCGAGGGCAGCAGTGACGACGAAGACACCCTGGGGTACGTGAACGGAATCACGGCGGCCATCATGGGAGTCGACGGAAGCAACACCGCGACCGACGACTCCCACCTGTTCCGCACCTCGTACTGGTCGCCGGGCGTGATCCAGCACAACGACTTCGGCACTCCGGCAGATGCCAACGATCACATCCTGAAGATTCACGCCACCGCGGCCGGCTCTTGTACCGTTTGCGGCCTATGGAACGAAAAGATCGTCGTGTCGGATAACGTCTTCTCGTGCCTGTCGACAGACGTCACCGCGTGCAACGTGGCCGTGGGCCCACAGAGTTCCGGGTACGACGAGCGCATCAGGGACGTGATCTTTGAAAGGAACTACTGGGACGACATCCGCGGGAACGCGCTGACGGTGTGGGCTACCAAGGTGACCACCAGGAACAACATCTTCAAGGGCCAGGCCTCCGACCACGGCAGCAGGGTCTTCGTGGACCTGGACGGGAAGCGCGGATCAAACCCAGACATCACCATCGAGTACCTAGAGGTGTTCAACAATGTGTGTTACGACCCTGACGAGGCGGTAACCTGCATCGCCATTGACACGAGCGACGTGTCCACCGGGGAGGCAAGAAACAACCTGCTGCATACTCCGTCAGGAGGAACCCTGGTCAGCGGTTGCGGTGCTGGGTGTACCAGCAGCGACAACTACTCTGCCGGGTCGAATCCGTTCGTGGAGGCGAGTCCGTCTGCCGACGAGGATTATCAGATTGATCCCGAGGGCGCCCTCGCCGAATATATCATCGACGACGGCTACTCTGTCGATGCGGTGCTAGAGGACTACGCCGGGGCTTCCAGGCCGAAGGGGTCCAGCCACGACATCGGTGCCTACGAGTGCTCGCCCACCGAGTGCGCCCTGTGCGGCAACCAGGACGGTGACGGGGTTCTCGACACGGAGGACAACTGCCTCGACGACTCCAACGCCTCCCAGACGGACACCGACAGCGATGGCTTCGGAAACGCCTGCGACGCGGACTGGGATGGCGATGGCGCCGTCGGCGTCGGGGACTTCGTATTGCTCAGCATCGCACACGGGTGCGAGGACGGGACGATCGGCAAGTGCTCCGGCACAGGTACGCTCTGCACGCTCGACTCCGACAACTGCGAGACCGGCACCTGCCAGCCCTGCTACGACGCGGAGGTCGACAAGGACGACGATGGCGCGGTCGGCGTCGGGGAGTACGTCCTCTACAGCCAGCAGTACGGAGAAGAAATCTGCGAGCTGGGTCTCACCTGCGAGCAGCCGGCGTTCTGCAACGAGTAGGCGGGCAGGACCGATCTGCAACGACCCCTACCCGGGCCGACGGCGCGGCGCGGCCAGGGTGAAGACGACGAAGCCGACAGCCATCAGCGCCGCAGCGCCCGGCTCGGGGATTACCGCGTTGGGCGGCGGCGGCGGGAGCGGCTCCGTCGTGACGGTGAGCGTGCCCAACTCTCCCGAGTCGACGTTGACGTAGGCGCCCCCGATGACCGCGGCGAAACCGTCCGCAGGGGCGAGGAACGCGGAGATCGTTTCGGCGCCCTCGGCGATGGCCGACGTGTCCCAGATGATCGTGCCGATGTTGTAGGTGCCGGTCAGCATTTGCTCGGGCAGGGTGCCGGACGACGGGGTGACGCAGCCGAATCCCCTGACCCCAAGGCTCCCGAGGTCCGCGGGGTTGACCGCGGGCGAGCAGCAGCGGATCGCCTCGCCCGCCATGTTGAAATCGACGCCGACCCCGCGCCAGTTGTCGATGCCCGCAACCGCCAGCCCGTTGTCGTAGTCGTAGGCGACGCTCACGCCGAAGCCGACCAGGTCGTAGGTCGAGCGGAGGACGATGTCCATCGTCCGCGAGCCGCCGCCCGCAGGGTCGCCAGGGTCGATCGTGAGCGTCTGGGCCGTCGTATCCCGGAAGACGAGATCGACGGTGATCGCCGCCTGGGCCGGAAGGCCGGCGGCCAGCACGAGGAGCACCGGGGCCAGGAACGTCGCAAGAGAAGCACGCATGGTCTACCTCCCGCCTCTCGCCCCGCGGAGATCATGCGCCTACTCGCGCCCCCTGTCCAGCGAAAACCACACCGAGCGTTGTGACACCGCGCCAGGCCCCGCGGGGTTAAGAGAGCCTCCGGTCCAACTCGGCGTTGCCGGCCACCGACTCCAGGGCGAGAGTGAGCAGCGCGCGGGCCACGGTGTCGGCCAGTCGGTCGTCTCCCTTCAGACCGAGGGCGTCGTTCACGACCCGGGCCGGCCGCTTCGGGAAGGGCTGCGGCTGCGGGAGCTTCACCAGCGCCTCCCGGACCCGCTTCTTCGTCCACTCTTCATCGAAGAGCAGGAAGTCCAGGGCCGCGGTCCAGCCCGCGTGCCGTTGCTCGATCATCGCGGAGACGTAGCTGGCCTGGCTGTAGCCCTCGCCGTCTCCAGCTTGCTCGGCCACGGTCTTCGCGCTCTTCTTCATCGACCAGTTCACGCGGACGGTCTGGGCTCCGCCGGGCCATCTGGGGCTCACGGGGTCCTCCCTGGGGGGGGGCGTGGCCTGATCTTGCATCACCGCCTCGGACATCTCAAGTTCCTCCCTCTGCGGGCCCTTCCTGGGCCTCTGCCGGGCTACCGCCCTCTTTCGGGGGCGAGGCCATCCTGCCGGCCCGAGATCTCTTCTCCTGTGTGATTATACAGCGCCTCTTCTGCACCCACAACGATCGCGTCTCGGGCGCTGAAATCGAACCGCCCCTGGCGCTCGCTCACGGTCCGGCGCTTTCGCCCTTCAGAGCGGCTCCTGCGCGTCCTGGGGGCCCTTCTCCGCGCGAGCCACGCCTGCCTCTCTGCTTCCAGCTTCTCGGCCAGGGCGCCCTTCTTGGCGTTCTTCAACTCGGAGACGTCGCAGCCTTCCCCCTCCAGCCACTCGACGAAGCGATCCTGGGTCTCGTGGACCTTCTCGATCAGCGTGCCGTCCCGGCCGCAGCCGTGGTAGCGCCCTCCGCAGACGCAGCGGCAGGTCGAGAAGCGGGCGTAGTGACAGCTCGCGTTGCAGACGCGGTCGCCCGACTTGATTAGGGTCGTCATCGAGGATCGTCCCCCTCGACGCGCACGGCGCTCCCCCCGGCCGTTTCGGGCGGTGTTGCATCTGCTCCGATGTCGATCAACTCGAAGGCCGTGATCTCCCGCTCCCCCAACTCGTGCGTGCGGATGAAGCGCTGCCCGGGGAGGATCGCGCTGGCCCCGTGGAGGGACCTCTCGATCGTGGAGTCGACCCAGGCGTCGTCGCCGATAACCTCGATCAGCCGGTAGGCGATCTTCATGTCGTGCTCTCCTTCCTGAGCGTCTTCGTCTCCAGGCGGGCCTCGCGCCCGCGCAGCGGGCCGTCGAGCCAGCGGACCGGCGTGCTCCCGTTCCTCCCGCGGCCGAGGACCTCGACCCGCCAGC
>Ga0180437_10001603_pt1 | contig 38477 bp, 30 predicted proteins | sample SS_ome_4_FD_132410 | JGI IMG/M metagenome (GOLD analysis project Ga0180437, IMG submission 132410) | Hypersaline lake sediment archaeal communities from the Salton Sea, California, USA - SS_3_D_1 metaG | ecosystem: Environmental > Aquatic > Non-marine Saline and Alkaline > Hypersaline >...
CCCCGTTGCTCTGCGCGGGCATCATCGGCTACGCGGCGTTGCGCCGGGCGAGCGTGCCCGACGGGGGCAAGCTGGCCCTTTACGGGTTCGGCTCGTCGGCCCACGTGGTGATCCAGATCGCCTTGCACCGCGGCTGCGAGGTGTACGTGGTCACCCGGGGGGAAACGCACCGGCAGCTCGCCCGCGAGATGGGGGCTCGGTGGGTCGGCGAGCGGGCCGAGGAGATGCCCGAGCGGGTCCACAGCGCGATCATCTTCGCCCCGGCCGGCGAATTGGTGCCCCCGGCGCTGGAGAAGCTTGAAAAAGGAGGCACGCTCGCCCTGGCCGGCATCTACATGACGCCCATCCCCGAGCTGGACTACGAGCGCCACGTGTTCTACGAACGCGACGTCCACTCGGTCACCTGCAACACCCGCGACGACGGCCGCAATCTGCTGGCCGAAGCGGCCGAGATCCCCATCCGGCCGCACACGACCGAGTACCCTCTGGAAGAAGCCAACCGGGCCTTGCAGGACTTGAAGGGGGATCGGATCAATGGGACGGGGGTGTTGGTGGTGGGGGAGGAATGACGAATATCGAATGACGAATGTCGAATATCGAACGGCGCTAGACTCGAACTTGCAGCCACCACCGACGCGGGGTCGGTGGGGAGCCTTTGAACCTCAAGGCGGCGAATTGTCCGGTGGGCGCGAGTGTCAACGGATTAAGGGCTTTCGTCGCCCGGGCCGGACCGTCGTGGTATAATGCGTGTATGCGAAGGACTATCCGTTTCCGCGACTATAGAGGGGATTTGCCATGAGAGCCCTGTGGATCGGCGGCGCGCTGGCGCTGGTGGGGGTTGGTACGATGGCCGTGGTGCGTCACCTGCCGGCGGCTGAGCTGAAGGTCGGCGACCCGGCACCAGCCTTTGAGCTGGCCGGCAGCGACGGCGAGACGTACAAGCTGGAGGAGCTGGCGGGCGAGCACGTGGTGCTGGCCTGGTTCCCCAAGGCGTTCACGCCCGGCTGCACGGCCGAGTGTACGTCGCTTGCCCGCGACGGCGATGCGCTAAAGCAATACGACGTCGCGTACTTCACGGCAAGCTGCGACACCGTCGAGCAGAACACGAAGTTCGCCGAGTCGGTCGGGGCGGATTACCCTATCTTAAGTGACCCACAGGCCGAAGCGGCGGCGGCCTACGGCGTGATCGACGGCTCGCGCAAAGTCCCCCGGCGTTGGACCTTCTACATCGGTCCGGAGGGCAAAATCCTTCACATCGACCGCGAGGTCGACACAACGAAGTACGCCTTTGACGTGGCCGAGCGCCTGGCCGAGCTCGGCGTGCCCAAACGCAAGTGAGCTTGTAGTAACTCGATTTGTCGGGTCTTCCTGCGGGAAAGCGCCCCTTGGCCGGTTCGGGACCGCATGAAATGCGGTCACTACGAACCCGACGGATGGCCTCTTGCCGGTCTCTTGTCGCACGCCCCCCGCCTCTTCGCCCCGAAAGCGGTGGGGTCTTCCTGCGCGCCGGACGGTGATCTTGGGGGGGTACATGCCAGCCGGCAACTGGGCCCACCGGGGAGCGCATTGCACACCGAAAGAGGGCAGCTTTACCCCGCCGGCGCACTAAATCTGTCGCCCGTATTCGCCCGCGGCGCCGATTTCACCCCCCCCTAGCGGGCCAAATCGGAATTTTTTTCGTGGCGAGTGTCAGGTTCGGGGGGTGGCCGGCGGAGTTGTAGAGGAAGTGGGGAAGGGCTCGTCGACAAATCACGCGCTCGCGAGCGCACTACTCGAGCCAAGGGGGGGATTGTGATGCTCCAGCGAAAGCTGCTTGTCGGCCCGATCGCGGTGGCGGAGGGATTGGCCTCTTTTCGAGAAACGCCCAGAGCCCTGGTAGGGCGCCGCAACGGTGCGGAAATCCAAGAGGCCGATCCGCCGAATCCGACCGCACGCGCGGGTGAACGGGGTGTGGAAGGAGCAGGAGCAGTTCGGGATCGGAATACCCGCAAAACACTCGCCCTCTCTACGGCTGTCGGCTCCCGGTTTCTCGGGCGTCATGTTCTTTCTGTGTTGGTCATCCTGCTACTGACCGGCAGCCCCGCGCTGGGTGCGTATATCTGGTCGGGCCTCGGACCCAACGACAACTGGACCAACAACGCCAATTGGCAAGGTGGCACCGCCCCGCCCCGGCCGGGGGATTTCACGAACGATCTCGAGTTCAACCTTGCCACCGGCGATACGACGGTCGCCAATCAAGGCGAGTGGAAGTTGAATTCGATCACCTTCGGTGCCGGTGCGGGTGCATTCACGATCAACGGTAACGCCGACCAACGCATTCGGGTGGACAACTACATTCGCAACAATAGTGCGTCGCTACAGACGTTCACCGCGGGTATCACCATTCGCCCTCAGGGCGGGGCAGCGCCGACCATCGATGCCGCTGCCGGAAATATCCTGTTTACCGACCAGGCGAATCGCGAGATCCACTTGTACGAGCAGGGCGTGATCTTCACCGGACCCAATAACATCGACGTGAACCGGCCCATCACCTCGGCCAACGTCACCGCGGCGGAGGTGGCTGTCACCAAGAACGGCGGCGGGAACCTCGATCTGCGGAAGAACAGCAGCTACAACGGTGCCACCGAGGTGAACGACGGCCGCATCCGCATGAGGCACCAGGGCGCGCTGGGCAATGCCACCGGAGACACCACCGTCAACAGCGGCGGTGCGATCTACCTGCTCAACGGTGCCGACGGGGGCAACATCGGCGAAGACTTGAATCTCAACGGCAACGGCTACAACGCACAAGGCGCGTTGCGGTCCAGGAACAACAATACCTACAATTGGACCGGATCGGTCAACCTCGCCAGCGACACCCGGATCGCCACCGACGACGGAACCCGCATCAACTTCAATACGAACGTTTCCGGCACGGGTGCCCTGGAAAAGACGGGCTCGGGCGTTGTGCGTCTGACGAACAACGGCAACAACTACACCGGCCTGACCACGGTAGCAGCAGGGACGCTTGAAATCCGCAGGGGCGGTTCCCTGGGGACCACGGCTGCGGGCACGGTCGTCAACGACGGAGCACGATTGCGCCTGCGAAGGACCGGCAATAACAACTACACCGTCTCGGGCGAAGCCCTTACGCTCAACGGTACCGGCGACGGCAACGGCGCGCTCCATTCCAGCGACGACGGAACCTATACGTGGGACGGCCCCGTCACGCTCGCCACCACCAGTCGAATCCACACCGACGGCGGGAGCCGCATCAATCTGCTGGGCGACATCACCGGACCGGGCGGATTGCAGAAGAACGGCAACGGCACGCTGGAGATCGATGAAGGTACCAATACCTTTGCCGGCGACGTCACCGTCAACGGTGGGACGCTCATCGCCGACGTGGGCACGCAACTGCTGGGTGCCGGAGGCAACCTGAACGTCAACAGCGGCGGCACGCTCGAGGTGCGGGGCGTCGCCACTATCAATGCCTCGCAGAATATCAACCTCGACGGCGGCTTCGCCGACATGCGTTTGAATAACAACAACACTTGGGGCAACGACATTTACGTGTCGGGTGATTCCCGCTTGCGCGTCGGACGCGTTTCGAGCAGCGGAAACACGGATCGAGTCCACGGCTTTGGCACGGTCACCTGGACGACGGACAGCACGCTCGACATCGATCGCCAGAACAACCACACGGCGACCTTCACCGACTTCGACGTTAGCGGCGTGGACGCCCGCCGCATCGGCAACGCCCCGATCACCGTCGGCTCGATCAGCGGCCAGCGGATCTTCTTCGACCAGGGAACGGCGACCGTCACCGGCCCGGTCGGCGTGACCAGCTTCCGCGTCGGCGACAGCGGCAACCTGGACGCCACGGTGAACTATGACGGAGGTGCGAACACGCTGAGCACCAGCGGGTGGCTTCAGATCAGTAACAACAACGGCGGCAGCGGAACCTACGTCTTCAACCTCGACAGCGGAAACGTCGACGTGGGAAACCATGCCGCCGTCGGCCGCAACGACGACTCCACCGCTACGATCAACGTCAACGCCGGTGCTTTCGACGTCGGTGGCAACCTGCGGATGGCCGAGGGCAACAACTCCACGGCACGCGTGAACGTTGACGCCGGGACGCTCACGGTTTCCGGGAACGTCACCGACAGCGCCAACGGCGCCAGCACGATTGAGGTCAACGGGGGCACGTTGAACCTGACCGGCGGCACCATCGCCGTCGATCGGCTGATCTTCCGCAACGGCAATATCAACAACGTGGCCGGCGCCACGCTTACGGGCGACAATGGGGTGAATTTTGCGTTGATCATGCGGCGGGGCAAGACGATCGACTTCCCCATCACGCTCCAGGGCGACATGCGATGGGAGAATAACAACAACGGCACCGGCAAGATCGACGGCACCGTCGACCTGGACGGCGGCACCCGAACCTTCAACGTCCAAGACGGCAACAACACGGTGGACCTCCGCATCAACGGCGTGATCTCCAACGGCGGCTTAACCAAGACCGGCGGCGGCACGCTGCGATTGACCGCCGACAATACTTACACCGGACCGACCTCCGTCAACAACGGGACGCTCCGCGTGGACGGCTCGATCGCCTTAAGCAGCGGTGTGGACGTCGCCTCGGGGGCGACGCTCGAGGGGCGCGGCGTCGTGTCGACCATCTCCGGCGCGGGGCTGGTCAGCCCGGGCATCAGCCCCGGCATCCTCACGGCCCCCGCCATCGACCCGACCGGCGGGCTCGACTTCGGCTTCGAGTTCACCCAGACCGGCAGCCCGGACTACACCAACGACTCGGCCAGCGTCAACGACGTGCTGCACATCGACGGCGGCACCCCGTTCCAGAGCGACCTGGACGGCGCCAATCTGCTGAGATTTTACTTTGACGTGTCGGGGCTATCGCAAGGAGACTGGTTCCGCGGAGGATTCTATACGGACGACGGCGCGACCGACTTCCTGTCGAGCGTGGTGGGCGCGAGCAAGGAGTTTTACATCAGCGGCTCCGGAGGCTCCCACGTGTTCAACGGCGTGGAGTATTTCGCGGTCGATCAGATCTACCCCGACATGAGCTTCATCTTGCGCACCGTGCCGGAGACAGGCCACTTCGACGGCGGATCCGTCAACGGACGTGTGCTCCAGTTGTTCGCCATCGTGCCCGAGCCGACCGCGCTGCTCGTTTGGTCCCTGTTGGCCGGACTGGGCATCGGTGCGGCGTGGTGGAGGCGGAAGAGGTAGCCCACGCGACGGCCCTCATTCTCGCACCGACTCAGAGGCCGTCCGACAAGTTCGTAGTGACCGCATTCATGCGGTCCTGAGCCGCCACAAAGGGCCTTTGCGCAGCCAGACTCGTGAATCGAGTCACTATAGACACTTCGGGAGAGCCTCTCAGCTCCGTCGCCCCCAAGCGGCGGGCTGTTCGCTGCGCCAATTGGCGGGGAATGGGCCTGCCCCCAATGCAGGGGGATCGGGCCACATCAGCCCCTTGGAAGTGCTGGTCGAGACCCGGCTAGCGGATGGATTTCGTCGCCTGTTGCCGTGAAAATGGGCAAAATGACCCCCTCTATCGGGCCAATTTGGAATTTTTTTTGTGACGAGTGTCAGGAATGGGGGTTGGGCGGCTAATTACGGATGAAGGCGGCGGGGGTCGCAAGCGCGTTCGCGCAGTCTCTCGTCAAAGACGCACAAGCTCATCGTTCCCCACAAAAGGAGGGGTCTCATGACGCTCCCAAGAGCACTCACTGTTGTCGCAATCGGCGCGGCGGTCTGGTTTCTATCGGCTCACGCCCAAGCGGCGATCCTCCCGCCGATGGAGGCGGGCCAGACCACGGGGGTGGATGCGACGTTTCGGACGGTCCAGTTCACGTCGCCGTTCCCGCAAGCCCCGCTGGTTTTCTACTTGTTGGACGACGCCAACGACTTTGGCTCGGGCATTCGCGTGAGGAACGTGACCACCCACGGCTTCGAGATGGCCCAGCTCGAGGCCCCGAACATCAAGAACGGCAACTCGGCCGCGTACGACGGGGATACCCCGCCCGACACGGTCCACTGGCTGGCCATCGAGCCGGGAGTGCACAACATCGGGCCGATGAAAGTAATGGCCGGCTCGGTGATGACGACGAGGACCCGTAAGAAGGGGGGCGGGGACCAGTTCGAGACCATCGACCTAAGCGCGGCCGGCTTCACCAACGCGCCGGCGGTGATGACGGCGGTGAACACCTACAACAACAACTCCGCCGGCTCGGACGACTACCCGGCCTGGATCCAGAGCATGGCCCGGGACGCCAACCTCTCGGCCACCGGCACCCAGATCGCCCTGGAGATTGCCGAGGCATTCGGCACAGAGGGCAGCGTCAGCGTGGCGCCGGTCACGGAGGACGAGAAGCTGGCCTACCTGGCGTTCGACGTCGGCCCTGGGAGCCTGAGCAAGAGCCTCAACGACACGTTCACCGACGTCGGGGGCAACACCATCGAGTTCGCCGCCGTGTTTCAAACCAACAACATCAACGGCGAGGCCAACGAAGGGGCCAACGGCCAGATCGTCAACTTCGGCACGACCTTCTCCACCAGCGACGCCCAGGTCGTCGCGGTCGGGTCGCACGCCTCGGACAACGGCGACGACGGCGGCTGGCTGCGACAGAAGTACCTGACCACCAGCCAGATCGGTGTTTACCTCCAGGAGGACCAGTTCCAGGACTCGGAGCTCGCTCACGGGAGCACGGAGCGGGGCGTGATCCTGGCTTTCTCCCAACCCTTCACCACGATCGTCATCCCCGAGCCCTCGACGCTCGTGGTCTGGTCGCTGCTGGCCGGGCTGGGCATCGCCGTACGCTGGAAGAAGACCCGACGCAGCGAGAGAGCATAGAAGACATTGCGACATTCGGCGTGAAACCCACGCCACTCGTTCTCGGAGGCCCTCGATGAGATACTTCAACGCAACCCTCGGATTGGTGATTTTGTGCTGGCTCGTTGCCGGGGCGCCGGCTCCGGAGTCGGCCGGGTCGGTGTACTCCGGCGCCGTGCTGGCGGACGGCCCGTTTGCGTACTACCGGCTCAATGAAACCGGCGGCCCGACGGCCGCGAACATCGGCTCGGTTGGCGGAGGGCTCAACGGCACGTACAACAACGCCTCCGGCTTCTCGTTCCAGCAGCCGAGCTTGTTGCCCGGCGGCGACGACTTCTCGATCTGGGCCGACGGGGCGACCTCGGGCGGTGGAACTGAGGTGCAAATCCCCGACGACGACGCGCTGAACACTGGCGCCCACGATAACAAGACGGTCGAGCTGTGGTTCCAGGCCGATTCGATTACCTCTACGCGGCAGGTTCTCTACGAGCAGGGCGGCCTTACCCGGGGCATCAACCTCTACGTCGAGGAGGTCGCCGGCACCGACACGCTCTTCATGGGTGCCTGGAACTTGGCCGAGAGCAACTGGGGCCCAACCTTCGTCTCCACACCGATTAGCGAGAACACGCCCTATCACGCCGTGTTCGTACTCGACGGCGACCCGGACGGCAACAACGGCACGGACGACGGCTCCGTGCGAGGCTATCTCAACGCCGTGAGCATCGGATCGGCCACTCCGGCCGGGAACCTTCGGGCCCACGGCGACGACGGGGCGGCAATCGGTATCAACCAGAACACGGTCTACGCCGACGGCTCAACGGCGGGCAACGGCGCCAATTTTGGCGGCTTCGTCGACGAGCTGGCGCTTTACAACCTCAAGCTCGACGATCCGAACGACGACGGCAATCTGACCGACAGCCGCGTGCTGGCACACTACGACGCCGCTTCCGTCGTTTCTTCGCCAGCCTTCCTCTCGACCGACTTCACCGGTCGTACGGTCAGTGGCAACACGGCGAGCAACATCCCCTGGACCACCAACGGCGTGCTGGACCCCGGCGACCTGACCGCCGTGGACGAACCTCCCTCGGGGGCGCTGGCCGGGCTGTTCGATACGTCGGATGCCCAGGGGCATTTCGCCCCCGACAAGAACATCGGCAATGAAGGTCCCTGGAGCGTGACCATTCCCCTGACGATCACGGCGGCCTCCGTTTCGCTGGACGAAGTAGTCCTGGATTGGCAGCACTTCAGCAACAGCGGGGATTTTCAGGGAGGCGACCGCATGGCTGACTGGACGGTCAGCGTCACCGGCTCGGTGTCTGGGCTGCTCGATAGCGTCACCGTAGCGAACGTCGGCGGCACGTCCGGGCTCCTGAGCTTGATCTTTCCGACCCCGCTGAGCTTGACGCCCGCGGAGACCTACGCCCTGAAAATCTACGTTACCGGCAGCAACACAGACGGCAACAACACCGGTCTGGACGCCGTGACGCTCAACGGCGTGGTTTCGACGATCATCCCCGAGCCCTCCACCCTGCTGATCTGGTCGCTCTTGGCCGGACTGGGGCTCGGCGTTGGCTGGCGGCGGAGGCGGGCCGGGTAACAGTCCTTCCTGCCGGGAGAACGTGCAACTGCGCCCCCGACTCGAAATGCGGGACAGGCGGGCCGCCCGTCCCTACGGGGCGTCACTCGATCGGGGTCGGGTCTTTGAGCTCCAGGCCGAGGATCTCGATCAGCAGGTCTTCCGGCTCGTCGGGGTCGGCTTCGGCGTCGGGGCTGAGGCGGGTGACCACCACGTCCACGGACCGCTTGCGGTCGGTGGAGGGCACGGGGCGCACGCTGTCGAGCCACCCGCCGTTTTGCAGCCGGTAGAGTTCGCGAACGCCCAACTGGCGGCGGTAGTACCCCACCACGGCGATCGGCCGGTTGCGTTCCTCGATGCGGATGTAGTCGATCATGATCGGACCGGGCGGCAGACTGCCGAGCTGCGCGGCGAACTCGCCCGGCCACACGTGGTGGTACTCGGCGACCACGTTGGCCCCTTCATGTAGCTGAAGCCCGGCGCGTTGGGCCAGGCTTCCCACGGCCTGGCCGCGGGGGGGGCGCTCGCCGCTGAGGCGTGCGGCCTCGGCTTGGGCCACGGCGGTGACGTGGAACCGCTCGCACCAGGTCAGCAGCAGGGTCTTTGAGGCCGCCATCCAATCCTGCTCGGCCTTCTCCCGCTCCTGGAGTGTCTTCGACGCGGTCCGTTGCGGGCGGCGGGTTCCGCGGCCGGGCGTGGGGCGCGGCCGGGTGCCGGGGCGCGGCGTGGTCTTGCCCGTGGCGCGGGGCTCGGAGCGGGGCAGGGCCTTGATCGAGAGCATCAGGCCCGGGTCGGTCACCAGCTTGCCGTCCAATCCGGCCTTTTGCAGGGCGCCGGGCCCGTCCTCCCAATTGTCATCGAGCGCTTCGAAGACCGCCGCCCGCATCGAATCGACCGGGATCGTGGCCGCGAGCATCACCAGCTCGGCGTACTCGTCGAGCGAATTGACCCTGACCAGACGCCCCTCGAGCTGCCCGACGAACCACGAGCCCCAGAGCAGCTCCGCCATGCGCCGGTGGACCGCGGCCTCGTCGACCTCCTCGGCGGGGGCCGCACCGGGCCGGACCCCCGGGCGCACACCGGGCCGCACGCCGGGCCGCACACCGGGCCGCACGCCGGGTCGCACGCCGGGCCGCACGCCGGGTCGCACGCCGGGTCGCACGCCCGGCCGGGCACCGCTCTGAATCGCCTCCTCGGAAAGCTTCAGCACGTAAGCCATCGCCCCCGAGCTACGCCCGAGGAAGTGGGCCCGGATGCCCTCGATCGTCGCCTCTTCGACCTGCGGGTTCTGCCAGTAGAGCATCTGGACGGGCACGTTCCGCGGCTCTTCGGCCAGCAGCATCTCGCCGAACCGCTGACGCCACTCGTGGGGCGTGCTCGGCTGGAACAGGTACCTTGCCAGCGCGAGGCGGTACTCCTCGGAGGCGATCGGTTCGGCCGTCTCGTAAGCCTGCTCGCGAAGCTCTTCGGCCGAGACGTCGCCGCGTCCCGAAGGGCGCAGGGCGTCGGCGTCTCTGAACGCGCGGAATAGCAACTCCTGGTTCTTGCGCGACGGATCGGCCGCCAAGGCGTCGAACACCGCGTTGACCGCCGCCGCGTCGTCCTCACACGGCACTTCGCCGGCCAGCAGCTCGACCAGCGCCTCGCGGGCCGGATCGGCGTCCAATGCAACCAGCGCCGTCACCACCGCCCCGGTCACGTCGCCCGCCTTGTGGGCCGACGGGCGCACCGGAGGGCGAACCGGGGGCCGAACCGGCGGCCGGGTTCCGGTCGGGGGTTGCTCGGCCGGCTCTTCCGGCTCGGGCGGCTCGGGAGGGGCGAGAAGCTGCACCAAGAGCGCGACGATCTCGCCCGCCTTGGCGTCGCCGCGATACGTCTGGCCCAGGTAGGCGATCGCTTCGACAAGCCGGCCGTCCTCCTCGGCCCGGGCGGCCAGGAAATCGTCGGGCAAGGCCCACTCGGCGAAGTCGTCGGGCCGCTTCGGGAGCTCTTCCTCGGGCGCCTCTTCGGGCTTGGGCGGGGCGGGGCGCTGGTCCTGGCCTTTTTCTGGGGTCGGCTGTTTGGGTTGGGCCGCAGGCTGCACGGCCGGCCGAGGCACCTGGCCCTGGCCGGTCGGCGGAGCGGCCGCTCGACGCCTGTCCTGCTTGCCGTCGCCCCGGAAAAAGAAGAACCAGACCAGCGCCACCACCACGACCACCACGCCGGCTGCCAACCCGATCTGCGCGCCGCGGGGGAGCTGCTTGATCTGATCGACGAACGAGGGCTTGGCCGGCTTGGGTGCCTCTTCCTCGACGGCCTCCTCTTCCTCTTCTTCCTCGTCTTCTCCCGCGATGGCAAGGTCGTCGAAGTCGGTGGTGTCGTCGACGTCGGCCTTGTGCGTGAAGAAATCCTCGTCGGTCGGCTTGCCGGATTCGTCCATCGGCCCACCCCCTGGGGAAAAAGAGAACCCGCAAAGCGCCGGAAATTCCGGCCTTTCCACCCGTCAGTATGCCAGATTTCTCGGTCCACGGCCACCATGGGAGACCCCGAATACCACCGACAGGGGGAGGCGTGAGCGTTTTGGTGGGGATACTTTTTCTTGACACGGGCCCGCCGGGCGTTAAGACTGAACGGGCCGTTGCGGGAGACCCCTTCCCGCCCGGCCCTTGCCCCGTGCCGCGGCGACGCGAATGATTGGGAGACGACCTGCCAAGAGCGTTGCCCGCTGACTCCCTCCACAAAGCGTTCTTTCCGAAAACATTGGCGTTGTGATTCGTTCCATTTGGCTCGTTTGACGAGGAGAACGGTATGACTGGCAGAGTGACACTCGCGTTGGCGGTAGTGGCGGTGGCACTGTTCGCGGCCGCCAGTTGTTTTGCGGCGCCCAAGCTGGAGACGGGCGCAGCGGCCCCCGGTTTCTCGGGCACCGGCGTGGACGACAAGGAGCACTCGCTGGAGGACTACAAGAAGGCCAAAGCGGTCGTGCTGGTGTTTACGTGCAACCACTGCCCCGTGGCCATAGCCTACCAGGACCGGCTGATCCAACTCCAAGAGGACTATGAGTCCAAGGGCGTCCAAGTCGTGGCCCTGTGCGTGAACGATCGCGACGGCGACCGGCTGCCGGACATGAAGAAGCGGGCCGAGGAGAAGGGTTTCAACTTCCCCTACATCTATGACGAGACCCAAGAGAGCGCCCGCGAGTACGGCGCCACCTGCACCCCGCACGTCTTCCTGCTCTGCGCGAAGCGGAAGATCGCCTACCAGGGGGCCATCGACGACAACAACAACCCGGATAACGTCGAGAAGCACTACCTGCGCGACGCCATTGACGCGGTGCTGGCCGGCAAAGAGGTGCCCGAGACCGTGACTAAGCAGCGAGGGTGCAGCATCAAGTGGTCGAAGTAGTGGCCGTGCCAGGCTCGACGGAAAAGCCCCAGAGTAGCCATCTCGCTCCGCGAGGTGGTGCTTCGGTTCGCGGAGCGCGACGACCAGCGGCCTTGCCGGAACGCGTATTCCGGCAGGGCCTGCTTCTTGTGGCCCTGGTCATCACGGGATGCTCGCCGTCGCCGCCGGGCGCGGACGCGCCGCCCGCGCCGCCGGGTCCGGACACGCCGCCGGTCACGGTCGAGGTGCTCGACGAGCAGGGCTTCGCCGACCTGCTCGGGCGGCACCGCGGCCGCGTGGTGCTCGTTGACTTCTGGGCGACCTGGTGCAGTTCCTGCAAGGAGCAGTTGCCCCACACCATCGCCCTGCAAGAGAAGCTCGGCGAGAAAGGGCTCACGGTGATCACCGTCAGCCTCGACGACCCGGAACAAAAGGATGCCGTGCTCCGGGTCCTCGAAGACAAGCAGGCCAGGACGGCCAACTACCTCAGCCAATACGGCGGCAGCGAGAAGTCGATGGAGGTCTTCGCCATCGAAGACGGCACCCTGCCCCACTACAAGCTCTACGACCGCCAGGGCAAGCTGGCCCACACGTTCGCCTCCGGCACCCGGAACATCGAGCCGGACGAGATCGACCGGGCAATAGAAGCCCTGCTCGGGTCCGATTAGGGAAGAGGGCCCCCGAGCGGCCCCCGTTCCCCCTGGTCCCCGTGCTCTGCATGTAGATGGCTTGCCCCGCCGCGATTTGCTGCGGTATGCTTAATGGGTGAGGGCCCATCGTAACGCTCCGAATCGTGCGTGCAACTATGGCAACGAACTCTCGGCCAAATCGGGTTGTCCGACCCCGGGCGGTCGCCACGGTGTTGGTCGCCGCGCTGCTGGTCGCCGGGGTTCTGGGCGCCGCGATGGTTGCCCGGGCCGGCGAGGACCCGGCTTCGCCATCGACGCTCGAGCGGATCGAGCGCCTCACCGAGCAGCTTGGCGACGAGGACTACTTCGTGCGCCAGCGGGCCCAGGAGGAGCTGGCCCGGTACTCCTTCGAGGCGTTCGACGCCTTGACGGCCGCGACCAGGAACGAGGACCTCGAGGTCGCGGCCCGGGCCCGATACCTGTTGCGCCTCTTGACCGTGGCCTGGACCACCAAGGACGACCCCGAGGAGGTCCGCAAGCTGCTCGCCGACTACGAGACGCAGGACGGCCCGCAAAAGCTGGCCAGGATGCGGGCCCTGGCCGCGTTGGAGGGGGGTAAGGGCACGGCCGCATTGTGCCGGCTGGTCCGTTTCGAGCAGTCGCCGGTGCTCTCGAAGCACGCGGCGCTGGCGCTTCTCGCGCGTCAGGCGCCCGACGAGCCGCCCGACGAGGAACTCTGCCGGCAGCTCGAGACCCACCTGGCCGGCAGCTTGCGTCCCGCGGCCAAGTGGCTTTCGGCCTGGCCGGAGTTCCGCCGGGACCCGGCCGCGGCCGTGGCCAAGTGGGCCAAGTTCGTCGAGGAGGAAGAGGCCCTTTTGCACCGGCGGCCGAGTCACACGAGCACCGACATCGTGGCCGGCCTGGCCCGGTTCCAGGTCCCCTGGCACCGCAAGCTGGGCCAGACCGACGCGGCGCTGGCGGCCACGCGCGTGCTGATCCGGCTCGAAAAGGGCGATCCCGAGGAGCTGCTCGAGCTGCTCGACTGGCTCATCGAGCAGGAGGCGTGGGCGGTGGCCGACGAGATGGCGGCCAGGTTCACCGGCGTGTTCGCCGAGAACCCGGTGCTCCTCTACACGCTGGCCGACGCGCTGTTGGCCCAGGACAAAGAGTCGGCGGCCGGGCGCGCGGCCAACCAGGCCCTGGGCGTCCACCCGGGCGGCGACGCCGAGGCGCTGCGCCACCACATCAACGTGGCCCAGGAACTGGAGGACCGCGGCCAGATCCGCTGGGCCCTTGGCGAGTATCGGCACATCATCCGCAGCGGGGCGCCCGGCACGTCGTTGGCCGTGGCCGTTCAGTCGCACCTGGCCGAGCTGCTCCACGACCAGGGCGAGCACCTCAAGGCGGGCGAGACACTCGAGGAGCTGCTGGCCGCGGTGGAGAAGCCGCCCGCTGAAGAACCGCCGCCCGCGGAGCCGCCCAAGGCGGCCGATCCCTTCGGCGGGCCGGGCGACGAGGCGGCCGACCTGGACGCCGACGCCCTGGCCTCGATCCGCGCGAGGATGAACTACTTCTTCGCCTGCCACTACGAAGAGCGCGGCGACAAGCCGCGCCAGCGCGAGCACCTCGACAAGGCGGTGGCCACGGGCAAGCCCGACATCGACGTCTTGATCGCCTGCTACAAGCTGGCCGACGCGGGGCCGGAGTACCGCGAGAAGATCCTCAAGCTCATTCGCGACGAGGCCGCCCGGCTCGAAGAAAACGTCTCCGACGAGCCGCTCATCTCCCGCTGGTACAACCAATACGCCTGGCTGGTGGGCAACACCGAGGGGGACCTGGACAAGGCCCTGAGGTACTCGAAGCGCTCGATCGAGCTCAACCCCGACTACGGCGGCTACTACGATACCCTGGCCCACGTCTACTTCGCCAAGGGCGAGTACGAGAAGGCCGTCGAGGTGCAAACCAAGGCCGCCGAGCTGGAGCCGCACTCGGGGCTGATCGCGCGGAAGTTGAAGGTGTTTAGGGAGAAGCTGATGGAGACAAGAGGGCGGGGTGAGGACGCAGGGAAGCCTTCCCCGTGAGCGCCGGCAAGGACGGGACTAGGTCCACATTCAGCGAAGTGGGGTGTTCCGACAAAGCAGACCTGGCCGTTTCTTTCGCGATCACTCCAGCCTTGAAGGTGCGAGGATGAAAGCTCAACGGACGTGTTTCCTGGCCGCGCTTGCTCTCGCGTCTCTGCTAGTCGGGCAAGGCAGCACGGACATCGTGGCGGGTGAGGGCAATACCGCGGGAACACGGAAGCAACCCGCTGCTTCGCGAAACGTCGTCGCGCCGGCCGATCGCAAGGCGGGCCGGCGGGCCGTGCTCAAGGCATCGCAGCTTCGGAGGATCGGCGGTTGGCGCGTCGATCCGGACGTGCGCGGCGGGAAGTCGATGGCCTACTCGGAGGGCGGGATCGACTTCTTCGACGGGCAGCTTTGGCTCAGTCACCACGCGCACCTCGATGCGGTGGGCCGGTTCAAGATCCCCGAGACCATGGGCACCGGAGACGACGTCAACGCCTGGCCGTTGCTTAAGGCCACGGACTACGTCGCCAGCGAGTGGGGGGTGCAGGGCGGGGCGAACACCATGGGCGTCCACCAGCTCGACGCGCGGACGCTGCTGGTCTCGGCCCGCAGCGGCTACGCCACGCCACCCACCAGCGATCCCTGGCTGCAGCGGTTTGACCTCACGTCGCGCCAGTGGCTCCCACCGCTCAAGCCGAGGCACGCCCAGATCCAGCACCATGCCGGCGGCTTCTGCCGCGTCCCCCAGTGGTTCGCGGACGAGCACTTCGGTGGGCGCACCGTCGGGCTCTGTGCCGGCGGGTACGAATCAGGGCAGGGCTCGAGCATGGGGCCGGCGCTCACCGTCGTCGATCGGGAGACCTTGACCGACGGCCTGTGCCTCTTGTCCTACCCTTGGGCCGGACCCAAGGAAAAACGCGAACGGCGGCCCGCCGACTACGACCCCAGCGGGCTGGGCTGGGCCCTCGAGCCCGACGGCGACGTGGGCTACTGGTCCGTCGAAAGCCAGCACGGCGGCGGCGCGTGGATCGACACGGGCAAGTGCCACGGCCTGATCTACTTCATCCGCCAGGGCCGGGGCCGGCTCGAGTACAAGCTGCAAACCGAGTGCTTCAGCCGCGACCGGCTCTCGCGCCTTTATATCTACGATCCGGCCGACCTGGCCAAGGTTGCCGCGGGCGAGCTCGATCCGTTCGAGCCGAGAGGAACCGTTACCGATTGGAACGAGCCGGGCGTCGCTCGCGGGGCGACCTGGGACGGCAAGCGCCTTTACGTGTTCCAGGAAGGCACGTGGAAATCGGGCATCGAGCGATACCCGTCGATTCACGTCTTCGAGGTCGTCGAGACCGGGAACGGGCCGAAATAGTTGGCAATTCTTCCTGGTTCCCAAGCTGGAGCTTGGGAACCAGGTGCCAGAGGCGAAACTCCCAGAATCACGCAAGCACACTCAGCGGGTGCTCGCCGTCTCGGTGCTCCCGGCCTGTTTGGCTCGCTCTTCGGCCATCTTTTGCGCCATGGCGATGATCTGTATGCCGGCCCGGATCTCTTGGGGGCTGAAGTAGGGGTGGCCGCCGCCGTTGGCGTATTCGATCCGTTTGGCCGCGAGCTGCTGGAGGCTCATGTCGTTGTTCAAGTGCCAGGCGGCGACCTGGGCCGCACGCTGGCTGATCCGGCCGCTGCCCAGCATTCGGCACAGCTCGTGCACGGCGGGCCGGTCGGTGAACTCCTCGATCGGCTTGATCTCGTACTTCATGGCCGCTCGGGGCTCGGGCTTGCCGTGCTCGAGGCAGACGGTGGTGACTTTCATTTTGCCGACCTTCTCGGGCGGGACGTTCATCATGCCCATGCCCATGCCACCCATGCCGCCGCCCATACCCATGCCGCCCATGCCGCCGCCGAATCCTTGGCCACCGCCCATGCCGCCCATGCCGCCCATGCCGCCCATGCCGCCCATGCCGCCCAACTGCGCCAACACCGGGACCCCCGCAAAGGCGTCGGGCAGCTTCACGTTCAGCGGCTTGTCGCTCTTGTTCTCGATCAGCACGTTGCAGCGCGTCGAGTCCTTGGGAATGAGCGTGACGGCGATCTCGCCGCTCTCGATCGCCTCGAACATCTCCACGGTGGCGTCCTCGGCGTGATAGGGGCCGATCTTCCGCGCCCGCTCGCCCGCGATGAGCAACGCCGGGACCAACAGCACCGCAACCGCCAGGGCCAACTGCGGCGAACGCCAGGTTTCTTGACCAATCCTCATGTTCCGGGACCTCCGATTCGGACGTGTCGTGGACGCGCGCAGACCAAGACCGCATGCGCCGGCGGCCGGGCCGCCGAACTCCTCTACCATACCCAGACTAATCGATTTGCACAAGAAAGTGAAGCAGAAAGCACGGTCGGCCGGCGAGGGCCGCCTTTCGCGCCCCCTCGAGTGGGGTGCTTGGCGTGAAGCCCCCCCCTTCGTATATATTGATATACCTCTATTGTGGTAAATCCGAGAAGTGCGCGGGCCAGGCGTGCTATGGTTGACAGGTCGCGAGTCGCTGGCATACATTGGGTGGCTCGCGCCAGTGCTGCGGCGGCAGCTTGGGCGCGACGGGCTTGCGCTGGGCGAGGACGCCGATCATGGCGTGGGATCGGCGGCTCGTCCGCCCGGTTTCTGGGCATACCGGGTGCGCGCCGGGGGGCGTCGACGAAAAGGGGATCTGACTTGTTTTGCCGGAACGGCCCGAAGGGTGCTTCGCACACAACAAACCAAGTCCCCTCTTCCTTCCCCCCTCCGGCCGAGCCCCCCGGATCGATCCCATCACACGCCGGGAAGACACCTCGAAAATCGTCCTGTTCCTTTCCATACATAGGAGACGTCAAGCGATGAGTCTGCAAGGTCACGTGTGGAAGCGCATCGGCCGTCGCGCGGGCAAGGCGGCGCCGGCCCTGTTGGCGGTGGTTCTGTTCGGGGCAGCGGTCTGTCTGATCGCGTGGGCCCAGCCGTCGGCGACCGCCGCCGACCCGGCCCCCGCCGAGCCCCTCGCCGCCGAGCCGGCCGCCGCGCCGGCCGACCCGGGTGGCACCGGAATCGGGAGCGAGGAGATGATCTACCTCTTCTGGGGAATCGCGTTCGTGGGGGCCGTGGCCGCGCTGATCTTCGCGGTGAAGTTCTATAAGTCCATGAAAGCGGCCGACGAAGGCAACGAGGAGATGATCGAGATCGCCGCGGCGGTCCGCCAGGGTGCCAGCGCCTACATTTGGCAGCAATACAAGGTCGTCTTCCTGTTCTTCGTGGTGATCTGCGGGCTCTTGTCCTGGTTCGCCTTCGGCTTGAAGGTGCAGAGCACCTGGGTGCCGTTCGCTTTTCTCACGGGCGGGTTCTTCTCCGGGCTGGCGGGCTTCATCGGCATGAAGACGGCCACCTGGGCATCGAGCCGCACCGCCGCCGGGGCACAGAAATCGCTGAACCAGGGCCTCCAGGTGGCTTTCCGCAGCGGGGCCGTGATGGGCTTGACCGTGGTGGGCCTGGGCCTGATCGACATCACCCTCTGGTTCGCCGCCCTCTACTGGCTCGTGCCCAAGCTGTACGCCGCGACCAACATCGCCTTCTTCAAACCGTTGACCCTCGAAGAGATCACGGTCACCATGCTCTGTTTCGGCATGGGGGCTTCCAGCCAGGCGCTCTTCGCCCGCGTGGGCGGCGGCATCTTCACTAAGGCGGCCGACGTGGGGGCCGACCTGGTGGGCAAGGTCGAGGCCGGCATCCCCGAGGACGACAAACGCAACCCCGCCACGATCGCCGACAACGTGGGCGACAACGTGGGCGACGTGGCCGGCATGGGCGCCGACCTCTACGAATCCTACTGCGGCTCGATCCTGGCCACCGCCGCGCTGGGCGTGGCCGCCTTTGCCAGCGGCGATTTGCTCGCGGCGGTCGGCAGCACCATGGCCCCGTTCGAGATGCAGCTTCGGGCCCTGTTTCTGCCGATGGTCATCGCGGGCGTGGGCATCCTGCTCTCGATCGTCGGCGTGTTCCTGGTGCGCACCGAGGAAGACGCCTCGCAGAAGGCGTTGCTGAAGGCCCTGGCCCGGGGAATCGACATCTCCTGCCTGACGATCCTCGCGGCCGCGATCCTGCTCGTATGGCTGATTCTGGGGACCGAGTTCCTTTGGGTCGCCGGTAGCGTGGTTGTCGGCCTGGTGGCCGGGTGGATCATCGGCAAGTGGACCGAGTACTCGACCAGCGACGAGTTCAAGCCGACCAAGAAGCTGGCCGACCAGGCCCTGACCGGCCCGGCCACGATCATCATCGGCGGCATCGCCGACGGCATGAAGAGCGTCTACGTGCCGGTGATCACCGTGTGCGTGGCCACGATCCTAGCGTTTGGCTGCTCCGCCCAATGGCACTTCGGCGACGTGACCTGGTTCGCCATGGGACTGTACGGCGTGGGCATCGCTGCGGTGGGGATGCTCAGCACCCTGGGCATCACCCTGGCCACCGACGCTTACGGGCCGATCGCCGACAACGCCGGCGGCAACGCCGAAATGGCCGAGCTCGACCCCCAGGTCCGCGAGCGGACCGACGCCCTGGACGCCCTGGGCAACACCACGGCGGCCACGGGCAAGGGCTTTGCCATCGGCTCGGCGGCCTTGACCGCCCTGGCCCTGTTGGCGGCCTACGTCGAGGAGGTGCGGATCGGCTTCGTGCGCTGGGGCAACGACGCCGTGCAGCAGTACGTCGAGAACCCGCAGGTCGGCGACCTCTACAAGGTCAACGACACGTTCGTCATCCAGGTGGTGCCGAGCGAAACGGAGGGGAGCAAGTTTGCGGCCGAGGGCTACCTGGCCATGCCGTCGGCCATCCGTCATAAGCAGGTTCGCGAGGCGTGGGAGGCGCTCGAAACCGACGCCGGCCCGGTCAAGGTGCCCGAGGAGCTGGTCACCATCGGCGAAGTCTACGGCGAAGAGCACACCCACTTCGTGGCGACGGGAACGATCTTGCCCGACGTCAAACACGCCTCCATGGGCGACTGGATGAACTACTACGAGGCCAACCTGATGAACCCCAAGGTCTTAGTCGGCGTGTTCCTGGGGGCCATGGCCACGTTCGTCTTCTGCGCGATGACCATGAAGGCGGTCGGCCGTGCGGCCTTCGGCATGGTCGAGGAGGTGCGGCGCCAGTTCCGCGAGAAGCCGGGCATCATGCAGGGGACCGAGAAACCCGACTACGCCCGGCCCGTGCATATCAGCACCCGGGCGGCCCAGCGTGAGATGATCCTCCCGTCGCTATTGGGTTTGATTACCCCTGTGGGGGCGGGTTTCCTCCTGGGGGTGGCCGGCGTGATCGGGCTGCTGGTCGGGGCCCTGACGTGTGGGTTCTGCGTGGCCGTATTCATGGCCAACGCCGGCGGCACCTGGGACAACGCCAAGAAGTATATCGAGAAGGGGGCCCACGGCGGCAAGGGCACCGACGCCCACAAGGCGGCCGTGGTCGGCGATACCGTCGGCGACCCCTTCAAAGACACCAGCGGCCCCAGCCTGAACATCCTGATCAAGCTGATGAGCATGGTCAGCGTGGTGGCGGCGGGGTTCATCGTCCGCTATAGCTTGACGGCGTGGGGTATCTTTTGACCGAGCGATCCGGAAATGGAGGCATCCGATGCGCACGCTGCGAACGGTCGTGTTTACCGCGGCGGCCGTCCTGCTGGCGGGCAGCGCGGCCGCCGACCCGGGCGAGCGGGAGGCGGCCGCGGCGGCCAAGCGGTTCTGGGCCGCGTTGGCCGCGGCCGACTTCGAGAAGCTCCCCTCCTGCTACGCCCCCGAGGTGCTGCTCATGGCCGGCTCCGAGCTGCTCAAGCCCGAGTGGGAAGTCCACCCGGAGGCCGACCGCTCGAAGGACCTCCGCCTTTCGCGCGAGCAGCTCATCGCGGGCTACCGCAAGCTGATCGGCCGCGTGGGAACCGAGCGGTGGACCGGGCTCTTCACCAAGCTCGACCCGGAGAAGATCTCGTTCCGTAGCGTGGGGCCCGGTGAAAAGGCGCCGTCGGGCGTCCTGCCCGGCGACCTGGTAATGACCGTGGCCACCGGCCCGGGCGACGATAGGCTCACGTTCGTCCTGCGCCGCGACAAGGAGGGCCGCTGGCTGGTGGCCGTCGAACGGACCGACTACTGACCTGCCCGGGAAGTAGTAGCGTCTCTTCTTCGCCGTCCTCTCGATAAGGTGCGACCATGTCCGAATCGACGAACGTCGACGACCTGCTCGACGCGATCGCCAAAGTGCTGATCCGGTGCTTTGGGTTCGGCATCCTGCTGCTTGCCCTCTCGTTCGGGGTCATCCTGCTGGCGAAAGAGCAGATCTACGAGATCCACGGCCAGTGGTACGATCTGACGCCGAACCAGTTCGACCTGGTGTTCTACAGCGTCCTGGCGACGGCGAAGACCTGCGTGTTTCTGTTCTTCCTGGTTCCCTACGTCTCGATTCGCCTGGTCCTGAGCAAACGGCGGTCGTGAAGCGAAAAAGGGACCAGGTATATTCTGCCTTCAACGGCCCGAAGGGTGCTTCGCACAAAATATACCTGGTCCCTTTTTCGGAGCGCGGATGTGAATCGGCCGGAAGGCAAGGCATCGGCCTGGAAGTGCTGGCTCGCGGCCGCAGGGCTGCTGTTGCCGGCCCTCGGGCTCTACGCGGCCCACTATGTCCACGGCTGGGCGGCCGGCGAGGTGCCCACCGGCTTCATCCACTACGACATGGCCGGCTACATGGCCGCGGCCCGGGAACATTTCGACGCGGGGCGGTTCGCGCTCACCTACGGCAACCCGTACAGCCCCTCGCCCGACACGCCGCGAATCTACTTCCAGCCCATGACGCTCCTGCTGGCGGCCGCTTGGCGGTTGACCGGCGAGGACCCGGGGGCGGTGTTCGTGCTGTTCGGGCTCGTGGCAGGGCTCGTGGCCGTGCGCCTGGCCATCGCGGTCTTCGAGGACCTCGTGGGCCTCGATTCGGCCGCGAAGAAGCTGGCCCTGGTCTGCTTCGTGTGGGGCGGCGGGCTTTTGGCCGCGAGCGGGGCCGTGTCCGGGCTGTGCACGGGCGGGCCGGTGGGCGCGTCGCTCTGGCGGTTCGATCCCAACGAGGGCTGGTGGTTCTTGAACCTCGGGCGAAACCTGGTCTATCCGACCGAGGCCCTGTACCACGCTCTGGCCCTGGGCTGCCTGCTGGCGCTGGTGCGCGGCCGATTCGTCGTGGCCGTGGTCCTGCTGGCCGTGCTCTCGGCGAGCCACCCCTTCACGGGCATCCAGGTGATCGCCATCGTGCTCGGCTGGATGGTGCTCGAAAAGCTGCTGGCGTGGCGACAGGCGGCTCGCCTGTCGCTTGACCAGGAGTCCCACAGGCGAGCCGCCTGTGGCTACGAAGCAGGCGTACCGCCCTGGGCCGTGGCGGCGACCCTGCTGCTGGGCGCGGCCCACGTAGGCTACTACCTCGTGTACCTGCCGAGCTTCGAGGAGCACGCCGCGCTGGTCGAGCAGTGGAAGCTCGCCGCCGTGCTCAAGCCGGAAAACATGCTGCCGGCGTACGCCCTGGTGGCGGGCCTGGTCGTGTGGCGGTGCCGGCGATGGGCATTCTGCCGCGAGGTGTTCTTGGACCCGCGGAACCGGCTCTTGGGAGCGTGGTTCGTCGTGTCATTTCTCCTGGCCAACCACGAGTGGTTCCTGCCCGCCCACCAGCCGCTGCACTTCACTCGAGGATACCTGTGGATGCCGCTTTTCCTGCTGGGGGCACCGGCGCTCGTGGCTCTGCTCGGCGCAAAAAGCCCGCCGACTGCGTCGGCGGGGCCGGAGGAAAGAGGGGAGCAAGACGGTGTAGCGGGCGGGCTTGCCCGCCGAAATACGCGAAAGAATGAGGAGGGACCGTCGGTTTCCCGTGCCGGGCTGTTGCCCGTGTTGCTCGTGGCGGTGCTGTTGGCCGACAACGCGGCGTGGTTTGCGATGCACTGCGCGCGGCCCACGGGCATGTACCTGCTCAAGGACGAGCGTACGCTGCTGACGTGGATCGCGCGCGACGCCCCCGCCGACACGCTGCTTCTGTCCGACCCGCCCACGTTGGCCTACCTGGCCACGGTCTACACGCCGCATCGGGTCTGGTACTCGCACTGGGCCAACACGCCGCACGCCGAGCAGCGCAAGGACGATCTGCGCAGGTTCCTCGAGACCGGGGCCGTGCCCGAGGGCTGGCAGGGCCGCGGCGTGCTGATCATATCGAGCGAGCGGGGCAAGCTGCACGCGCTTTTCGAGCCCGCCTCGGAACGCCGGCCGACGCTGCGGCCCATCTACCGCGCCGAAACGCTCACGGTCTGGTACGACGGGTCGCTCAAGGGGCGTTGACTTCGCGGGCAAGGCAGCGTAGGGTGTCGGACTTCGACCGCCGCAGGACCGCCACCACCGGTCGCGGCTCTCCATGCAATGAGGAAACGTCATGACGTTTCAAGAACTCGTCGCCGCCAGCCGGAGCTACCGCCGTTTCGAGCAGGGGCACGCCATCGAGCGGCACACGCTGGTCGAGCTGGTCGAGTTGACGCGGCTTTGCCCGTCGTCGTCCAACCGCCAGCCGCTCCGCTACCTGCTCGCGAACACGCCGGAGCAAAACGCCCGGCTCTTCGACACTCTTGGCTGGGCCGGCTATCTCACCGACTGGCCCGGGCCGGCTGAAGGCGAGCGGCCGTCCGCGTACATCGTGGTGCTCGGCGACCGACAGACCGCGCCGCACTGCGACTTCGACGCGGGCATCGCCGCCCAGACGATGCTCTTAGGCGCGGCCGAGCGGGGGCTGGGGGGCTGCATGGTGGCGTCGGTCGACCGCGGGGCCCTCCGGCGGGACTTCCGAATCCCCGAGCGGTTCGAAATCCCCCTGGTCATCGCCCTGGGCAAGCCGGCCGAGAAGGTCGTGATCGAGGACATGAAAGGCCCGGACCGTTATGAGTACTACCGCGACGCCGAGGGCGTACACCACGTGCCCAAACGGCCGCTGGAGGAGCTGATTGTGGAGTTTTGAGAGGGGAGACCGGTCGCTAACTTGGCCCCGCCGACGCAGGCGGCGGGCTTTTTCACTCTTCACTCTCCACTCCCCACTTCACGCCTCGTTGACCGCATCGAGCATCGCGGTCACGTTCTCCGGCGGCACGTTGGCCAGGACGTTGTGGACCTGTTGGAAGACGAACCCTCCGCCGGGCTTGAGGATCGCGACCTGCTCGCGCACGTGGCGGCGGACCTCTTCGGGCGTGCCGAAGGAGAGGACGCGGTGGGTGTCGCAGCCGCCGCCCCAGAAGGTGAGTTGCCCGCCGAACTCGGCCTTCAGCTCGCGCGGGTCCATGCCGTTGCAGGAGATCTGCACGGGGTTGATCGCGTCGAGCCCCGCCTCGATCAGGTCGCCCAGCAGCGGGCGCACGCCGCCGCAGCAGTGCAGCTTGACCTTCACGTCGGCCAGCTCCTTGGCCCGTTGCCACATCTTGGCGTGCCGGGGCTTGAAGAACTCGCGGTACATGGCGGGCGACATCTGCGGGCCCGACTGCATCCCCAAATCGTCGCCGAAGAGGACGATGTCGATGTACGGGCCCACGAGCCCCAGGAACCGATCGAGGTTCGCCAGGTGGATTTCGGTGATGCGGTCGAGGAACTCGTGAACCCGGTCCGGCCGGCCGGCCAGCATCATCAGGAACTTGTCGTTGCGGTAGAGGAACTGGCCGAACTCCAGGAGGTTGCCGCCGAACAGGGCGAGGATCGCCCGATCGGTCGACTCGCGGAGTTGCCGCGCCCCCTCGATCATCGCCTGGTCGCCGAACTGGCCCTTCACGAGCGGGCCGGGCGGCGTGCGCAGGGCGACCCACATGCACTCGGCCATGGCCTCGGGCAACCTGTCGAGGTCGTCCTCCTCGAAAAACGGCCAGTAGGTCTGCTCGAAGTAGAGCGAGCCGTCGGGCATCTGCCCGATCACCCGGCCGCTTTCCGAGCGAAACACCCAGCGCCCTTCGTCCCGTTCGGGCAGGGCCCAGGCGGGCATCTGGCAGGGCGTTCCGTCGGGCAGCGTCCAGCCGGCCCAGTGCTCGTCCTCCAGGGCGAAGCCGCGCCCCAGCTCGATCGTGTCCACGCCGAACCGGTCCAGCACGTCGCCGTCGACGACGGCAAGCTGCTGGATGGGGTCGTAGACGCGGATCGGCCGCTCCGGCAGGTCCAGGGCCCGGCGGAGCTTGGCGTAAGCGATCGCCGCGATGCCCGAGGAGCGGTGCCCCCCGAAATCGACCGGCACGCGGTCGGGCTCCCGGTGGTCCAGAGCGGCCAGGACGCGCTCTCGAGAGTTCATGATGCCGTTCCTCTGTCGTGTGTAGGTTCACCGTGCCAGGGCTCGCCCGGCGACTGCGAGTCTCCGGCCACCGTGCTTTTTAGCATGAAGAGGAGCACCACGTCCAGGGTCGCGGAGCGAGTGTCGGCGCCTCGCGTTTTGAGCTAAGATGGGGGTGTCCGGGAATTCATCCCGGTTTCGGCCTTGTAGGAGGCGTCTCCAGACGCCGACGGATTCCGACTTGGCACGGATCGGCGCCTGGAAATGCTTCCTACAAGGGGTCTTTGCCGCGATTCAATTCCCGGGCGCCCTCAATTGGCTCAAGAAGTGTATCGAGGAGAAGACGATGAGTGTGACAACAAAGCTAGGCCAAATGACACTCTCCATCCTGGTCGCATCAGGGTTCTGTGTTCAAGACGCAAGGTCGGGAGGAGAATGGGACATTCCGGAGGACCCATCGGAGTTTCACATTTTCATTTTCATGGGGCAATCCAACATGGCGGGCGGGTTTCGAGACAGCCATCTTTACGACGATGCGGGAAACTACGATCCGGTCACGGATCCGGTTCCCCGTGTCCTGCAATACCGGGCAAGAGAATGGAAGCCAGCCGCGCATCCTTTGACCCGTCACGTCAAGCGGAGCTTTTCCATCCCTCTCCCGTTTGCGGAGAAGTATCTGGAGGAGATCAATGACCCGGAGGTCAAGGTCGGATTGGTCATCAGCGCCTTTGGCGGAAAGGCGATCGACCATTTTACCCGGGGAGGGGCCTTCCATGTCGGGCCTGGTATAAAGGAACTGCAAAGATACGGGACGTTCAAAGGGATCATCTGGCACCAGGGAGAAGCAGACACGACCAGGGTGTACCGTTTTACGACCTATCAGGAAAAACTGCATGGAATCATTGGGGATATCAGGGGGTATCTCGATCGTCCTGATCTGCCGTTCGTTACCGGACAACTTGCAGGCAAGTCCAGCAACAGCGATCCGGAAAGAGAGTATTGGTCCGAGTCGCTCGGGGTGGTAACGCGCGTTCTGGCTGACGTCGGCGATTACGTGGACCATGCAGCTCACGTTCGTTCCACCGGCGCCGCGGTATGCCGAGAACATACGAGGCGTCTTGTGGATGAAAACGGCGTTCCCACCGGCAAGACCGTGAGAATGCCGGATGACCCGGTCCACTTCAACCGGTCCGGTTACACTACGATGGCGGAACGGTACGTCAACGCCATCCTCGACCGACCGTCATTCAAGAACGACCCCGTACGCATAACCGCCGTTCCCGGCCGTGCATTCTCGGCGTCGCTGGTCAACGAGGTCTCGGATATTTCGAAGGACAAGTTGACTTTCGCCGCCGGCGGAACGCCGGATTGGCTGACCATTACCCCGGACGGATCGATTTCGGGAACGGCTCCCGCTCTGGGAACCTACGCCTGCACGGTAACGGTGACTGACAAGAGCGGGTCCGTCGATACGAGCAAGTTGCTTGTTATCGGAAGAGAGGCGGGGCCGCCGGTGTTTCCCGGGGGCCCATTTGGAAGATCCCCGGCCATCGCCGGCAAGGAGTACAAGGACAGGGTGAGGTTTGACCGCGTGAGGGCCTGGTCTTCGGAGGTGTACGAGCCCAACGGAGACGCGCTGACGTTTGCCAAGGTCAGTGGGCCGGACTGGCTGAAGGTTTCCGACGAGGGGTCATTTTCCGGAACGCCGGGCCCGGAAGACGCCGGAAAGACCAACACGTGGACGGTGAAGGTTACCGACGCCGACGGGTCGGACACCACCACCTACAGCTTGGAAGTGCTCGGGAGCAACACGGTCTGGACTGAAGGCTTCGACTATTATCCGGACATCAAGCAGAAGACAGTCGGTGACGTCCTGCATTTCACTGCCGGGACTCCAACGGATACCTGGTTCGTGATCCACGGAAGCTTCCCGGTCAATGAGGGAAAAGTCTACACCGATTTGCACACCTCGCTTTTCGGACAAATGCACAAGTTCAGCAAAGGCACGGTCTGCGCGCGGGCCATCGCGCTGGACGAAAGCCGCTTTTCCGGCAGGAAAGGACGCTACCGCCTCCGCTTCAACCTGTTAGGCGTATCCCCAGAAGACGCCCACTTCGTTGTAAGCATTTGTGGCATTCACCCCGGTGCCACGACAGATGACGGTTGTACTGTTGAGTTGGTGAACAGGAAGTTGAGGGGAGTTGCGGCAAACGTCGCGGCAATAGGAAACGCGACCGTCGCGAGAATCGCGGAACAGGACTACAGAACCACGGACGGCAGTGGATTCAAAGACCTCTGTTTCGAGTATGACGGCACCGGGGATGTGCTCCTCGTGTTTTCAGCATCCCGTGATACGGCAGAGAGGGGCGGCGGTTCGCAGTTCGATGATCTCAGTGTTGTGGCCGTTGAGTGAAGGCGCGACAATGCGAACTACACAAGATATCTGTTCTCCCGACCAATTCTCCGCCGGAAGGCGATGCCCATGCCACGTGACAAAACCCTCCGCCGCCGCATCCGCTGGCTCCTGGTGCTGTTTGTCATCTGCCTGGTGCTCAGCGGGTTGACGGCGTTTCCCCTTCAGTGGGAGCTGAGCACGCTCGCCACCTGGCTGGGCATCCCTGAGGACGCTTCGCCCGAGGCGTACACGGGCCTCCGGCACTGGATCGCCACGGTCCGCGAGGGGGTTCGGGAGACCTATGACCGCTACCCGTTCATGGCCTACGGCACCGACTGGCTGGCGTTCGCCCACCTGGTCATCGCCGTGGCGTTCATCGGCCCGATCCGCGATCCAGTGCGTAACGCCTGGGTGATCAGGTGGGGCATGATCGCCTGCGTGGGCGTTGTCCTGTTGGCGATGATTTGCGGACCGATCCGCGGCATTCCCCTGCCCTGGCGGCTGATCGACTGCAGCTTCGGAGTTGTGGGGATCATCCCGCTCTGGCTCTGCCACCGCTACGTGCGCCAACTGTCCAACGAGTAACCCACCGAAACGATGTTTGGACTTTGTGCGGGAACTGTGGCTCCGGACCCGATCTGACGCGACGTGGCGCGTGAAAATCGGGGTGTTGGGCAAAAGGCGCAAAGCCGTGTCATAGGGGACGGCAACTGCCATTGCCCGGCCCGCCCCAGGGTCGCTATTATCGCCAGGCAACCCCGGGGTCAGGTCTTAACCTGCAACTTTTCCTGCCGACGCGGCGCCATCGGACGGGAAACAGGCGCGGCCGAAAAGTCACAAGTCAAGACCTGCCCCCTTCCCCCGCGAGGCGAAAGGAGCCGCTGGTGGCAACCCAGTCTTCGGCAGCCGTGACGTGTCGGGCCGTGGTCATGCTGGCCTGCCTGGTGGCCATCCCGTTGGTGGCCGTCTTTGGCGGCACGCTGCCCGAGAAGATCGAGGCGTTAGTGTCCGGCTACCTGTCGACATCCGCCCCCCCGTCTGGAGGTGGCCGTGGTGAGCCCGCCCGGTTCCAGCCGATGCAGGCCGCGGCGGTGGACCCGGCCATGGCCGTCGGCCGGCTGACCGGCCGGTCGAACCCGACGCCCGTGGTCGCTCCGGCTCCGACTTGGGGCACGGGTCAGGCCGTCACCACGTCGGTCGTGCCGGCCGGGTATGAGATCCCCGTGGCGCCGCAAACGCGGCCCGGGGGAGAGGTTGCACAGGGGGTTCCCGCCGCCCAACGTGCCGCGACCGGGGGAGTTACCCAGCAGCCGCGGCCGCTCCCCACGCCCTCAGGGCCCCTGCGGTCCCCCCCAACCGATCCGTTCACGGCCATGCAGACCCGGCTGCAGCAGCTCGGGGCCACGTACGTGCTGCTGGAGTCGATCGGCAATCGGCAGGAAGTCTATCGGTGCTACTGCCGCGTGGCCATCGGCGGCGACCCCAGCTACGCCTACTACTTCGAGGCGATCGACTCCGCCCCCCTGACCGCGATGTCCCAGGTCGTGCGCCAAGTCGAACAGTGGCGGGCCCGCCGCCCGTAGGTCCGATGCCACCGTAGGCATCTCGCTCCGCGAGATGATGCCGCGTCTCGCGGAGCGATACGGCTGCCAGGAGACCGGGCTTGTCAACCTGCCGGGTCGGGGCGTAGGCTGAACGGGATGGATGGTCCTCGGGCAAGAGCGGGCGGGACGTGGCGGGGCGTGGCCCTGCGGTTTCGCCATCCGCTCGTGCAAAGCGACCGGGCGGAGCGGCTAAGGGGATTCCGGTGGGCCTTCCGCGCGCCGGGGCCGGACGACGAGGCCGCCTTGGCCACCGGTCCCTACGCCCGCGACCCCGACCTGGCGCGGCTCGAGGCCGTGCTCTTGGTCGCCCAGGAGCCGCTTAGCAGCCGCCGATTGGCGCAACTGGCCTCCTTGGCGGACGGGACGAAAGCGTGTACACTAGTCCGTGCGCTCAATCAACGGTACGACCGCGAGGGGAGTGCATTTCGGGTGGAGGAGGTGGCCGGGGGGCTTCAGTTGCTCTCGCGGCCCCAATTCGCCCCCTGGCTCAGGAGGCTTCAGCCCCGACCGGTTGAGGTGCGGCTCTCGGCCCCGGCGATGGAGACCTTGGCCGTGGTGGCCTACCGCCAGCCGGTGCTGCGGGCCGACGTCGAGGCGATCCGCGGGGTCCAGTGCGGCGAAATCCTCCGGCAGTTGATCGAGCGCGAGCTGGTGCGGATATCGGGCCGGTCGGAGGATCTGGGCCGGCCCCTGATGTACGCCACCACCAAACGGTTCCTTCAGGTCTTCGGCCTGCGGAGCCTGGACGAGCTTCCCCGGGCCGAGCTGCCGCAGGCCGGCCGGGAACCGGTCGAAACCTCGCCGGGCCCAACGCCCGATACAGACACTAGCCAACCGACCCCAACGGCTTTCGGGCCGACAGAAACAGTCGAAGCAATTGAGGAGAAGGAAGTGAGCAGGCTGATCCCGACACCCGGCGCTGAAGAAGACCTCGCCACGGTCGTGGCCCAGGTCGCTGTCCCCCCATCGGCCGACGTAGCCGGCTCGGAGCTCGACCAGTTCGACGACGAGGACGACGACTTCGACGACGAGGACGAGGACGACTACGACCACTTCGATGATGAGGATGACGACGAGGACGACGACTACGACGACGAAGATTACGACGAAGAGGAGGAAGACGAAGAGGAGGAAGACGAAGAGGAGCCGGACGACTTCGAGGACGAGGAGTGGGAGGAGGTCGAAGACGAGGACGAGGAGGAAGAGGACGAGGACTACGACGAAGACGAGGACGATTGGGACGACGATGAAGACTGGGACGACGACGACTGGGACGAGGACGACGAAGACGAGGACGACGAAGACGAGGAAGACGAGGAGGAGGACGACTGAGCCGGGTGCGACAAAAGGGGACGGGGCTAATCTGCGCGAAGCACCCTTCGAAACGGTCGGGCAAATTGGCCCCGTCCCTTTCTTCCTCCCGCCCCGAGCAGGCCCGCGAAGCCCATGCCCGATCGCGCCGCCGAGCCACCGACCGTCTGGACCGTCGGCCACAGCAACCACCCCGTTGAGGTCTTCCTGGGTCTGCTCGAGGCGCACCGGATCGAGGTGCTGGTCGACGTGCGCTCCGCCCCCTATTCGTCGTACGCCTCGCACTTCAACAAGGAAGCCCTGCCCGGGCCGCTCGGCGAACGCTCGATCAAGTACCTCTTCATGGGCGACTGTCTAGGCGGTCGCGCCGAGGGCGACGAGTTCTACGACCCGGAAGGCTACGTGCGATACGATCGCGTGGCCGGGCGCCCGGAGTTTCAACAGGGCATCGCCCGGCTGCTCGACGGGCTAACGCGCTTCCGTGTGGCTCTGATGTGCGGCGAAGAGGACCCTACCGGCTGCCACCGCCGGCTGCTGATCGGCCGGGTGCTCGCCGGGCGCAACGTGCAGGTGGTCCACCTGCGCGGCGACGGCCGCACCCAAACCGAGGCCGAGCTGGCAGCCGAAGAGGAATTCCGCAAGACCGGGGGGCAGCTCACGCTCTTCGACCTGGAGGGAGACCAGCCGTGGAGATCTTCACGATCGGTTTCACCAAGAAGACCGCCCGAGAGTTCTTCGAGGCCATAAGGCGGTCCGGCGCAAGACGGCTTGTCGACGTGCGGCTGAACAACCGCTCGCAGCTTGCCGGCTTCACCAAGCAGCAGGACTTGGAGTATTTCCTGGCCGAGATCTGCGGGGCCGGCTACGTCCATCTTCCCGAGTTGGCCCCCACCAAAGAAATCCTCCGCGCGTACCAGCAGGGCGAAATGTCCTGGGAGGTCTACGAACCGGCCTATCGCGAGGTGCTCGACGAGCGCCGCGTGGCTGACACAATCGACCGCCGGCTGTTCGACGTGCCGGTGGTGCTGCTGTGCAGCGAGCCCGAGGCGGACCGCTGCCACCGGCGCCTGGCCGCCGAATACCTGGCCGAGCACTGGGGCGGAGCGACAGTTTTGCACCTTTGAGGGGAAGATGGGGAGACGGCGGGGCGCAGAGACTGAGGGACTGAGAGAGAGGGAGAGGGGGAGAGGGGGAGAGGGAGGAGCGACAGCAGTGGACACGGTCGCGCCGTCCCTCCATTACTCCATTACTCCCTTGTACGGTTTGCCCTCTGCCTTCTGTCCGCTGCCTACCCGCTGCTGCCGCGATGAAGATTCTGGTCAACCATTTGACGCGAATGCACGGCGGCCACATCTGCGTGGCCGGAGTGGACCTCGACACGCGGCGCCACGTGCGCCCGGTGCTGGCCGACGGGAATCTCCCGTTCTACCTCTTGGCCCGATACGGCGGGCCGTTCGAGATGGGCCACGTGGTCGAGCTGGGCCGTCCCCGCCCGCGCCCCGGCCGCCCGCACGTCGAGGACCACGTCTTCGTCCCCTCCCACGCGAAATCCGAACGGACCGCCGAGGTGCATGAATTCTGGAACCTCCTTTGCTGCGAGCAGAAGACCTCGCTTGCCGAGGTCTTCGGACCGGCCCTGGGTTCATTGGGGAGAATGCGTTATGGCACGCCCGACGGCCAAGGCGACGCCTCGCTCGGCCTGCTCCGGCCCGCCCGGCCGCCGCAGCTCTACGTCACCGAGGGCCACGGGAAGCGGCAAGTCCGCATCAAGCTCACCGACGGCCGCGTGCACGCCGACGCGGGCGTGACCGATCTGCGCCTCTGTGCGGCCGACCACGCCACGCCCGACGAGACCCTGGTCCGCGGCGTGGCCAAATGGCTGCTGGATAGCCATGGGGTGATTTTGGCCGTGGGGCTGACTCGCCGCTTCCGCCCCTCCGACCGGCAGGACTACGTCCACTATCTCCAGGTGAACAATTTGCACCTGGTCGAGGATCCGCTGTGGAAGCTGGGATGAGGAAGCGGGGAGGAAGCCGGTGACAGAGAGACGGAGAGAAAGAGAGACAGAGGGATGGAGCGATGAAGGGGATGCAGTGCGGCACGCACGGTTGTCCCGATGATCGCTGGCGAACCGGCGTTTGGCGGCCTCGGCTACTTCCGATACCGGCCCTGGCGGTTGACTCGGGCCGAGAGGTCGTCGACCAGCCAGTGGCCGACGGCCATGTGGAGGGTTTCGACCATGGCCATGTCGTCCAGGGCCACGTGGAGCCCGGCCTGCTGGATGGCCCTCAGGCGCCCGCCGTCGTAGCCGGTCAGGCCGAAGGTCCTCAGCCCATGGCGATTGGCCCAGTCAACCGCCTTCAAGACGTTGGGGCTGTTGCCCGAGCCGCTGATGGCCACGGCCAGGTCGCCGGGCCCGGCGTAGTGCATCAACTGCTGGACGAAAATTTGGTCGTAACCCAGGTCGTTGCCCAGGGCGGTGATCCAGCCGACGTTGTCGGTGAGGCTGAGGATCTTCAGGCGCCGGGCGCGGTTGGGGCCGCTGGGGTCCAGCGCGGCGTCGCTTAGGCAGTTCTTGCCCAGGTCCTCGGCCAGGTGCGAGGCCGTGGTGGCCGAGCCGCCGTTGCCGAAGAGGAACACGAAGCGCTGCTCCTGCCACGCCTCGAAGAGCCAGTCGGCCAGCCGTCGCACGGCGTCGAGGTCCAGGCGCCGCAGCTCGGCCCCAAGCCGGTCGAAGTAAGGGGGCAGGTCCAGGTCGATTCCCAGCACGGCGGCTTCCTTCTCGCGGAGTCTTGACTGGGGGGGTTTTGTGGGGCGGGGCCATGGCCCGGGAGCCCGCGTCCCGTCTACGTTAGCCGCCCCGCCGCCTGAAGAAAAGCCGGCTCGACGCGAAATGGTGGCATGGTGGCCAACTCTGCGCTCGGCGCAAGTCTCCTGACCTCGCCAGCCTCCCCGAAGTGTGGCACGGTCGGGAGGCCGTGCCATAACGGCGGAGGCACAAGGCCGTCCCATCACACTGAAGGCAGTTATATATCCCCATGACGAGGGGGATTCGGGACAGATTCCCGCAATAAGGCCGATTCCGGACGCTGGGTGCCCAGACAGCTTCAAGTACCCGGGGGACTTTGCCGATTAACCCGACAACGTCAAATAGGAAAACTTTGATGGGGATGGTGCGCCGGCTACCGGCCGGCCAAATTGCCCCCTCGGATGGCGGGGAAGGCTCGACCATGACCAATGCACGGCGATCGGTACCCGTAGGGCTCGCGGCCCTGCTTCTGGCAGGGGCCGGGTTCGGGCTCTCGGGATGCCAAACCATCGACTTCTACCAGGACCCCATGGCAGCCTCGATCCCGGCAGATATGGAGCCGGCGCGGGAGAAGTCGCTGGTGTCGCTGCCGGCGTACCGGATCGCCCCGCCCGACATCTTGCAGCTCGAGGTGCTCAAGCTCGTGCCGGTGCCGCCGTATCAGGTCCAGGTCTTCGACGTGCTGCGGATCGAGGCCGTCGGCACGCTCCCGGACCAGCCGATCAACGGCTTCTTCCTGATCGAAGAGGACGGGACCGTCACGCTGGGACCGGCGTATGGCAAGATCCGCGTGGCGGGCATGTCGGTCGAGCAGGCCAGCCGGGCGATTGTCGAACACCTCGAACGGGTCCTCGTACAGCCCGAGGTGTCGGTCACCCTGGCCCGGACCGCCGGCACGCAGGAGGTGACCGGTCAGTATCTGGTAGCCCCGGACGGGACGATCAACTTGCGGCAGTACGGTCCGGTGCACGTGGCGGGCAAGACGATCGCCGAAGCCACGACGGCCGTCGAAGAGCGGCTCGGCCAATACTTCGACTCGCCCGAGGTGGCCCTCGAGGTGCTGGCCTACAACAGCAAGTTCTACTACGTGATTACCGAGGGGGCGGGGATGGGCGACAACGTAGTGCGGGTCCCGGTGACGGGCAAGGAGACCGTGCTCGATGCCCTGGCCAACGTGGGCGGACGCTCGGAGCTCTCGAGCAAGGAGATCTGGATCGCCCGACCCACGCCTGGAGCGGCTGGCTGCCAGCAAATCCTGCCGGTCGACTACGACGAGATCACGCGTGGGGCCTCCGCGGCGACGAACTACCAAGTCCTGCCCGGCGATCGTGTGTTCATCGCCGAGGACCGTACCACCGCGGTGGCCACTTGGGTCAACAAGGTGCTCGATCCGGTCGAGCGGATCGCCGGAGTGCTCTCGCTGGGGGCCTCGACGGTCCGTGCCACCCAGACCTTGGGCCGGCGGTACAACCTGTTCCGGAGCTATTGGTAATGACCGGCTAACCCTTTTGAGGGGAGGCCGGAAATCGCCGGCCGGTGCAACGCCCGGCGGCGCGCGGCTCGGCGGCCCGCTGCCCGGCGAACTCGAGATTGCCGAGTCCCTCGGCCGGGTCTAGAATGAGTGGGGAAAGGGAACGACGGGTGGCCCGATCGAAGCGCCCCGGGCGCTCGATCTGGCCGAACTTCTCTGGGAGATAGCAGCCATGAACGCCATGCTGGGCGCGGTCTTGTTTGCAGGCGTCACACTGCCTGTTCTCGACCCGGTCGTCGAGAGCCCGTTCGTCCCGCCATACGAAGAGCCCGAAGCGGTTGAAGGGCTTTCGCCGGTGACTCCCGTGCTGCCGCCTTCGCGGGCGACGGCGCCGGCGGAACGGCCGTGGGAGGATCGGCGCCGCCCGGGGTACGGCGTACCGGATCGGCGCGGGGCGTCGCCGCCACCTCAGGGTTTTCGGCAGACCCCGCCTCAACAGCAGATTCCCTTGGCGCCGACCGACCCGGCTGCGGCGGGCTACCCGTTGCCGAATGCCCTCCCCATGGAGGACGGCTCCGCCTCGCCGCAAGAGTTCACCGGGCAGCGGCCATCGGTTGGGCCCTTGTCGGACGGTGCGGGTGGAGGCTACGTGCCCATGGTGCCGACCTCACCTCATTCCCGCTATGGTCGCTCCCGCGATCGGCGGTCGGACTCCCGCGGGCGCTATGAGCGGGCCTTCGCCACCGGCCAACTCATTCCCAACCGTCAGCCGTATGCGGGGGAGGCCAACGTTTACGCGCCGCCCACGGCACCGGCCAAGCCGTTTGCCGACTACCGGTCGACGCAGACGGTCAGTCCATACTTGAATCTGTTTAGCGAGTACATGGGCATCGCGCGTCCGGAGAACTACTACACGCTGGTGCGCCCGTTCCTCGATCAGCAGAAAGCCAACCGGCGAATCGGCACCGAATTGCGGGGACTTCAGCACGACGTTCGTCGCCAGGGCCAGCCCTACGGGAACGGGCCCATTCCGCCGTACTACCAGAACCTCGGTGGCTACTACCCGGGGTTCAACCAGCGTTAGATGGCCTTGCACGATCCCGGAATCGTGCGAGGCCGCTTAGCGCGGCCGACTGCGGGCCCGCAGCGCGGCCCAGCCGATCAGGGCTCCGCCGGCCAACCCGGTAAGGTTCGCCGCAAGGTCTTCCCACTGCACGGTCCTGAGCGGCACCAGGGCCTGGCCAAGCTCCACCAGCACGGCGTAGCCGACCAGCGTACCCACCCAAGCCATCGGCCGTCCCGAGAAGCGCGCGAAGCGGACCAATGCCCCCAGCAGCGCGAAGCAGGCAAAATGCGTGCCGAAGGACGACGCTTCGCCCGGCGGAGGCCGCAGGTGCAAGAGGGCCCAGGGGTCGGGCACCAGGAGGAGCACCGTCAGCATCGCCCAGTAGATGGCCGTGATCCAACGAAGCAGACGCAGCATCATCGCGAGCAGCCCGTCTGAGGGTTCTGATCCTTGGACATTCTGCAATGATGCTCACCCGGCTTTGGCGCGCAGTTTCGGTGCCTCGTCCGCGGGCTCGCGGCGGAGTTTGATGGTCGCGCCGCGGGGGACCTGCCGGGCGGAAACGATGCCCCGCTTCGTCGTGGAAAGGAAGCGGTGGAACGCGGCAGCCGGCTCGGCGGAGAACTCTTCACTCAGGCGCGCCAGCACTTCAGCCCAAGGATGGAACTCGCGGTAGATCAGGCGGTAGGCGGCCTTGAGCTCGCGAATCGTCTCCCGCGAGAAGCCGGCCCGGCGGAGCCCCACCTGGTTGAGCCCCACGACCAGGCCGCTTTCCCCGTCGATCATAACGTACGGGGGCACGTCCTGAACCACGCGGGCGTGGCCGCCGACCATGGCCAGGGTCCCGATGCGGCAGAACTGGTGCACGGCGACCGCGCCGGACACGTAGGCCCGGTCCTCGACCGATACGTGCCCCCCGAGCAGGGCGCTGTTGGTGATGATCGTATGGTTGCCGACGCGGCAGTCGTGCCCCACGTGGGCGCCCGCCATGATGAAGTTGCCGTCGCCGACGGTCGTTTGGGCCTCGCAGTCGAACGCCCGGTGGATGGTCACGTGTTCGCGGATCGTGTTGTGTGAGCCGATGAGCGTGCGGCCGGGGCGGTCGGGCACGTGGACGTGCTGCGGCAGTCCGCCCAGCACCGACCCCTCGAACACATGGTTTTTTGACCCCAGAGTGGTCCCTTCCTTGACGACCACGTTGCTCTCCAGGACGCAGCCGTCGCCGATAACCACGCCCGATTCGACGACGCAGAAGGGGCCGATCTCGACGTCGCGGCCGATCTCGGCCGACGGGCTGACACAAGCCAAGGCGTGAATACTCAAGGCGGGCACCTCAACGCGGCATGGGGCGGGATCGCGCCGCCCAAGGCGACGCGCGGCACGGCAACCCTCCGGGGCGTCGTCCGACGGGCAGTCCGGCCGGCTGGGAGTGTGGGAAGCCGACCGGCTCGGCGCCGGAGGGGAACGTTGCCTCACAGGTTGTATCGGTTTGCCGGCCCGGCGGGGTTCAACTTCATGTACGGGTCGTGACGGTTCGGTCGGTCGAGCCGGCCGTGCCCCCGCCGTTGGGGGTGATGCCTGCCACCGCCCCTGGTTGAGAGTTGCCCGGCCGGATAAACTGGCGACATCGTGACCACGAAAAAGGGACCAGGTCTGCTTTGTGCGAGGCATTCTTCGGCCTTTGAAGGCAAGATAGACCTGATCCCCTTTTCCTTTTGCCCCCCTTTCCCAAGAAAGCTCAGCGGAAATGGCCAATCCCGACCAGGCGTATGACGAAGCGATCGAACTGAAGGAAGCGGGCAAGCTGGATGAGGCCGTGGCCAAGCTCGAGGAGCTGGCCAAGGCGGAGCCCGACTTCGCCCTGGCCCATGCCGCCTTGAGCGTCTTCTACGGCAAGCTGGACCGCCACGCCGAGGCCGTCGAGCAGGCGCAAAAGGTCTGTGATCTCGAGCCCGACGACCCCTTCAGCTTCATGGCCATGAGCATGGTCTGCCAGAAGGCCGGCGACCTGGCCCGGGCCGAAAAGGCGTTGAGCACGGCGATGGAGAAGCAGTGGGCGGCGCGCAAGCCCCCGGAGGCGTAGACGCTGCTCGGGCGAAGCCGCAAGCGGCCGGCCGGATCTCCGCGGCTGCGGCGCGTCGGTCAGATGTCCTCGTCGTCCGCGTCGGATTGGCGGCGGACTCGGGCGTCGATGAACGACTTCAGGCACAAGCCGAAGTAGACGCCGCACAGGACGGCCATGGCGACCTGGGAGGCGATCGCCGCGGCGCCGGCCTTGTGTGCCCGCATGACCAGCCCCACGACGGCCCCCACGAATCCCAGCAGCCCCGACGCGCTGGCCACGTGCATGGCGTGCTGGCGCCATGCGTCGCGAAACGCCGCTAGTCCGCAGCTAAGCAGCACCGCCCCGAAGACCGCGGGGATCAGCGGCGTGGGGCTCGTGGTGCCCGTGCCAAAAAAGCCGACCAATCCCAGCAGGATCAGGGCGGCGGCAAAGACGACGGTAAGCTGCGGCATGACGGAATGACGGAGCGAGCCGCGAGCGGCCGCTCACTCCTCGATATCGCGGATCTCCGTGAGCGAATGCGTCACCAACGCGCCGTCCTCGAAGTACGACTCGGACGTCACCGTGCGTAGCACCTTGATCACGTCGAGCACGATCTGGACCTGGCCCGCGACCATGGCGGCCTGCATCGGGCTGTCCTTCATACCCTGCTCGATGGCCAGGTTGATCCAGGGGGTTAGCGTGTCGATCAGGGCGGCGAAGTCGAACACCAGGGCCCCGGCCAGCGCCCGGTCCGTGTCGCCGATCGCACCGCCGGCGCTAAGCGGCGTCTCGGTGAGCAGGCGTTCGGCGTGGTCGGGCGTCAGTGCCACGACGCCCACCGTGTCCGAGAGACCCAACGAGGGCGCGATCTTCCTGTCCAGCCCCCAATCCTCGGGCAAGGCGTAGCTGTAGACCGTGCCCGCGTCGGTCTTGTTCGCCTTGGGGCGCGGGATGGCGTAGTCGGCGGGGATGGCGCCGGGCTCGGCC
>Ga0180437_10001605_pt1 | contig 38425 bp, 44 predicted proteins | sample SS_ome_4_FD_132410 | JGI IMG/M metagenome (GOLD analysis project Ga0180437, IMG submission 132410) | Hypersaline lake sediment archaeal communities from the Salton Sea, California, USA - SS_3_D_1 metaG | ecosystem: Environmental > Aquatic > Non-marine Saline and Alkaline > Hypersaline >...
CCTTGACTACCTTGACCACCCCACGCCACTCACCTTTATAATTACCTTGATTACCTTTTCTACCAAAAAAAATTATAACTTTTATTGCATCAAATAAAAAAGTTATAATTTTTTTCTTGACTCATTTAGTTTTTATTAGTATTATTAAAGTATGAAACAAGCAAAGACATTAACAATGTTGGCAAAATTAACACCATCAAAAATTATAAAAATTAATAAATCTGAATTTTGGTTCGATCCAAAAAAGAAATGTTATTATTTTAAAACAAATAAAAAATTAGAAATAAGTTATAATGGCAGAAGACTTGCTGAAACGATGCTAAAATTAAGTGAATCAAGGAAAAAGTTATAACTTTTTTCTTGACTCACTTAATTTTTCTTAGTATTCTTAAATAAGAAGGCAACAAAAGAAAGGTTAAAAAAAACAAAAAATTAATTTGTTACCGTATCCAGCTAAAACAAATCAATTTTTTTGTTTTTAACCTAAAAAACGGAGAAATACTCGCAAAAAAAGTAGTGAAAGCTTGGACAAAAGACTAAGGAGAAAAAAAATGGCAAAGAAAATGACAATGACAATCAAAGAATTCGAAGATTATCGATCAAAAACGAATCCGATAATCATCGTATCGTACTCAACGATTAAAGGACGTGAGCGAGTTATCGACAGGGAAAAAATTAAGGAAAAAGGAAAGCAATTGATAAAAAAAGCAATTGAATCAAAAAAATGGCAAAGAAAATGCATAATTGGTGGAGTTGTTTGCAAAAGTTATAAACAAGCCGCAATGGCAGATTATGCATTCTTATTAGCATTCCCGAGTGGGGTTTGTTACGTGTGGCATACTCGGGATTTTGCGTTTAAAACCCCATGGGGTGACACTTGTGTCTCTGACTATCGAATTATCAATAAGCTTTTTTTGGGCTGCGGTGGAAACTTTGCGGAACAGCGCACAGGAAAAGAAAAGCGCCCAAGAAGCCCATTCCATGCAATAAGAAAAACAAAAAGGAAAATTGTTGATCAGATTATTGGTAAAAAATCACAACAAAAATCTTGACATCATCAAATGGTTTGATAAAGTAATCAAGTTATTTAATGATGTCAATCAAAGGAGACCATAAAATGGCCAAGAGATCAGTACAGCTAGCACAACTAGCACAACAAGCACAACCAGCACAACCAGCACAACCAGCACAACCAGCACAACCAGCACAACCAGCACAACAAGTGCAAAAAAAGACAAGAAAGAAACCGACAGAAGAGGACAAGGCAAAGAGAAGAGAAGAACAAAAACAAGCCACGACAAAAACGATTGGATTAATGGTTGAAATATCAACATCGTTGAAGTCGCTTAATTTAAATGAACTTTCAACGATGCTTGACTTAAGATCGTTGCAATCTGATTTTTTGGTTTTGCAAAATGAAATCAAAAAAGTCCAACATGGATTAACGAAGGGGTGCTTTGAAGAAGTGGCCCTTTCATTAAATAAAGAAATAGACGAATCATGGAAAAAACTCGAACAAGCTTTACGATCTAAATAATCATCAGTCACAAATCACAAATCACGAATCACTTTTTTTAAACCAAAAACCAAAAACCAAAACAAGGAGATTTGAGTAATGAGAAAATCATTATTGCCGGAAAACGGTGGGTGTTGGTTTTGTTTTGAAAATGAATGTGATAAATATTTTTTTTCATTCAATACATGTGTTCATTTGTCTTGCTTAAATAATATTTTAAAAAATGGAACAAACAAAATAAATAAAGCTTCTACCAATACAGAAAAAGAATTTTATAAACAGCAATTAAAAGATGCTATCGATATGAATAACAGATTGGTTGATATCCCAAAAAATATTTTTTCTGGATTACTTGATAATTGTTGATTATCTTACCATTGATGTCATAGTATATGTAATTTCTGCGCCACGAATCATGTTATCCGGACCAGATCCGGCACCACCTTGTAAATAACCTTCTAAACTATAACATTTGTTATTTGATGTTCTATCAACAGATACAGAAATTGTTCCACTATCAATTGTGTATTGACCTGCTGCATCAAGTCCAGAATTCCATGGTCCACCTTCGGAATCCCTTGATGATGATGTAGAAGATGGATCAAATGATAATAATTCAATTGAATGGTTTGTTGCTGTATCTTGTTCACCCCATACCCTAATTCGTGTAATCACACAAACCATTGGTAATTCTCTTAAATCCAACAAAACAATTGGAACTAAAACAGAACTAGCTCCTCTGAATATCCCACCCCATGTGACATGATATTCAGATTGCATTTCTGGAAAACCACTTGCTTCTTGCCCGGGCGCATATGAATCTTTAAAACTTAAACCAGAATAAAATAGTTTAAAAGAAGTTGCTGAAAAAAATACAGGCACACTACCAAGACCAATGATGCCAGCACTTTTAAAATCCATTTTTACATCATCTATGGTTAAACCATTTGGTGTTGCCGTACCAATGCCTTGGATGACTCCCCCATTTAAATCTATCGTTTTTCCTTTTGTATCAATACCTACTTCATCAATGGTGATACCATTTGGTGATGGTGATCCTATGTTATACAGATTGCCGCCGGAAAGATCTATTGGTTTGTTGTGCATATTAATTCCGGAAGCTTGCATGTCAATCCCACTTGGTGATGCAACCCCGATATTGATTATGTCATTACCTTGCATATCCAATATGCTACCGAAATTAAACGATCCACCAACAATTAAATCATTTACAACATTAAGATCATTACCAATTTCACCATCGCCGGACGTTGTTATTGTGCTTCCATCTATATTTCCTACCGTAATATCTCCATTAACTGTTGTATTTCCATTTATTTCACCACCGGTTTGAAAATTAAATCCAATTTGTTTCCGTGAAACATCTATCATTGCATCGGTGATTGCGGTCGTTGTATCATAAATACGGATATCACAAAGAAGGATTTTATTCGCAACTAGCGACGGAGGTGTTGGTGTTCCAGTAGTTTCTGTTCCAGCATATACATGGATCTCAAACGATTCATCTACTTCAAAGTAAACCGTATCACCGTTACCATCTGTCCGTGGATCGGATAAATTCCGCTCAAATGCAGCAAATAATGAAATATATCGACTATTTCCAGCCGACGGAATTGTGCTTGCACCAAGATAATCCAATGCACAATTTACTATTTCCTCAGCCGGTACGCGTATCCGTTTTCCTTGATCGTTATAGCATTCTCCTGGTTGTACCTCAACGGTCAAATTGGGAGTCGGATCTGCTTCCGATACACTTAAACCAACAACAATACCCTCAATACCAATATCGACGACAAAATTCCATAATGAATTTTCGAGATCATCAAAAGCTTCATCAAGTTCATCTTCCATTACGGTTTGTTCAAAATAAAAATTCTTTCTATCTGACATTTTTTATTTTTACCTTTTTTTGTTTTACGGAACATACCACCATTCACTACGTTGACCGAGAATTGTTTCAGTACCTAACTCAGAAACACCCAATGACCACCGTACCGGATCATCCGGTGGAACAATTGGTTCAATAAATCCTCTAAAATGTGTATGAGCCGGTTTCATGTATTCAATAATATCAGTTATTTGTTCTTCTTCTTCATCAGTTAATACTTGTGATGTTACGACCCAAAATGAATACAAATCATATTGATTTCCTGGACCCAATACTGTTTCTGTACCCAATTCAGAAACACCTAATATCCAATTATCAGACCACCAATAAATTATATCAGAAATAGCATCATATCCAAGAAAAAATCTAACAACATTTTTAATTCCGATTTCCGTCCCAACTTGTTTATAAATAGATATAAGCAATGAACATAATTTACGTTTTTTGTTCAAACTCAAACCAACGGTTAACTTATAAAACGGATTTCCGAAATCAAACAATGTAGCATCGGCAGCGGACTCTGATAGGTAATCAATAGAACATAATTCATTATAGAATGCATCAATATCTTCAAGAAGTCTATTAAATACTTCTTGAAATACTGTGCAGAATTTTAAAAAATCTTGTTCTTCTATTTCGGAATCAGCTAATCTATGAACACGTGAAAAAAGATCATAATATAAATTTATAGAATTACGATTTACATTTGAAACAATAAAACCTTTAAAATCCCATTGTCCGTCTTCGGTTTGTATTGGAGAAATATCATAAACAACATTAGAAACTTGCATTAAATATGATGCGTTTGCTGTATGTTGAAAATCAGTAGTTAATTTTATTCTTGTTGATCGTTTTTTACCTAATGAAATAGACGAATATTCAGGAACTTCTTCCGCTTTTGTTACCGTTAATTCAACCGCTTCACCTGGTTCCGTTAATGAACCGGAACTTGGTCTGGTAATCACGTAATTAGCCGGATTTGCAGCGTCCGATGCACCCCCCCCATGGGATATCCAGTCAACCGGCGTCCATTGATCGGACGGATTTATTAGTCCAATAGATGTATTTCTTACAACAATTGGTAAATCGAATTCTAATTCAATTGTTCGTCTTCCGGTTGTAATTAAATTAAGTAAAATAGGGGTTGTTGCTACCTCGAAATCCCATTGATCTTCTCTGTAATCTCCTATTGTATCTTCGACATAAACTGTTATTCTATATTCTGCATCTGCTAAATATGGATGTGTTGTAATTTCGACATCAAAACCACCGAATACATTCGGTACTATTGTGCCGTCATAATCCGGTGTTTGAAAGACCCCATTAATGATCATATTTTCTGTTATTGGTGTTCCATTTGGGTCTTGAATAATGTCAACATCTAACGAACTCTGTACGGCTTCACCTGTTGAATCCGAAACAACAAATGAAATTATTGCATCACCGATTTCTGAATCTGTATCTGGCTCTTTTTCGGTAATTACTGGCGGATTATTTGGCAATCCATAGTAATCGTATAGTAATTGCCCCATGGGGTTTCCTCCTTAGAGCGTAGCTCGCGGTGAGTTCGGACCCATAATAACCGCTTTATAATTTGGTAATGATAATTGATCAATTTCTATCGATATTTCATTTTTTGACAATTGATCCATTGATGCTTTTTCTGTATTGTATATAGATAGTATTTCAGCGGAATCTGGTAACCCACCAACATTGTCCCAAACACGAACACTAGAAAGAAATTGAGAATATCCATTTGCTCCATTCCCATCTCTGCCAATAAAAAATTTCGCAGATCCCCCACCGTCCGGTGGAGCAAGGTCGCTGTGTAATCCAGCAGCAACTCCGTTGACGTAAAAATTAACATTCAAATTTGGTCCTCCGCCATTTAAAGATCTTACCGCAGCAATGTGATCATATTCCGTTGCGCCTCTTAGAATACCTACCGTTGAGTTTGCGGTTACTAGTGTTCCGGAACCATGCTCCCACCATAGTTGTACAGTATTTGATGCATTCGCTGTTAAGCAAAATTGGTGATTGTTTGCTTGTGTTGATCCGGCTTCACCGGCAGCGACAAAATCAAAAATAGTGTCATCGCGTGATCGTCGCACCCAACATGCAATTGCCATTTCTCCAGATAAAATTAAATCTGATTCATTATTAAATGGTGAAATCACATGACCATAATTGTATGAAAACAAATGTCTACCATGAACACCACCAACTATTAATGCGCCGTATGTGTAATTCGTTCCAGAAAAATAATAAGTTCCATCGTGGTTATTTGCGTGCCCTGATAAATCAGTTGCATTCGCTGGTTCTGTTGACGGTCCATCATTTAATTTCCAATATCCTAGTAATGACATTTTAAAAACCAGGTGTTTCTGCTGGTGGCCATTTTAATGCTATACCACCATATGACCCAGAGTCGCTCGCTAGTTGTATCCAATTATTTGATCCCAATAAAACCCCTTCACCGGCTGTTTCGTTAACTGCTCTAATCAATCTGAGTTGTCCAAGTAATCCATAGTTTGGAGATTGGTTTTCTCTAACCAATATTCCGATCAAATTATCATCACCGGTCCAATGATTAGCAGATAATCCAACCATAAAATCTTCGTCACCAGCATCATATTCATGAGCGTTTATAGCTGTTGTTCCATCCGATGCAACAGATATTGATGGCCACCCACATGAAACAGTATATGAAAATGCAGAATAACCACTAAGACTATTTTTGCTTGTAATCATTCTATAATCAGGGCCAGCACTGAGTGAATTTATTCTACCGGCAAATGATAATTCTGGTTTTGTTATTTCGGCGTGACTGCGTACTGTTTGCCCTAAATAAATTGTTCGTCCTGTTGCGTAATCCTCATTTTGTCCGTATATAATAGTTGTATCACCATCACCAATAATATGTGACTTCCAATTAAGATCATTTTCTGAAAATATATTTATGTTGTCTTCAACCGGTTCTGTTGTATCTGAAAAATCTAATGTTCCAGTATTCCAACCACCACCAGAAGAAAATCTTTTACAGATCAATTCATAACTTCCTTCTTCGCCGTAGTCTTGTCCAGAACAATCATCGAATCCACCGCCGGATGATGAATTAAAAATTTGAAACTTGCATTGCCATTGTCGTGAACCAGATCCATCGAGTAACTCTGATGATAAATCAGCTTGCACAACAAACCATGCGTTATCTGAAAATGCTGGTGGCCATGAAGTCCAACCAGTCGGATCACCGGTACCCCCTGGTGTTGTTTCGGTTCCATATTGAACAATTGAATAATCTGGATGATCAATAAAATAATTTAATAAGTGCCAAAAAAATCTAAAACAACTATTTGATGGTAACGTTGAATTTAACCATGTTTCATTTACTCTATAATCAAATGTTCCGCCCATTTTTAATCCTTATTTTTGCGACGAACTTCCATCCCACCCAAATGAACATCCATAATTTTCATATGTGCTTATCCATCTGTTTAAATCAAACCTGTATCCGGGTCCGGGACCAAATGTTTTTCCTACAAGTCTAAGATCACCAAGATAACCATCCCACGCAGATGTTGGTTTAATTTGAACTGGATAAATGTCAACTTTAGGAATTGCCCCATGGGTTGTTGGTTGTGTCAGCGGTGAGATTATTTTATCTCCGTTTTTAGTTGTATACGAACAATGTCGGTATGTATTTGATTCATCCAGAAATCCAATACCGTCAGTTTCGAATCCGCTTTCAGGAACGAAATTCCCTGCGGTAGTGCATTGATATGCTGGTGACATATAAGCGCCACCATCTTTGCAAATAAAACAACGTGGGTTGGTTTGGGAATCTGATCGTCGCGTGTAATCCCCAAGATATGCGAGTACTGAATAAAATTCCCACGCTCTATCAGCATATCTTGATTGTAGAATTAATGTGTCTTCGTCACAATGTATATAAAATGTATTTGTGCGTGCTGATGGATTTAAAGCGCCACCAGGATATCTATTTTGTGAAGCCCGTGAAGGTGTTGCAAAATCTTTTGAAGTTGTGTTCCAACCCCCCTCCGGTGCAAATCTAATTAAGTTTCTCCATGCCGTACCTTCGTTTCCATAGTCATTACCGGACGGATCATCAAATCCGTAATACCTATTTGCATGATGAAAAATTGCCTGCCATGTTGGTGAATATGTTGGGTTCGTTGGTTGAATAACAAAATAACCTTGATCTCCAATATCGGTATAAGCCGTCCATTCAGCATCGGCTATTGGATCACCAATATATTGACCGTGATCAACACCCCAAGAATCAATTATTTCAACATTTGTTAATAATGACATCATTGATGCTAAATTAAACAAGTGGTGTTCTGGCCAAAAATTTCCAGTTATATTTGTGAATGTATTTCTGACAATTTCAATTGCCATTATATTGCTCCGTTATAAACTTCATAATCCGGATCTGATACAGTTAGGTCTCCGTTATAGATAATTATTGTTCCAGCCTCCGGGAATTCATTTATTTCAAGTGTTGCATTATTTTCTGTTCCATTTAGTGTCATTCCTTTAGAGTTCGCGGTAACACCCAAACGTCTAACACCGGTTGTTTCTTTTATGATTCCTTCTATTGTTGTATAAGCTAATTCGCCATCACTAACATCATCTATATCTTTAAAATAATACCCAAAGTTTATTTGTTCATTTATAGAGTTGTCTGAATTCAATGGAGAGAAAAAGGTTCTTAGATTTTCTCTTATATCATCAGAAACTGTTTCCGGATCATAACCGGAAGAAAAATAAACCCAAACGACAATATTGATGGTAAGATAATTTGCACTATAAATATTCAATAAAAATGTTAATGTTGGTGGATAGTTGTTGTTTATATAATTTTCAACAGATTCCAATAGTGCAGAACTTGCCGTACCGCCTCCTGCTGGAACTATATATAGCTTTCCTTGATTTTCAGAAACACCTGAGTCTTCATTTGACGTTGTCATTAATGCGCGTACAACACCATTTACTTGTATGGCACGATCTTCATAATTGACTCTAGAAACAGTTGCGGACATTGTGCGGCTAGCTCGCGGAGCAATAGATTTTGCTTGTTCAACAGTTTCTCTATTCAAACCACCCGATGCTTCCGTTGAAGCAGTTACCGAAACGGTTACAATATTTCCGAACTCGTCATAAAATGGAGCACCTTCTACATTTACAATTGTATCTACTTCAACATTACCATCTTCACCACCGCCATATTTATATGAAATATTTATATCTGATCCTTCGCTAGGAACAACACCATTGATACCATCCCCGATAACAATATATGCATAATCGAATTGATCAACTTCTACTTTATAATGTTTTGATGTATTTGTTGAGTCAAGAAAATCATCAACACTTGTCCATGTATCACCATCTATGGTAACAGTTTCTGAATCATCTAAAAATGGAGCAATTGGAAGTTTGAATTTTTCATCTGATTTTCCGGATGTTGTTGAAGAAAATATACTCGTTTCGCTATGTTCAACGGCTGCAACACATGTTGTATCTCCGCTTGCAATTATTGTTTCAGATAATAATTGAAATCTTTGAGGATCATTAATGTCTTTTGTATAAAAAATAGTTCCTTGTGGGAATGTAACATCTCCACCCGGAGACACAGTTCGTGTTATTGATATGCTTAAATCAGAAGTAGCGGCACTTGCAGAACTTAATGTGTAATCTATTAATTTCGCTGATTCGATTATTGAAACTCTTTGTTGTGCGGTACCCCATTTTGATTCCCCGGCTTGATTGTCTTGATAATAAGTAAATATATCACCAATATGAGAATAACTTTCTAATAATATATTACCAAAATTTCCTCTATTAAAGTCAGTCCAAGCTTCGAAGACTTGACCGATAAGATGTTGTATTCTTCGTAATATAGATTCATAATCTTTTTCCGTATAATCAACCGGAGATGGTAATGTACTCATACTTCAACCTCTTGAATGACATTTTTTTCAATTACTTTATTTGATTCTATGTTTGAATCTATAATATCATATGCTAATTTGATGATAAATTTAAATTCTTTTCTTTTTGATACAATTTTAACACCGCGTATTTTGATTCTTGGTTCGCATTTTTTCAACGCATCAACAACATAATAAACAGCTAATTCATACGTAACTGGATCATCAATATTTTTATGTCTTATAACAGTTAATAATGATCCGAATTGTTGATCATACGGCAATTCACCGTATGTTATCGGAGAGGAACATGTTGTTCCAAGTATTTGTTTTATTGATGATTTTATTAATTTAATTCCGGTTCCATTTAAAATGTCATTCTTTTGATTGCGTTGAAACGGAAACAGAATTCCGTGACCGATAAATTTACCATATTTTTGCACATTTTTTGTCATTTTTTAATCCGTAAAAACTTTTTGCGACAAATATGATGATGCTGTTATTAATTGTGATCCAGAAATAGATGTTGATGCATTCATTAATTGTGTTCCGGCACTAACAATTGCAGACGCTGCCGCCGGTGCAAGTCCAGAAAATACCGGATCTGTTCCAGCGGTATTTAATGAAACAGAAGCATTGAATAATGCACTGGCAATATCTGATAAAACAGAAGCTTCTTCCGCTCTGTATTCTGTTCCCCTAATAAGTGCTTGATCGGCATCATCTGCGGCAAAATAAATTTTATTATCAATTCCGTCAATACGGATAATCAATCCAGAAGATTTGTGTTTTATTTGGTAAAATTTATCCGTTGTTCTTCCGTCTCTAATAATCTCAAACTCTTCGCACTCTTCTACAACAGATTGTCTGTTTTCATCTTCTATTATCGCAGAATTGGGTACATCCGTTACACCGTTGGGACAACCCCATGGGCCCGGTAAATAACACGGACGTTGAACATTGCCTTGTTCAAATAATATCGCTACGTTAGCACCTACCGGAGGCACTTCAACACGGCCCTTTTGTGTTCCGTTTCTTGTTCCGCCGGATCCCGGTTGACCAATTGGTTGACACCATGGGGATTCCGGTTCAAATTTTCCAACAACACGAGCTTTGATACGAATCAAATTTTCCGGATCTTTATTATTTACAACTTCACCTATGTATAGATTATTATCTTTTTCTCCGGGCATAATTTATCCTGTTGTTGATGAAGGCCGTCGATACAATGTACGACGATTTCCTGTGTCCGGATCAATACTCACAACGCGTTGCATCTCTTGACCTTGGGTTGTTTGTGTATTGTTTGATGCTCTATTATTTCTATTATTTTGCTGTCCGTTTGCTCGCTCTATTGCAGAACTCCATGCTCTTGCTTCTAGCCGTGATATATCTCTTAATCTTTCTTGGTATTGTTCTTCTGTTATTTGGTTGTTGTTCCGTGCTGTCACCAATTCAAGTTGTAGTCTACGAATATTATTCAATGTAGCCCTGGCAGTTGCTTGACCGGACCGTCTTCCACCGGAAACGGCATTTCTAACTAATTTTAATCGACACTTATAACCTTGACCTATATTGTGTTGAATTTCTTTGATTAAATAATTGCCGGATAAACGTTGACCGATCCCTTCTAATCTAATATTTGTATCTGCTTTCAATTGCGGCATACCAATCAATTGCACACTTAGCTTTAAAGCTTTTCTTTCTGCTGCACGGAATCTTGCGCGCGATTCATTTGTTGCTTCTTCGTTTGTTTGTGCCGTTGTTGGTTGATCTGAGCTTTGTCTATTTTCTCTACTTCTAATAACGGTTCTTGTGTTTCCAGTATCCGGATCAATTAATAAAACACGCTCACCTTGCACATTTCGTTGAGGATCATCGTTATTTCCAGCGGTACCGGAAACATGAGATCGTTCACGCGTTGATCTGCCACGACGTGTAACTCTACTCGGAACACCGATGTCCCCTTCTTCAATTTGCGGTTCACCGACAAACCAACCGGCGTTATGAGTAAAATAAACCAATGTCAAATTTGGTTGTTCCCCGTCTCTAACCGGATGAAAATGAAAAATACCTAATGAGATTCTAAAAATCCAACCATCTTCTTCGGCTAATTCTGTAAGAAACTGATAATCACTTTTTGAATCTTGAACAACATCTCTACGGATTATTGTATCAGGTACTTCAATATCACGAGTAGATGGATCAACAAATCCATATTCGCGTGCAATTTGTGTTGCTATTTCGTAATAACACTTGTTTTCAAATATACGTGTTTTTTGCTGTCCAATAAAATCTTCTTCATCAGACATCGATCCGGATATATTTAATTTACTCCAGCCTTTAACTTCTTTTATTGTGAACACACGGACCGGAGACATCTCATGCATGTATCCCCAAGCGAGGTGCAATTTATTTCCACGGGCTATCCGGTCATCGTCAAAAAGAGCAAGATCGTGATTATTTAAAACCAAACTAGCTTCATCTGCACCTTTTGTTTTTTCCGTATACGTTATTGACAGTATTCTGTCTTTGATATCATCTTCAAATTCCGTTACTTGATTTGGGGATAATTCTGATTCCCATTTAGCACTTATTATTGGATTAAATATAGACATTTACAGCAAAAGAAATTACACGTTCTGTAATCTCTTCCTTGAATAATAAATTTTTATTTTCCAAATAAAAATTGATGATATCTAAATCGTGTTTGATATATAAATTGTATATTGGAATATTATGTTCGTGTGCACACCTCAAAATATATCCGGTTCCACCGGCATCTGTGTAATCGATAAATGGTGTCCAACAAATAACAAAATCAACAGTTTGAAAATCGTTACCAAAAAAAATTTGCATGTTTCGCGCAACTATTTTTTTAGCGTATGATTTCCATTTTTCAAACGGTGGTCTGTTTTTGGGTATATATTTTTTTATTTTTTCAAAACACCAAAATGGTACATTGTTGCTTGCATAAAATATTTGTTTATTTTTCGGGTATTTTATTCCATGTTCAAAAGCTGTATCCGCACCAATTGCTCCACCGCTTCTTAAAATATGTCCTTCGTCTTCTAATCTTTCAGCCAATTCACACATAATAAATTTAATATTTTTTGGTGTTGTTCTTGACCCTATTCCTGCGTAAATCATTTTTTTATATCATTTCATTTTGTGATAAGAATTCTTTTACGGCACTCTGACTCGGTATTAACAATTCTCTGCCTGGTTCCAAATCTAATGTTGGATCATTTATAGGTACCGGTTGAAAATCACAAATAACCCAAAACATATTTTTATATTCCGGATAATATCTTCCAGCAAGTTTCCAAACCGTTTCACCGTCTTTTACAATGTGCCTACGTGTTTTTATATCAGGAGAATATAAAAATCTTTTTCTTTCAGTTAAAAACAATTTGTTATCATTGTTTTCATCTTCTATCGCAAAACAATCTTGATACCTTGAGTTTACCAATGGTGGCATTTTTATCTCGCTGACTGTTGTGGTGTTGGCATATGACTAAATTCATAACTCATAACATCACGCATTATTTTTCTCACTTCACTTTCTTCTTCAATTGCTAAATCAGCAACAAGCCTACGTGTTTCCCCTGTGCGTGATGAAAAACTTTGATGTCTGAAATTTGCCGTTATAACCTTTCCTTTAATCTGAATAGTACGTGGCCAAATAAATAAAATATCTGGCGGATCAGGACGATCTGTTTCGCCATCCCCCATGGGGTATGTGAGCGATTCAAGCCATTGCTTTTCTTGCAATACCGTTGGAGAAATTGCATCCAACCCGTATGTACCAAACTCTTCTTCACGAATAAATTGTGATAAATAAATTTGAACTGGAACTTTTTTATTTTGAACACCTTTGAATTGTAATATTTGTCTTGTTGACCCGGGTCCTGAGATTCTTTCATATTCAACTGATAGTTGTTCGAGTAATTCGGTTGGATTGAATTGAAAATCAAATCTATCTTGTGTTGCTAAATTAATAATTGCACATTTGGGTGGGTTTGTATTTGTTTCGTTGTTAGGCATTATGTTTGCCTCGTTACTTGTCCGGCAAGGCCACCATTGCGTTCTTGAACACGTGTTACGGACTCAGCTATTTGTTCTCCGTCAAGTTCGTTTCTAATTGTTATTTCCAATGGCCTTTGTTGACCTCGTTGTTGCTGTTGAGCCAATTGTTGTATTGATGCTTGTAATTCTCGTTGACTCGCAACCGTGCTTTCAGCGCTTGCTGCTGCTGGTGTTCTTCCAGATTCCGTTCGTTCTGCGGATTCGGCACGACGTTGAGTTGACAACCTAACACCGCGTTCTTCCGGTCGTGATGAATCATCTTCACCGGTGCGGAAAATTTCTCCAATAACACCACCGGCTGTTGCAAAAACGGTTCTATTGATTGCTTGTGTCGCTTCTAACAACGGCATCAATGGTTCAATTAGTTTGTACAAAAACTCAACCGCTTTTTGAATTTTTGGAATCAAATAATCCATGTATTCGCCGGCAACACCGATCATTTCAACAAGTAAACCAAAAGCATGTTTTGAAACCCAAACAATTGGTTGCATGAACATTGCTAAGACTTTGAATGTTCTAATTAGCATTGTTGTCGCAAATATTGCTCCGTGAATTGCACCGATTATTACGCGAGCTATTGTAACACCGATTGCAGCATATTCACTTAACGGTACTTCGTTTGCTCCGGTTACTAATTTTCCGGTTGGTCCAAAAAGTTTTGCGACTTCTACAAACAATCCTTTTAATGCTGTCCCTAATTCACTAAATGCTGGTCCAAGTGTTTTGAACGCTGGACCAATCGATGCAACCATTCCGTCCCAAATTGATTTTAGTCTAGACCCGAAACGAAAAATTTTAATTACGAATTGCATTATCCCTTCGTTTTCTGCTTTCTCCATTTCTTCTAATACTGCACCGGAAAAACCACCTTGAGTGAATAATTGTACCAATCCATCCCATGTTAGTCTTACTTTGGCAATCATGTTATCGATAAAATCTGCAATCCCCCCTAGATTTTTTTGATACGCTTTATAAATCATTATTGATATAGCAACTGCACCGGCACCAAGTACTATAAACGGAGCCAATGCGAGCGCTATTGCACCGGCGATTTTTAAAATCAAAACACCAACGGTTGATAATATCGGAGCAAGTAATCCAATTATACCGGCCGTGATTAAGATTGCACCGGCTAAAACCATAAATGCAGATGTACCAAGGAAAGCAATTCCAATAAATGTTTGAAGACCTTTTGGAATAGCAGTCCAAACTTGAATAAATTTATTAATTGCTGTTGTTACACCAAGAACAAGTGGTTTAAAAATTCTACCAAATACCTCACCAAGAGTAATTTTAAGAGTTTGTAATGTTCCTGTGAGTAACGTCATTTGTCCGGCAAATGTATCCGCTAAAGTCTCACGGAATGTTTGAGCTGTTCCATCGGCGTTTTCCATCTCGGTGCGCATATGTCTAATCGCTTCAATTCCGGTTAGTGTAACCCTACGTCCTTCCCTTGTAACTTCAACCTGGGCACGACCAATTGCATTCATTGCAGCCATACCGCGTTGACCAAATGTTTGAACGACGAATCTATTTCGTTCCTCATCAGTCATACTTCTTGTTGCTGCATATGCATCTGTAATAATCGACAAATAATCTCTTGCCGCTCCGGTTTGTTGGTTATAAACATCAATTCCTGCTTCCCTTAAATTTTTTAATGATTGTTCTTCTGTATAAATTCTTCGTTGTGCTTCCCTCAATGATGTTGATCCAACAGATGCTTCAATGTTTGCGTTTCTAAGTAAACCCATACCAATTAATTGATCGTCTAATGTTTGATTATACAAAGATCCGGCCGATGACAATCTTCCAAGTGCAACAGCAAAATCACTTGCTTGAAAATTCGTCATTTGAGTTACTCTCAACAAACGATCTGTAACACCTGTTGCTTCGCTTGCCGACATTTGATATGAATTTAAAACACCAACAACACTAGATGCTGCTTCCGCAACACCTAATTGACCCAATGATCCGGCTGCTAAATCTAAGACGGGAATCAATGTTTGGGTTGATGCTTGAGCATTTTGTCCAGCCGTAGCCAATGATTGCAAACCTTCGGCGGCTTCTTGTGGTGAAAATTGTGTAGCGATACCAGCTTGAACGGCAGATTGATGCAATAATTCCATTTCTCCGCGGGTTGCTCTGGAAACAATTCCAACGGATGTTAATGTCCGTGTAAATTCACCTGCTTCTGTTGCTAATTGCCATGATCCCCGTAAACCAGCAAGTCCGGTTCCAAGCAATGCCGCTCCCGCAGCAATAGCAGCAAATGATTTCATGATTCGTCCGGCACCGGATGTTATTGCCGATTGTAAGCCAAGAAAATTACCGCGAATCAACCCCATGGGTCCAGACATCATATCTCGCGCAGAAAGCATGATTCCAATACCCATTTGTTCAAAATTACCCATAATTAATCTCTTGTTTTACCTCTTGTTTGCTGCCTTTATTGCATCATAGTCATTTTTTCGTTTTTTATTTAATTCTTTTATATAAAACTCCGCATCTTCAAAAGTTAATTCCATAATTTCACTTGGCTGCCAGCCAAAACCACTACCCCCATGGGATATATATGCTAAATCGGCAATTATATTTCTAATATATTCTCCGTTGGTACTGATTTCTTTGAGAAAAAATTTTCATCAAACGGAGCCTCTCTTTCAAATGTTTTTCCACAAACACATTCAATGTTTATTTTTGTATCAACGGAGATATCTGTTTCTTCAAATTGCTCTTTTAACCAATCTGCATCATCTCCAAACAAGTCTTGAACAAAATCTAGTCGCTGTTTTGGCGATTGGCATCCTGAAATCCATGATAATCTAGATAATATATTTATTGTCAATATCTGTTCTTCATCGCTTGGTTTTACTTTTGTTTTTTCTCTTGCTTTTGCTATGTTTTTTTCATCAACACCTTGTGCTAATTTAAATTTGAAATCCACTTTTTCTATTGGAAAAGTTCTCTCGAATTCCATGTTTCCAGCACGTAAATGAGAATATGCTTCATCTGATAATCCGGAAACTTTCATATCTGATAATTTAACTAATCTTGTTATTGTTCGTTCGCAAGCCGGACACGGAAGATCAAAAATATATTCATCACCATATCTTAGTTTTCTTGCTTCTGTCATTATCAATAATCTGTCTCCGAGCAAAACTTGTTCCCAGTCAATGATTGTTCCAGAGTCAGATTGTTTGAATTTAAAACAATCACTTTCTTCGTATATTCCCAAATCAGTTGTTTCTACCCAGATTGATTGTAAAAATCTTGAAAGTGTTATTCCTTTTCTTGCCAATCTTGGGCTTCCCAAAATCTCATGATCCTTAATTTTCATTCGTCTAATGATTCCAGAAAGCCCACTTGGCAATATAACTTCTTTTTCTAATTCAAGTGTCATTTTTTTATCCTTATTTTGGCCTTGTCTTGGTCTTGTTTATTGTTTTTTTACCACGGTATCGGAGCATGACTTCCAGATATAACATGAAAATCATCAATGGCTAAAACAAGCTCTTCAACCTGTGCATTATCGGAGTCGTTATTCCATGCGCCGGCCGTAAATGATGTTGGCCATGCTCCTTTGACACGCCATCGAGCAGCGGTTGTTCCGTCTCTCCGCAGTGCAACGATATCGAAATTTCTTTTTAGTCTTTGTGTTCTGACCCCAGCATTGGCGGAAACATTAGCACATAATTTTGCCCAAGTATAGAAACTTCTATCGCCTGTATAACCACGCCGCAAAGTGACATCATCAAATGTCACACGACCAGGTTCTTGCACCGGAGACACACTTCCGCCTTGCCATGTTTGAATTTTTGATACATTTTGTTTCAATCCACTACATTCCATGAAATCAGTAACGGTAAAATCGTCTATTTCTACACGAAATGACCATTCATGAAGAAATTCAACTTCTTTTGATTGTAAGGGCATATTTATTCACCTAATTCTTCAAGTAATTTTGAATTATCTTGATAAAATCCAACAACAATAAATTCAGCCGGTTTTTGTGTTGCCAATCCTATTCTACCATTTAATTTAAATTGTCGTCTTTCCGACGGAGGATTGAGTGCTTCTGAAAAATCTACACGATAAGCAAGTTCAGGATTTTTTGATGCAAAAGCACCTAGTTTCATTTGTGTTTCTAAGAAAAACTCCGCTGATCGTTCAGTAAATTGAAGCAGTGCTTCATCAATGTTTCTGTGTCGCGCATATTCTAAAAGAAGTTTTATTTGTTTTCTGATATAAATAACACCACGGCGTTCAGCAATAGTTGGAAAATTTCCGGTAATATCTAATGTATAAACACCATCTATATAAATCGCAAAACCTTCTTGTGTTGTAATTGGATTTATGTATTCTGGATAAACAACATCACGAACGGATTCTTTTTTGACTTGCTCAAATTCAAAACCACGGGCACCATCAATTCTACCAATAATTACACCAGCCGGTGGCTCATAAATTCCACCTGGTTTTGAATTATCAATTTTTGAATAAACACCAGCAACCGGACCGGATGGATAACAATAAATTTCTTCATCTTGTCCATAAATTGCTTTTGATGGATTTAAAACTTTTATCCGTGGCCAATACATTGCACCAAATTCAGACAAACCCTTAAGATTTGTTGTGCTTTTCATGTATGTAACCATTTGTGTGTAGCTATAATTTGCCGGACAATCAAGAATTGGAAAAATAGTTTCATCGCGATATGTTTCGCAATATTCAACCATTCCTTCGTGAACATTTTGTGTTGCACGTCCTGGTGAAATCAAAATTGAAATATTATTTACATCATCAAATCCGTGAAATCCAGTTTCTCCGGAAGATGACCCAACATAATCATTGTCATCTAACAATGTAAGGCCATCGTCTCCTGATGTCATTGTGTAGATTCCGTTAGCTGGTCTAATTGTATTGCCTTGATCAACAAATGCTATTTCGTATGAACCAGTATTTTCTGCACCAACAACAGTTTCAACAAAATCATCATCTGTTGTTGTAATATTTTGAACATTTGGAAATGATTCAATTATTTTTCCGTCCGTATCTTTTACAATAACATTGAAATAATCATCTTCTCCATTTGTTGCATTTTCGATATTTACACGAAGATCATGAGCATATGTTCCGTCGTATTTTCCAAGCACTTGTAATGAATCAACAGATGCAGTTGATGAACCACTGTGTAAATCATTATCAAAACCAAACCCGGTTGCCGTTGAACCAGATTCAATTTGAACCGATGATCCGGCCCCGGTTGTTCCGGATGTTATTGTGATTTCTCCGGTACTTTCCTGTGTTACAACACAACCGGTTACTGGGTTTGTGACACCGGCTTCAATAAGCGATTCGGCTTCGGCAAATGTTACACGAGCAATATCACCAACGTTTCCGGTTCCAGCGGTACCAGCATCAACACTATGACCAATATCTGCCAACGCTGTTCCTGTTCCAGAAATGATTGCCATCAATGAATTTGTTCCGCGAGTATCTGATTCAAAATTAATTGTCGAACCGCCAACAACAACAGCCCTGAAACCACGTGCTTGTTCGTTGATATCTTGAGCAACTAGCTCTATTGTTGTATGATCTCCGGTAAATGTTATTGTTTGATCTTCCGGATAAGCATCACTATTAAATACAATCGTATCGCCAGTTGATGCTGGCAATGATGTCGCTCCACCGGTCAATGTCGATGCAGTTGCATTGAATGTAATTGTATCCGGACCACCGGCATCTTCATCAATATGTATTTCAAGTGTTTGCGCTGGTTCAAGCGCAAATGTTGCTTGTTCATTACCCGTAACTTCACCAGCCGATGCTGCCGTTGCAACGGACGGAATCATATAATTTGCCTGAACAGATGCTTTTGTTCCTTCATCCGATGGATCTGTGTAATGAACAAGACGTTTTATCCACATTTGTGACCCGGGATCTTGCTTGTAAGTCATCCAAATATTTAATGAAACTTCAGAATCGGCATAATGACCACCAAAAATCTTAACAAACTCTTCCCATGAAGTAATAAATGTTCTTTCAAGTGGTCCTTTTTTTGTTGGTCCAACAACCCCGATTACTGCCGTTGGTGATGCTGGTAATGACCGAAGTTTTGGTTCTTCTTCATATGTTACTACTTTTGAAGCTAATAATTGTCTACCCATTTAAAAAATTCCTTATTCAAAACTTGATACATGGACATATCTCGGTCATTTTATTAAAAAAAGTAAATAACATTACCTTTTTTTATTTTTGTTATCAGAAACAACCATAATTGTTTTATTTTTTATGGCTTTTTGTATTAAAACAACTTTTAATACAGCGTCTGATAATTTTCCAGTTTTTCTTCCCCAAAAAACCGATATTGTTTTTGGGTATCTTCTATCGATTATTTTTATTGTTTTTTTTCCAGATCTATCTTTTAATACTTCTGATTTTTTGAATTTTTTCTTTATACAAACACATTTATTGCTATTGATACAAAATTCTTCATGTATTAACTCAAAATTTTGTACTCTTCTATCTCTACCAATTCCTTTTAATCGTATCATTTAGAATGATTCCTTATATGTATCAATTGTTATGTCTGGAGGATCATCAGTCATTGTTCCCCAATTAGAAACAACAATTTCATCATCCCCAATAGGAACAGATGCAATACTGAATTGAAACTCAGCCATCATTATATCATCTGTATTTTCATTTCTTCTTCTATTTGGTGGTGAATTTAAAATAAGATCGTACCGAACAAGATCCCCCATGGGATTTTCTGTATCTTCTGGAATAACTATATACTTGTTATTCTTAAAAAAGATCACAATTTCTTGCATTAAATTTAGTATTGAAAATTGATCACCATATCCAACGGTTATTTCGCCAGAAAAAATTACATTATAAACCTTTGGTGCGATATGTTTTGTGAATTCCAAAATATCAGTATCGCTTTCACTTTTCTTAGAAACTGTTCTTGATTTGTATTTTGTATCTTCAATTAGTTGAGGGCCAAAAATTGCTATTCCTGGTAACTCTGCTAATTCGACAACACCCAAGCCTGTTACTACATCACTGTCATAATCTAGTCCAGTATTTGACGCGATATTATTAATGACTTGTCGGCGCATTGTCATCAATAATTCTCTAATTAAATTTGCTAATGTTCCGTTTGTACGCGCCATTGAATTGCGTTGATACTGAAAACCATCTGTTATCGTTATTTCTTCTTCGGGTGGTCCTAAATTTCTTAAAACAATATCAACATTTATTCCAGATTCTATTGTTGACGGATCTCCTCTAAATTCTGGTACTGTACATGTTAGTTCTGTTGTTGACCACACCATTATATCAGCGACTTGCCGTCCATTTATTTCAATTTCCATGGACGGTTCCCATGTTCCGCCAACATATCCAGTTGCCGGTGGATCTTCTGGTAATTGGAAATCATTTCCAATAATTTTGACTAGATACCTACCGGATGTATGTCCGGATGATGGTGTTATAGATGTAAAACTCGGTGCTGTCACATTATTATCCTAGCACATTTGACATGAAATTATTATAAATATTCTGAAAAATTGCATCTTTTTCTGCTTCCAAAATGGGACCAGCAAAAGGTCTTTGTGGAATTCCTTTTGTAACAATTACACGTGTTGAACCCTTTAATGGTCGTATTTGTCCACCGGTTTTTATATGTAAAAACATAAAAAATTTTCTCATTTCAGAAGTAACTTTTACAGAAATTGGTCCGTGTCCATATTCATGTATTGCAGCAATGCTTGCTGGTGGTAATTTACTATCACCTTTTACTGGTTCGTTACGATGTATACCAACAAAAACATCTGTATCATTTTCACGTGTTACTGACACGGAGTTTCGTAATGATCCGGTATCAAGCAACGGTTTTCGATCACCCTTTCCCAGTGCTCTATTCACTAATTGTGTAAATACTGATAGTCGCTTCCACCTTACACCAGGAGGACCACCTTTATTGAATGCTTCAATCATTAATTTTCGTATTCTATGCGCTTCTTTTTCAAATGCTTTTCCGGATGCATTTTGAATTATTTGTTTATTGGCTAATCTACGAAAAATTCCATCTACCCTTAGCCAGTCACCTGTCATTTTTATGCTTGCAGTCATTTATTATGCAACCAATGTGTACATTTTGGGTTGATTTGTCAACTTATAAATTTTCCCTTACCAATACACCTGGTGATTTGACCTTGTCTTTCTTTTTTAATTTTTTCCATTTAAAAAAGTTATTCAATTCTTCTTGATTTTCTTTTAGATCTTCAAAAGCACAATGAATAACACCAAAAGCATCTTGCCAATTATCATGTGTAAAATTTTCTTTTATATATGTTAGTAAATATATATAAATTTCATCTGTTTCATCTAAGTAATTTTCTTCTATGTATTCTTTTTCATTCATTTTTTTTACACCAACCTTATTATTTTTTTCTTTGTTTATTCTATCTTTTAAATATGTATTACAAACAATCTTTGACCAATTTTCCATTTTATCATAATTTAATAAAATATCACTTATTTTACACCATTTAATTTTCATATTATCTTTTTCATTAACAACAACATTGTCATGTTCAAGTTCTAAATGAAAAAGTAACCCCAAATGAACTCTACCAACATCATTGGATAAATCATTTATGATGCCACAAAATTTTGGTTCTTTTATTTGGTGTTGATTGATAATAATTTCTTCATTTAATTCTCTATTCATTCCTTTTATTATTGTATTTTTTGTATCAAAAGAAATTGCATCTGTTTTATTTATATGACCACCGATACCAAGCGATAATAAATCATGTAATCGTTTTTCAGTTTGCTTTTTTGTTCTATGAATTAAAAGAATCAAATCCTCGTATGTTACTATAACATATGGAATTATTTGTTTAAAGTTATTATTTGTTTCGATAAAATTCCTAGAAAACCATAGTTTATATTTATGTATTATATCACACAAAAAATTAAATGAAATATCTTCGTAAAATACTCCCTTTTTAATATAAAAAAAATTTACAACATTGTTTGGAATTGTAAGTACTTCTTCATCTTTTTTATTCATTTTTTTGTTCCTTTAATAATTGTTTCTAAAACTTATAGTAATTTCTCTGTCCGAGCAAATAACTTCTTTGTTAGAAAGTTCAGGATTTATAGCACCATTAATATGACGAAGATAAATACTAACAGCACAAATATTAACACCAGCATGTTTCACACAAAACACAATAAACTCATGCACTATCCAATAAACATTAGTACCAGGAGTTACATAAACACCGTTATTGCATTCGCTTAAAAATTTAGGACGTAATTCCTTGGAAGTTTTGTTTATTAAACCATTTACAACCAAACTACTCATTTTTTATCCTTTGTATATTTTTATTATATTCCTGGTTTCCATCCAGGTGCCAGAAAACAATCAAAAGCACCAACGCTATATAATTGTTGTATTATTTTATTTGGTTTTGTTGATGCAAGTTTTCTATAAAGAACTTCTGTTCTTTTTTTGTTTTTCGCAACTTGATTATTGCGAATACTAATACGTGAATTTTTTGAAAATTTTTCCCATGTTTCTGGTATACTACATCTATGATTTTTATAATGAGATAATAAAAAAGATCCTTGTATATTATCTAAAGTATTAATTAATTCTTGAAACTGTTCTATTGTATATCCAGAATAATGACCTTGATCAGTATCGATATAAGGAGGATCACAATAAAAAAAAGTTTGAGGCGAATCCCATCTGTTTATTACATCAATTGCATCATTGCAATCAATATAAACCCCATTTAGTCTATCAATAATTTTTGGTAAATTTTTTATTTTATTATGAAATACTCTAGCATTATTTGATCCATATTTACCAAATGACCAGCCACCATGTTGTTCATGACCAAATGATTGATTGATATTAATATAAAACCAAACAGCAATGTCTAAATCAGAACAATTTGGATATCCAGATTTATTCAATTCTTTTGATTTATCATGAATTTTTTGTGAAAAAGGAATATAATCAAGTCTATTAATAAATTCATTTTGAAGCATTGGATCAGAAGCAACTCTGTATAATGTAATCAACACTTCATTTGTATCATTTAATACTTCGCGATAATAATCAGTATTATTAATTTTTGGATATTGTTTTTTAAAAAATACGGCAGCACTTCCAGCAAATGGCTCAACATAAACTGTATGTTTTGGAATATACTCACAAATCCAAGAAGCTATTCTTTGTTTTCCACCATAATAAGTAATCAATGGTGGCGTATTTTGATATCTTATGTATTTTGGTAAATCATTCATTCAACTTATCCAATGACAGGTTTTTCTCCAAGCCTTACTGTTAATAAATTTCGTGTTGGCTGCACCATAAATATTCCAAACCCTTCATCTTTTGCTTCTGTAATGTACAAACCAGGAGGTGTTTTTATCTGCCAAACAAGATTATCATTAATATCATAAATTGAATTTAATCTATCACCAACATCAATTAATGCGCGGTTTGTATTTGGATCTAATAAGTCTAAATTTTCCAAATCTTCGTAATGAAAAGTCAATTCTATATCAGCATTTAAATTAATTCCAAGTTCATTTTTTTGTATTTGATCCATTATTCCTTGATCAATTTGACATGGAATTTTTATTGCTGCCATTTCGCGACGAACCGGTGTTCCAATACCATCACCATTGGAATCAGTCGGAATAATTTGTCGAAAAACATCATCATATTCATTATTAGAATCAATTGCGGATGAATCTAATCTCATGATTTCTGCATAAAAAATTTGTATCAATCTTCCACGCATGAATTATACCGCCGATGCCCACTCGACAGAAATGTATCGAGCTAAAATAGAATCAATTTCAGGATTCCCAGTCCAAGCTCCTTGTGTTCCAGAGCTTGCTAATGAATCCAATGTGTAAGATTGTGTTTTTGTTTTTTCACTTTTGATTCTATTTATATTTTGCCGTGAATTCCTAGCGGCCAACCCAGACCACATTGGTTCTATTTCATTCATTACCAAAAGCTTACAAAGTTTTTGTATTTCCAATGGCGTTGTTCCAAATGAAACTGGGATTTGCGAACCTTGTTCTGTTTCACCGACTGTATCATTTGTACCAATTTCTGTCCACCCAAATACGCCATCAACACGAATATTTTGACGACCAACCGGGAACATATATGCGTCACCTGAAAGATTTGCCCAAGTTGCCGCTGAAAGCAAATGTAATTCATCTATATCACTCTGATATTCTATTGCTGGTGTATCTCTATCATCCGGAGATAATATACCAGAAACAAGGTGTCTATTTCTAATAACTAATTCACTAATAGGAATTGTCGTTTCTGTATATGGTGATCGCTTTATTATAATTCCCATTGATGTTATTTTTATAATTGGATGATTTAAACGAAGAATACTTGTTCCATCGCCATCAAGATTGATGGATAAAGTTCTCGGATCAAAAAATTGTCTTGTAATTTTTTCAATAACCCGTGAAGCAAGAGATATTTTATCTATTAAATCATCATCCGTGATCTTTGATACCGGAACACCTTCATCACGGATTGATTGAATTGTACAATAAAGCCCTTGAATCCCTTCACCAGCTATTGGATCACTTTGAGCACTTTCTGTAAGATTTGTACTATGAAAGTATGAAAACCTATAATAATAAGTAGTTTCTCCAGCAGTGTCAGTATAATCATAAATTATTTGATCAGCAACTAAATCAATTCGTGTTAACGCATCTGTTATCTCTGAATAGGTTCCGTCAATGCCAGTTGTTGATCTATAAACTTTTATTTGGTCAAAAGTCTCCATTACTTCATTAATATTTTCAGCGGCTATTTCTAATCTAATTGTAGCCATTATATTTCCTCCGCATTGATTGGTTTCGGAACCAAATTTAGTACCTTATTAGATTGTGGTGTATCATTGATTGCTCGCATACCCCATGGGGTTTGTGTTGTCGGATCACTATCAGTGCGTTCAGCATTATATCCATCCGGTGTGATGTTTTCTACCGATAATCCGTCCGGTGCAATATTGATAGAAGATAATAATCTCGGTGGTTTTCCAAGCCCCGGAAAAACAACAACAGTAGTATTGAACCAAAACATCAAACCAGAATTTTCACGCGGAGCGGTACGCATTTCTATTGTTAATCGATCAGAATTTTCAATCAATCCATCAACCGAATCATCTCGATCAACAATGACACCATCAAGATATGCCCAAACAGTACCTGGGATATACTGAATTGGAGTTTGAAATATTTTATTTACACCATTAATTGTTCCGATTGCCGGCGTTATTTTTGGGTCTCCCATGGGATTATTGCTCGATGTATCTAACAGTCAAATCTTCTTTTGACCGAGGTGGGGTTGTTGTTTGAAACTCTGTTGATGATATTTCTACAACAAATGATTTTCCATAAATAATACCACCAACAAATACATACAATGAATCTGATTCATACGGTAATGATGTAAAAAAAGTTGAATTAATTCCATTGATTTCACCAATTGGAATCTCTTTTTTTTCATCACCGGATGCCATTTTTATTAATTTCTTTAAGAATATTTATAACCATTTCTTTGACTAATTTCGTTTTTTGTAACTGAACAGATTCTTCGCTTTCTTTTGTATCGGTTGTTGGTCCGGATATCTGTGTGTGACCAACAAAACCAATTAATGATGTTAATACTATAACACAAATAGTTATAAATAGTTTTTTGGATTTAGTTATTGCAGATAATTCTATATTTTGAGTTATTATTAGTTTGTTGTGCTCCTCTAATTTTGTATGATATTCATTTGTTTTTTGTTCAAACCTATCAAATGTATCCTTGAATTCTTTATCAAATTTTTCAATTGATTTTCCAAGGAATCCAAGTTTTACTTGTTGCTGTGCTATTGTTGTTTTTATTTCATTAAATTCATCAACAACTTTTGAGATATCATTGCGTAATGAATTCAAATCATCCTTTGATATTTGTTGCTGATTAAGCATTTATCAAATCCAGAAATCATTTCCTGTTACAAAAGATACAATATCAGATTTTTGTGATGAAGTTAATGTATCATTTTCATAATAATCATGAACATATGTGTATTCAGATCGTATTGCTCCGGCAATAACGTATAATTGTGTTTCTGGAACAAATTGATAATTGAATTCATTGTGCGCAATGTTTACATCACGTGTTGGTCCAGAAGTACCTTCCCTCAATGTAACAGTAACATATTCATCTTCGTCATAAAGAGCAACATTTGTTACTTGAACTTTTGTCGAGATTGCCATTTGAAAATCTCGACCACCGTTTTGATAAACCATTGCATCGTCAAACTCTTGCGAGCCAGGTGTTGCGTTTGCAATCATTGCGGCCATGCGAATATGCGCCACAAGAAGATCACGTGGAAGTCTATCAACATCTGTAATATCTATAGATGTTGGAAGACAAATCAATCCAGGATTATCGCCCTCACATGGGAATGAAAATTGCCGTGGTGTTCCGAATTGATCAAGATAATTTACTTTTAATTCAAGATCATTATCTGGGCCTTCAAATGCTGCACTCGTAATAAAATTTTTTCTTTTTACTGGTTTGTTGTAAACTCTTGGTGCCATTGTTATTTCTCCTTTTTTTTTATTAATCTTCTTTATCAGAAATCTGTTTTAATGTTATGTAATCAACAAATGCAACCGGTTCAACAGATCCACCGGCTGAATCAGCTTTTACACCTATACCAAGGCCCGTTGTTGGAATATTCGTCGTGATTGGTGATCCTTCATTTGAACCATTGATCTTCAATTGAATACTTGGTGTTCCACTTGGATCACTGATTACAAATCCAACGCGATACCAATTGTTCAAACCAAATGATGTTGTTCCTTGTTGGGTTGTTCTTGTTCCGTTATTTGCGGATTCGATTGCAAATGTACCAGTATTTGCATCAAATAGAACATAAATTCCATCATCCGGTTTTCCATCTGTTGTGAAATTATCTGATAACCCAGCAAGAACCATTTCTAGGTCTGAAGATTGTATGCTACCGGTGACTTTAATCAATGCTTCAAATTCAATTTGATTTGTTCCACCTATTTTGATCCATGGATGCGTTGTGTCTCCGATATAAATTGCTGATACGGTTGCTGAGCCTGTCCCTGCTTGTAATTCGATAACACCTGGATGACCTGCTTCTGATGTCAAAAATGCTGCTGTTCCTGTCCCACTCGTAAACGTACGCCATCCATACTTTCCTATTTCGTCAAGATCCATATTTCCGGACGCAAAATGTTCACAAATAATATATTCCAATAAATCAGCAGATCCACCACCCCCAGTTGATGCAATCGTTATTGTATCGGTTCCGTTCGTTATTGTAACATTTGAACCCTGAACAAGTTTTTTGAAATTTAATGTAACCCCGGTTTTATCACGAAAAATTTCACCTTGTCCGGTTCCAACATTTGCAGCGAGATTTGTCTCACCACTTCCGGTTCCAAGTGCTCCACTCCATGTTGTCGGTGAATGATTAAGCAAAACATAAATATCATTGTTTGGAGATGTTTGTTGATACGCACGTCCCACGTCAGTAGCAACCGGAGAAAAAGCAAGACGTGCTGTTTCGTCGGCAAAAGTTCCACTAATCACTATGTGGTTGTCTGATTCCGTGATATTTTTATGTAATCCCATGGGGTTATTCTTCTTTTTTTGTTTTATACAAATAATAGCCAGGTTTTTTTATTCTTTTAATTTTGTTTTCTTTGAGTAACTTTTTTAAATTTTTTTGTATGGTTGTATCACTATAACCACTTCTTATTTTTATTTGCGAAAAATTTAATGAATCACCATATTTTAACATACTCATGATTTTTTCTTGACATGATTTTCTATAAATATTTATCATTGGTCCCATTATGCACTCGGTAAATCCAATGTTAATTTTTCACCATCATCGATGTATACAATGGATCCATTGTTTTCAAGTATTGAACTTTTTAAAGTCATATCACTAAGTGATGTTTCTTCATGTTGATCTTTGAATTTGAGATGTTTTCCATCCCTAAATTCATAAACTGTTTTGTCACGATTATTTTCGTCTTGAAAATACTGTCCTGCTGATTCAATTGCGTCTTGTTGCGGATTTATTGGTGTTGGACCACCAAACGGATTTTGTTCGTCTTCTTCGTTTGTTGATTTCCAAACTTGAACAATATCTACACCAATACTCATGGTTTTAGAATAGCATATTACAGAATAAAATAAAAGGTATGTTATTGGAAATAAATGATATTATTGGATTATGTAAGACTAGGTTGGCGGCGATGCAGCTTTTTTACCTGCGTAATATGGATTCACTTCTAAATCGGTCGCATTTACTGCTGTACCAACAAGAATAAGATGGTTTCCGTCAGAAACATTTCCTCTTCCGTTTACTAACCCACCGCTGTCGCCAACATAAAAACGATCGCCTTGAGTTGCACCGGAAATAACACCGGTTGCTATCCCTCGGCGAACAACAGTACCAGGATTCCCGCTGGTAATTCCACTCGCTTCTTCAAGAACACCAAAACAATCAAGACGCGCTGCAACACTAGCTTGACATTCACGGATTCTATTTGCAGTTGTTGAGCTCCATTCAACAGCATCACCATTGGCTAAATCTTCATCACATGTAAGTTCTTCTTCGAGTCGTTTTGCCCTATCAGACCCAATGACTTCAAGTTGATTTGAGCCATTGATTTGAATCGTAGAATCATCAGTATTTACATGAAGCCCTGCTGCTTGTCGAAGTAACGCACCCGATGGATCAACAAGAACTTGAAGTTGATTTACACTAAACTCAAGCCCCGGTGTTCCAGAGAGATCAACTGCAACTTCACCACCAACTGAAATCGAAATACCATCACCACCGGTATAATGTCCTTGACCACCATATTGAGTGAATGCGATTGCCGTTGTGTCTACGGTAATATCGTCATTTGTTGAAACGGCCCAAGCTGTATCTGCTCTTGTTGATCCTTCATTAACCCAAACTCTGTCACCACCTTCAACTTCATCGTTTTCGTCAAAATCAGTTGCTCGCGTAAGCACCCATTGTGTTGTTGTCGGAGCCCCCTGTTCCGTTACATCGTAAATCCCATGGTCAACATGACTAGCGGCCTCGGAATCAACCAAAACTCTGTCTCCGGTAGTAACGTCAACGCCATCTAATTGTAACCGTCCTTCAACGTCACCTGTTAAAGTTTTTCCAACCCCACTGCCTGCTGCTGTATACGCAGGAAGCGCAGCAACGGTTTTAAGCCGTACGGCTGTTTTTGGTGGTAAACCATTAACTTGCGCGTCAACGTAAGATTTTGATGTTGGTTCTGTGTCTCCCGATGGTATTGATGGCAATCCTGTGATTGTTGCTCCGCCGGTCATTACCATATTACCGGAAAGCCTTATTCCGCTAAGGGTATCACTGTCTTCAATTTCTTCTGGACCAAGATTTCCTAAAATCAATGGAGCATATTCAGCCATTTTTAAACCCCGTATTATTAAATTATTTCAATTACTTGGTCGAATCTTGGCCGGATATTTTAAAATATTCTAAAAGAATATTTGTATTACATAAACAATATAGCAACAAATAATCAAATAGGCAAGTTATTCTTCTGATTTTGGTTTGATTTCACCTGTATCAGAGTCATAAATATATTCATATTTAATATCATATCTATCTGCGATATCATGTGTTATTTTTGCGCTTTTTTCTTTATCACTTTGAATGTTTTTTAGTATTTTATCAGATTCAAGAAACTTTTTAGATTGATTTTTTTCATTATTTGTTTGGTTTATAGATGCATTCAATAATAAAATTTGAGATTTTGATGATTCAAGCTGTGCAGTTAATCTAATTATTTTTGCTTTATTCCTGATGTCATTAAGTTTGAGTCTATAACTTTCTAATAATAATAAATCATATTTAGAAAGATAAATTCTTCCATCGTGATCAATCCATGCTTGCATTGGATTATCAGATGGTTTTAGTAATGATATTGGTAATTCATTAATTGTTAATTTATTTTTTAATGTATCAATAAATTCTTTTGGTGACGTAATTTTTTTGTTTGATTTTACTGATTCAATGGCATCAACTGAATATAATCTGTAAAAATATTCTAATTTATTCCTTAATTCTCTTTCTTCTTTACATATTATTCCAGGTTTATCACTTTTAAAACATATTCCAGATTCTTCTATATCTTCATTAACACATTTATGAATTTTATCAACTTCACTCATATATTCACTATGTGTTATTATGTTATCTATGTAACTTTGTTCAAAAGTTGCGATAGTTTGATTTTTATCTAATATCAACCCGCCGCATCTTTTATCGTTGATAAAATACTCAATTCTATTTTTTTGTTCTTGCTCTTGCTGCTCTTGTTCTTGTTCTTTTTGTTCTTGTTCTTTTTGTTCTTGTTCTTGTTCTTTTTGTTCTTGTTCTTGTTTTTTTATCTTATTTATTTTATTTTTAATTTTTTCTCTGGCTGAATAAATAAAATCAAGATCAAATGCTTTATCATATTCATCTTTAGCTGGAATAAACAAACTACAAGGATTTGATGAACTTAATTCAAATCCTTTGATGTCATTATCATCTTCTATGCATTTATTATAACAATTACAATACATACAATTATGATTTATAAATCTTTTAATTTTATCCATTTTTTGTCGTTTTTGTTCTTGTTCTTTTTTGTTACTCATTTTTCACTCCTTTATTTATTTATCTTTGTATTCTTTTTATGTAATCATTGATTGTTCTTTTTGTAAGCGATTGTGCTATTAACGAAATTTCTTCTTTATTATTTTGCATTTTTTCAATAATATTATCTGGTATTTCAAGTTTTGTAATTATTTTTTTACCTTCAAAATTATAAAATGGAGTTTCTATGCTTATATTCCAAGTATTATTCTTTTCACCATTTTTTCTTTTTTTAATTATTTTACTTAGTCTTATCTTAAATAACCTATATATATGTTTTTTGTACGATTTATTAGTATCCATTTTTTTATCCTTTTTTGTTTTAAGAAGCTATTCTTTTTGTGCCGACAAAGAACATTGGTGAGAAAAATAAAACATCATCAGACAATGCCATCCCAATAGGTTGAGTAACTATTGGATCTGGAGATGGAATAGGTCTTGGAGTTTCTGGCCTACCATTTAATCCAACCCAATATAATTGTCCATAAGATAAACCAGTATATATGCCAGTTATTAATCCAAATAATTGTATTTCACAATCTATTCCTGATTTTGAAACAATAACTGCAAATCCTGGTATTTTTGATAAATCAGAAATATCACTTTTTTCTACTTGGTACTTACCGGAAACAATATCACCACGAACACAAACAATATCACCAATAGAATCCCCTGCTAAACAATTAGCTTCAACAATGAATGAAAAAGAAGCTAATTTATCAAGAAGAACTTTATCAGTTGCAATCATAAATCCATTTTGCAATGTCGTAACAACAGCATGATTTAATGGATCAGAATGTTCTCCGTGTTTGTGCCGATGATCGGCTCTTGAAAGCGCCGCGGACTCCCCCTCTTGATTTGATGTATGTACTGACAATACATTTGTTGTTAATATATCATGCTTATGGTCGGCCCTAGCTGCCTTTGTATCGCCACCAACTTGCGCCGCTAGTTTTGTAACATTGACCGGAGGATCATCTGTTAGAGCCCTGGCATTCGCATCTATTCCATCCAATTTCGATTTATCAGCAAACGACATAAACCCATTGATTGATGGCGTAACTACAGCATGCAAAGATCCACCGGGTCTATCCCCATGAGTGTGAATATGATCGGACCGAGTCAATGAATCTGCCGATCCTTGGGCTATACTATCTCCTAACGGCACCGGATCAGCGACGGACACACTATGCTTATGGTCTTGTCTTGATGCTTCTAGAGACGTACCAGCGCTAGCAACACCAGCATCAACATCGACTGGATCAAGATCCGATAATTGATTACCGGAACCCGGTGCAATTCCATCTAGTTTCGATTTATCAGCAAACGACATAAACCCATGGGATATTGCTGTAGCTATCGCATGCTGTGTGTCGTCCGTTTGAGCTCCATGGTTATGTTGATGATCTGATCTAGAAAATGAATTTGCTGTTCCTGTTTGATTCGTTGTTCCAATGTTTGTTGGTGTATCCGTTATAGCCAAATGTTGATGATCAGATCTAGATGATTCCGTTGATACTCCGGAAATTGAAGAATTTACTGAAATATTTGTGGGTGTATTATTGGATAATTGTCCGCTATTATCTAATTTTGTTTTATCAATAGCAGCCATAAATCCAGATTCGGTTTGTGTTGCTATTTGATGTAAATTTCCTCTGCCCAAACTTCCATGTTGTGCATCATTTGCTAATTGACCAACTTGTATATCATCTTCATTGATTGTTATTGAACCATCTGCATTTTCACCAATGTCAAATCTAGACCCTGTTTTTGTTAATCCAGCACCGGGTTCTAAATTGTTTATTTGTGAAAAAACGTAATCTCTATTTACCGCATCTGTTCCGGAATCCGGTAATGCTAAATTAGTGATTTTTTTATTGTTTAAATCAAAATCATCAGATGCTTTCCTTGATCCATCTGCAAGGAATGCAATTTTCCGGTTCCATCTATTTGCTCCGTCGGCTTCTAAGAATTCTCCTTCAGAAAGTGGTGAAGAAGTCATAGAATTAACTGTTATTTGATCAGATTGGTTATATGTATGTGAAACCCCATGGGTTGTTGGCGGTCGTTGATCAGTATTGGAATCTATTGTTGCATCAATTATTGCAGAGTTTAAATCTGCAAGCGTTCCTGAATTAATATTTGATAAACTTGTATCGTGCGGATTTGTTAGATCATGAATGTGTGAGTCTAAATTTGCACCATCATCTGAAATATTTCTACTGTTTATCGTTCCGGATGTTGTTATATTTCCATCATCATCAATTATAACATTTGAATCTTGTAATTGTTTTCCTGTTGTTCCGTGAAATCTTGAAATGGCATTATCTGTTGAGGTATTTGGTCCAATTGTTCGTTGTTCTATTGATGACTTAAGTAATAAAATATTTGTTCCAAGACTAGAATTCCAATGTGGTCCACCACCAATTTGTTTGAACATTGCGGCAAAATATGATAATTGCTTTCCTACAGAACTTGAATCTATATCTTCTGAATCTGAATCCAGTGGATCAAGGTCTTCATCCAATGGAATCTGTGGTTTTACTCGATCCGGATATGGTCTATTTATTGTCATTTACCTATGAACAAATTTGTCTTAAACTTCTTCTGGAGTTATCATAATTCAATTCGTTTGAATTATTAAAATCAATAAGTAATTTTTTGCATTGTTTTTCTTTGTCGTCAAAAAACAATTCATACATCTTTCTGTCGTTATATATTTTTCTGAATCCAACTAATTCAAAATTATTCATTCTTAAAAACGCTGCAAATGGAAATGAGTTTGTTTTATATCCATTAAGTATACCGTATTCTTTTATATCTGAAGAAAAACAAACTTTTTTTATCATTCGTGTTAGCTGATCAAATATACATAATTTCGAATTATAAAAATCTATTGCTAAAGAATTGCATTTATTATTTGGGTCTAAAATATTGAATATGTTTCCAGCTTGCTTTTTGTTTTTATTTATTGATAATAATTTTATTTCATATTGCTTTGATATTTCACGCATCAAAACATATGCCGCAATAGAAAAATCAGTTGTATTCCATACGTTGTTGAAATATATTTGTTTTTTTGTTGTCACTTTTGATCTTTTGTTTTGCGTTTTTTTCTTGCTGGTTTCCTTGTTGTTTTTTTGTCTGATTTAGTTGGTAATATATCAAATGGTCCAAAATCACTATTGAATTCAGTATCAACACCAATACAATCTTCATCATCGTCGTCATCAAAATTTGCAATTTTTAATGGTTTTCCATTTTTATCCAATCCTCGTTTTTTGAATGATTTTTCACGTGCTTCATTTAAATCATTTGTTGATAAATCATTCGATGTTGTATCAATTGCAGATTCTACTGTTGGATTCATTATTGATGTTTGTTTTTTGATTCTTTCTTGTTTTATTCTGTCAAGTTCTATGGCTCTATCTTCTGTTACGACTTGAAAGATTTGTGGTGATTTTCCAGCAAAACAATTTTCTTTGTTTTTAGACAATATTTTTGCTAAGTTAAATGAAACTTTATACCACGGGCCGGCTTCTTTGTCATTTTCGTGTGCAACAAATTGATGCCATTTATCCGTTTCTGGATCTCTTAATCTTACTCTTTTTCGGTTATGTCCACCGGATTCGCGTGGCACTATTCGTGCGTAATAAAAAGGATTCTTGGTCATGTCTTGGCCTTTTATTTATTGTTTATAAACTGTTATTACTGATATAATACTGTTAAATTCATCGTTGTTCCGTTATAATCACCATCGCCGGCGCGCGCACCGGCTGAAGACATATCACGAATATGCAATACTCCATTTGCATGATCATATTGCGGAATATATACACCACAATCACCGGGAATTACTTCGATTATATTTACAGATGGTTTTCCAACCGCTTCCGCAACATATTCATCAAAATCCGCTGTTCCATTTGCTTGAATGTATGTTGAATCACCAGCGAATTGAAGTCTCGCCGCAAATATTGGTGCAGATGGTTGTCCGCCTAAGTTTGTAACAGTTGCTTCTCCAAGTGCCATTATATAACTCCGTTATTATTTGTTATTTTACCTTTATGAATTAACGATTTCATCTGACATGGAAACCGCATCTTCAACAAGATATCTTGCATCAAACCTCAATGAGAAAACAGTTACCAATGAATCAGCACTTTCATCGGTGTATTGACGTACTTTAAGTTTTCTCCACCAACCCATACCAATATTCTTTGGATTTGTTAAAATACAAACTGTTTCATTTGTTCCGGCCCCAAGGTCTTCTGGGAATAATGGAATTGGAACAATTTCAATTCCTTTGAAAAATACTCTGTCAGCATTTTTAAATTGTTTATCACCTTCTGTTCCAACGCGGGCAGCAGCAATATCACGGAAATCATCTTCGGCATTGATCGATGTAAGCAATTTTAAATTTGCTTTGTCGTCAAGGTATTGTTTTGGAAGTGCACGAATGAGATTTCGTAATACATCCGGAGTCAATCTTGACTGTGATGCATTTACGACGTTTGAAGTTGCTTGTGAAACAATTCCATCAATCAATTGCAATGCTGGTGTTGCTCCACTTGTTGTGTCTGATCTAATAACAATTTTTTCAATATTTGGACCAATACGTTTTATTGCTTCATTTAAGATTGTATTTTTAAATTTTTGTCCTTCAACATTGTCTTCAAGAACTTCGTATGGAATACGTACTTCACCCTTCCACAATTGAGTTGTCCAAGTTTCATTCCCAATTGAGGGCTTTGATCTTTCATTTTCTGAAAGAGCTTGCCCGCTAACACCAACTTGAAGGATGTCATCATCGAATGCAATATTTGGCAAACTTTGTGTGTGCGAAGAAAGCATCTCGACATACATCATTTTTGTCAATTTGCTTTTTCTGATAAGTCTTTTGATAAACTTTTTCGCCGTACTTGCCGGTAGATACCCGCCGGAAGTAACTAAATCATTTACGGTTATATCTTCTTTTCTTAAGAAAGATTTAGTTGATTTCATTTAACAAATTCCTTCATTAATAAAAAAATAATTGTTTTCACTTACAAACCGGATAGTTTGCAATAATTACCAATCATTTTCTTCATCATCAGTATTTAAATCACCAAAAAAACATTCATTGTCTTTTTCGCTACTTGAATCACTGATTTCGTCAACATTGTGAACATTTGATTTGTTAACCGATCGATTGTGATCAGAAACTTTTTCCTCTAATTTTTTGATTTTTTCTTCTAAAATCAGAGATTGTTTTTTCTGATCTTCCACTTCTTTTTTAAGAATTTTATTTTCTTTTTTAAGTGGATCTTCTTTTTTTGGCAATGAATTATTTTTTATTGAAAATTGTGTTTTTGCAATTTCTTCATTTGAAAAACTTCCATCAAATGATTCAATAAAATAATTCAATCCTTTAATCAATTCTTGCTTTGAAACTTTACAATCCATATTGTCCCCATTGTTGTTCGGATTATTTTTGTTAGTCAAAATATTTTCCGAATTACTTTTTTGAAGATCATTATTGTTTTCGGGCTGTTGATCATTGCCCTGTATCATAACATTTTTTAATTGCAACAACTTATTATAAATTGTATCTTCCGGTCTTACTTGAGACAAAATGGACATAATCATTTGTACAATTTCGTTTTTTGTTGCTTTTTTAATGTTATTATTAATGTTTTGTGTATTTTGTGTATTTAGTGTATTTTCAATGATATCTTCAAGTGATTTAATATCTTCTTTTTTTATCACAAAATTTTGTTTATTTGCCCCACGGGGGACAAATGAAAGCTCTTTCGCAATAATTTCGGTCAATCTTGTTATGAGTTCTTTTGAAATAGTCATATTTTCAACACTTTACAATATTATTATATATTTAGCACATTTTATCTAAAAAAACAACAATTTATGCAGCATTTTCTAATATTCGCGTTCCATCTCCACCAACACTTAAAGCGTTGAGCTTTCCAGTTTCAATTTCTTTCCATATTTTTTTATCTGTAATTTTGAAACCAGCAAGCCAAGTACCTTTTATTATTGATCTATTGTTTATTTCCATATCAACAGGTGCAATGAAATTTTCAACTAAATAAACACCATTTTTTATTAATTCATCATGTTTATAAAAAACATCTCTGTATCGAATCATATACAAATGCGCTGCTTTTTCAATATCCTGCGCTGAATATATGTCATTTTGCGTATCTGGGTCTAACTTGCAACCATCACCATCATTCGGCACAAGCACTATTCCAAGAACAAAATGCTCTTCTTCTGTATTTGTTGTCGATTTGCAAATATTTATATTTTGAATTTTATCAACAATATCAACAACATTTTTTCCATATATTGATATTTCTTCATCTCTTTTTTTGATTGAATTATTTTCTTTTATTTCTTCGAGCAAAACACGCGCTTTGTCTTGATATTTTTGTAACTCATCAGCGGACATATTTAATATTTTTGTTTGCGGAATTCTGGCAATTGCATTCCTAATGTGATTGATATCTAACTTTCCTTTGATATCACGAATTGGCCAATGTCTCAATCGCCTAGGTTTTGTCTTATTTTCTTCGTCTTTTTCGCCGCCTGGTTCAATATAAAGAAACGCACTATCAGGCAAATCATTTATATATGCACGTGTCCATTGTACTTTGAATATTTCTGATTCTTTAATGCTTTTTGTAATTTGTTCAAAATGATTTTCGCATAAAAAATAAGCCTTATTTGGTGAAGTAACCAAAAAATCTGCTTGTTTTTTGCATTCAACAGATGTACATTGTTGATTGTTTTTACTGATTGATTCAATTTTTCTTGTTTTAATAATATCTTGTCCAAATACATATGACATAATATTATTAAATTCATCAATTTTTATAGACATTTTATGCTCCTTTTTATTAAGAACACATGGTTTGAATTTTATCAATTCAAACCATGTGTTATATTATTTAATTATTAAATAGTCGGAGCATTGTTTTCGTCACTATCAAACCAATCATCAAACTCTTCTTCGTCCAAATCACCAGATTTAATCACATCTTCTTTGGTAACCGGTTCTTCTTTGGTAACCGGTTCTTCTTTGGTAACCGGTTCTTCTTTGGTAACCGGTTCTTCTTTGGTAACCGGTTCTTCTTTGGTAACCGGTTCTTCTTTGGTAACC
>Ga0180437_10001607_pt1 | contig 38382 bp, 58 predicted proteins | sample SS_ome_4_FD_132410 | JGI IMG/M metagenome (GOLD analysis project Ga0180437, IMG submission 132410) | Hypersaline lake sediment archaeal communities from the Salton Sea, California, USA - SS_3_D_1 metaG | ecosystem: Environmental > Aquatic > Non-marine Saline and Alkaline > Hypersaline >...
ATCATTCGATCAAGCATCATTCGCCGATTTCATCGAAGACAATCGAAGGGATTTTCAAGTCGGCGAGTTTCGGAACGCGAGCGGCGAGCCCGTGCAAAACGTGAGTACGCCGGAGCTTATGAAAATGATTGAGGATATGCAGATATTCTCAGAAGATAACACGGTTTCCAAAGTGGACCGTAGAAGCGGCGCTGTAACGGTTCATTACGAAAATAAAAATCTTGAAAAAAGCGAGTTGAAATTGCCGGAAGCCCTGTACCTCGCTATTCCGATCTATCGCGGCGGAGATTTATGGCAGGTGAAGGCTCGATTACGATTTAGAAAACAAGGGCCCGCTATTACTCTGCATTATCTCCTTGATCAAGTGCCGGAATTGAAGCGAAAGGCTTTTCGGGAAATATGCGATTTGGTCGAAAAAGGAAAAGGCGAGGACGCGGACGGGAAAGGATTTGGTGGCGTCGGCATGAAATGTCTGCAAGGGGAAATAAAAATATGAGTCTGCGATTTTATCAGCTAAAACTTTGATGCTGCGATCCGCTATTTATCAATGTCCGTGCTGTTTCAATGCCGAGATTAAAGAGGTGGAAGGCCGGAAAGGTCGTTTTTGTCTCAAATTCAGCCACGTTTTCCGGCCTGACGTTCCGCGGGATCAAGAGGATTTGAAAAAAGCCCGCTTTGCTTACAAACGGCTTGACGGGTGGGACTATACCCGCGAATGTCGGATAGTTGCGCATTTCTGGCGCGGGCAGTGTCCGGTATTTAGGCGTATCAGTACCTCCTGAACTCTACCTCTTAAACTCTGGCCATACTTCTTTCACATCGTCGAATTCTGATTAGATGGTCCTCCCCGAAAATGTCGTAATGCGGAGTGAAGCTAATCAGTTTGCCGTTTTTGATTTCGATCTCTCCCTCGGCCTCGACTTTGAGTCGTTCCTCGTCTTCCCATTTATCACGCGCTCTATTGACGTTCAGAAAATCGGAACCTATCCGAGTCAAATAATAAACGCCGTCTGGAATTACGACGCTGATTACAGGCTCCGCTTTGTATTGTTCGCAATTGAACTCGTAGCGACCGGTAATATTCCAACCGGGATACGTGACATCAAAATATCCGATAACGTCGGTATCTTCATCCACGTAAAAACTGGGATTGAATTTCGGCAGCATTTCGCCGGTGTATTTTTCGCGGGCTGTTAATTCGATGTTTGATTTCATTTCCTTCTCCTTTAAGGTTATAATTGCGATTCGTTAAATACAGTGTCTCAATCCGGGGACATTATGTCAAGTGGAAAATGTCCTTATTTTGAAGATTCCGTTAAAAACTTCCGGGCTATTTTTTTGCGCTTGGATTCGCTCAATCCTCCTAGCGCTTCAATCAGCATTCCCAGCAGAAACGTCAGAGTTTTGCCGGATTTGTTTTTCAGCATGTTATCGATGGAGCCGCCGGACAAGCCCGTCATTCTCCTGAATCGTCGAGCGGTCAATTTTTCCTTCGCGCCGCATTGCAGCTGCGCGAATAGTCGTTCGAGATTGCTGTTCATGCAAGCGTCTAAATTTTTTTCTTTCATTTTTTTTTCTTCTGGATTTATTTTTTAATTGAAATAGGCATATTGTACCAATTCCGTATCTGGGGTGATACCCAAGGAAAACATATCCGTATGCGGCCTGAATTCTCTCCCTAGTCCCGTGATAATGAACCCATAGAGTTTTTTGCCTACATCGTGTTTGCCTGCGGGAATTAATTCTCTGCGAGGAGCGTTTTTGTTTACGCTCGCGGCGTATTCCAAATTTTCACGATGCTCTTTTTTATTACGTATTTTTTCGGCATAGGCGATTCTGGCGGCGAGAATTTCATTGTTAGTTTCGGAAATCTCCGCTTTATGTTCGCGCCAAACTATTTTTAGACATTCGCTCAGGTATTCCGATTTGCGACCGCCGAATTTTTGGGCGGCTTTTGCAGCCTGGCTCCATGCTCTGCGCATAACCAGTTTACGACTGATTTTAGCCAATTCGTATTCATGCGGCTGTTTTGTTTTGTGTTTTTTCATTTTTTTCTCCGTTAGAGTTTTCAATTTAGGGTTATTCCCTGATTCGTTAAATACAGTGTCTCAAAACAAGGACGTTATGTCAAGTCCAAAATGTCCCTATTTTGAATTATTTTTTGGTCGGAAAAATGGTTTCCTTACCAAACCGCTTTAACTTTTGAAATCAATCGGATAGGATGAATAGTACGTAATCTGTTAATTTCAGGAGAAAAACAGGATGGCTAAAGACACTAAATTCAAGCCGGGGCAATCCGGCAATCCCAACGGAAGGCCGAAGGGAGCCAAAAACAAAATGACGGAGCGAGCGAGGACATTGCTTTATAACAGCGCGGAGCAGATAACCGCTAAATGCATCGAAATGGCGCTAGCGGGAGATATTCAGGCTATTAAAATCGCGATGGAACGTATTATTCCGGCCCGAATGGGACTTGATTTTAGGCCGGACATGGAAGATTTAAGCGACGGCGAAATCATAATCAAATTCGTATCGGCGGATGGAGATCAGCGTACCAGAGAAGTTTAGGCATCTACTGAAACCAAAGCGATTCAAAGTCTATTACGGCGGGCGGGGAGGAGCCAAGACGGTTTCGTTCTCTAAGATTCTGAATGCGCTCGGAAAATCTAAACGTCTGAAAATTTTGTGCTTGCGAGAGTTTATGAACTCCATAGATGACTCCGTTCATTCAACACTTGCCGAAGAGGTCGAAAGGCTTGGACTGGAAGACTTTTATAAGGTCTATAAGAATCAAATCACGGGCAGAAACGGGACTCTTTTTAGATATGCAGGACTTGCCAGAAATCTCTCTTCAATCAAATCGAAAAACGCATTCGATATAGCCTGGATCGAAGAGGCCAGCACGGTTTCGCAGAAAAGTCTTGACGTGCTGATTCCAACAATACGCGAATCTGGCTCGGAGATATGGTTTTCATTCAACCCGGACGACCCGGAATCGCCGGTTTATAAAGAATTCGTCCATGTCAACAAAGAAATCCTCGACCGTGATGGCATCTATGAGGATGAATTTTCCATAGTCGTCAACGTCAATCTTTGCGATAACCCGTTCGCGCCTCAAGAACTTATTGACGACTCCGCTAGACTCAAAGAAAAAAACTACAAAAAATGGCTGCACGTCTACGGGGGAGAATGCGGCGGAAACTACGACGACCCTATCTTCGAGAGCGATAAATTCCAGACCTACGACATCCTGCCGCCGGATTTCGAGTACATGGCGATTTTCTGCGACACGGCGTTAAAGGACAAGGAAACCTCGGATTTCACCGTTTTTCAGTGCTGGGCGAAGTATCAAGGCCGCATTTACCTAGTCGATCAATTCCGCCGGCGAATCAAAGCCAGTAAGCTGAAGCAAGCGTTTATCGAATTTTGGAACGCTCAGAAAGCTAAATCAACCCCGCGCCAGCCCCTCAGAGCCGCGTATATCGAAGATAAAGCGAGCGGCATTCAATTAATCCAAGACATTCAAGCGCAAGGCGGCATTCCGGTCATCCCGGTGCCTCGTCCACCGGGCAGCGGCAAGGTGTTTCGGGCTAATAATTTTAGTGCGTGGATCAATAGCGAATTATTGCACTTGCCAAGAAACGCAAGTTTCTTATATGATTACAGAAACGAATTCGAACAATTCAGCGTGGATGATACACATTCGCATGACGATCAAGTTGATGCTACGCTGGACGCTATCGAACACATGCTTGTAACCGGGCCGCAGCTCAAAACGGAAGATGTCGAAAAACGACCGAAACGAAAACCACTCGCGCCGTCTAAAAACTCTAAATCCTGGTAAATATGTTCGGCTGGTTTAGGCGAAAAAAAGCAGACTTGCGAAAACTAGCGGAACCTGAGAGAAGCCTCGTCAAGCTGGAATCAGGCAGGACAGCCGTTAAAACGCGAGAAATCGGAACGTCCGGGATCGATATTTCAGGCGGCCGGTTTTATGAAGAGTACCTAGATGCATTGACGAGCACGGAAAGCGCTGACGTTTTCGACGAAATGCGGAGGTCTGACGACCAAGCAAAAATGCTCCTGAGAGTCGTCAAAAATCCTATCCTTTCCGCACGTTGGTTTATTGAAGCCGCCTCCGAAGAAGACGAAGACAAGAAAATCTCCGATTTCGTCCAGCATGTTCTTTTCGAGGATTTAGGCACGGAAGATAGACCGAAAAGCTTCAAAAAATTCCAACGCGAGACGCTGACTTCTGTTGAGTTCGGTTATTCTCTTTTTGAGATCACCAATAAAATCGTTCGTAATGATCCTGATTTCGGGGATTATATTGGCATTAAAGGATTGGATTGGAGATCACCGAAAACGATTGAGGAATGGGGAGTGGCGAAGGACGGTTATCTCGAATGGGTCGAACAGGGTGATTACTCCCAGAGAGCGCAAACTGTTTATATCCCTGGCAAATTTCTTCTCCATATCGCGCCGGAAATGGAAGGCGATTTGTACGAAGGAATTTCCATGCTCCGGCCGATTTACGGCAATTGGCTAAGAAAAAACATCCTCCTCAAAATCCAAATGATGGGAACGGAACGAGCCGCGACCGGCGTTCCCGTCGGCAAAATACCGCAAGGCCAGCTTAATAGCTCCTCTCAAGACGTGCTGGAAGATTCACTTTCTCGGCTCGTAGCCCACGAGCGTCAATATTTGCTGGTTCCTGATGGATTCATAGTCGAATCTCTGAAAATAGCGCATGATACCGAAGCATTGGACAAGGCCATCCGCCGCGAGGATATAGGGATGGCGAAATCTTTCCTGGCGACATTCATGGAGTTGGGCGTAAACAGCGCGTCAGGTTCATGGGCGTTAGGCTCTGACCTGTCGGATATTTTTCTGGCCGGAATAGAACTTTATGCCGATTGCGCTACGGACTCAATCGATTTGCAGGTTATTAGACCTCTGGTCAAAGCCAATTTCGGGACGCAAAAAAAATACCCGAAACTCAGGATAGAGGGAATCAACGATAAAGCCGGGAAAGAATACGCCGAAATACTGACGCTCTTGAAGCAGCATGGATTGATCCAAGTCACGGAAAAGCTACTCACTCAGACTCATAAACGCTACAACCTGCCTAATTACGATGCGGACGCGAAAACTATCGATAACGATAACGATAACGGAGAGGCGATGGGCGATCTCTCACGCCCGACGCAGCGTCGCCTCTCCGAAATCGAATACAATCTCGCGGAACCATCGGTTGGCCGAAACATCGAGAAGGTCGGAAGGGAAATGTCGGCCGTAATGGGCGAAAACATGCGGCAGCGCGGAACGGGACTCATAGAGCAAATGATGACGATTTGGAGAAACGCGCCGCGCTCGAAGCGTATGGAGCAAGTCAACCGGCTGAAAGTTCCAGGAAAAAATGAATATAAGAAACTTCTTTCGGGCATTCTCGCGGAAGTCTATGTGCAGGCTACGGCGGGAGTCAAAAAGGAACTGGAAGGCGACGGGTTGAAGCTCGCGGAAGAGTCGGAGGTAAGAGATTTGCCGGCCGAAAGCAAAGCCGCCGGGGCTTCTCAAGCCGACTTGCTTACTGAAAGCCAAGACGCCGACTTAAGAAAAAATCTGTTTTTCAGCTTTACGAGCAATGCCGACAAATTGCCGACCGAAGCGCAGATGCAAGCCAATCTTTTCAAGGTGCTGGAAAAGTACGTAACTGGGCCAAGCATTGCCACGGGCGGCCCTAACGCCGTTGCGAACGCCGTTAATCTAGCCCGAAACGCCATTTTTCAGAAAAAGGAAACGCTCGACAAAATAGAGTCGTTCATTTTCACCAATCCTAGTCCTGAGGCTAAGATTTGCGTTGAACTGGCCGGCAGGGTATTCTCAAAGGAGGAATACGTGGTCAGCGATAAATTGCCGCCGTTGCATCATAACTGCAATAGCTGGATCAAAGCGCAGGTTTCCGGTAAACCGGGGAACAAACAGTTAAGCCCTGCGGGGTTGAGTATCCAGGGGACTCCGAATCAGATCGAATCAATCGAAAAATCAATAACGTTGTAAAATGCCAGTAACCGAATGTCGAAAAGATGGGAAAAAAGGTCATAAATGGGGCGAAAGCGGAGTTTGCTTCATAGGCAAGGATTCCAAGGAAAAAGCCGCCGCCGTAGGCCGCGCCATTCATGCGAGGCAAAATCAAAGTCTTTTCGAGCTGTCCGAGAAAACTCCTAATCGCGTGCAAGTCGCCAAAGTCGGGAGTTTCAACCATGAAGTCTATGGAAAATTCGGCTTTACCCTGGCCGACCTGGAATCCATGCGCGATAATTTCGCGAATAATGCTCGCAGGCAGGAAATAGAAGGCAAGCCTGTTTTGCCGTTCGATTACAGTCATGCCGAAGGCGAAGAGGCGGCGGGGTGGATCGTTAATCTTGAAATCGGGCAGGACAAAAAAGGCGTGGCCGCGCTTTTCGCGGATGTGGATTGGACGGACAAGGCAAAGAAGAAAATCAAGGGCAAGGAATTTCGGTTCGTCTCTCCTTCTATAGCCAGAGGCTACAAAGACGCTGAAACAGGCGAAAAATTCAATATTGTTCTCAAGGGTGCGGCTCTGACCAACATCCCTTTTCTCAGGGACATGGAAGCGGTACACGCTCTAAGCGAAGACAGACGAGCGGCTTTCGAGTCTCTAAAAGCGTCCGGCGATACGGACTCAAACATTCAATTAGGTGAAAATATGCCTGAATTAATCGAAAAATATCAAGCCATGTCGCCGGAGGATAAAGAAAAGTTCCTGGCGGAATGCGGCTTGATGCCGAAAGACAAGAAATTGTCCGAAGAGCTTGAGCAGGTCAAAGGCGATCTGCAAAGCAAGGAAAAAGCCTTGAAGCTAGCCGAAGGCGAGCGCGACGAGCTGAAGGCTAAATACGTCGATTCCGACGAAAAAAGCGAATCGCTGAAGCTGGCGGAAAGTAAAATCGGCGATCTGGAAAAAGAGGTTTTGAAACTGACGCAGGCACGCGAAACGGACAAGAAAGAAGCGGAGTTTTCCGTAATGCTGTCCGAAGGCAAAGCTTGTCCGGCTCAAAAAGACGCATTCATGAAAGGCGATGTCGTCGAGTTCGCGAAGAACGCGCAAGAGGTCAAACTTAATGAAATCGGCGGAAATGCTAAGGGCGATGAAGGCGGAGACGCGCAAACTAAAGTCCTGAAATTGGCCGAAGAGAAAATGAATGAAAACGACGGCATGTCATATGGAGACGCCGTTTCTATCGTTCTGAGTGAAAACCCGGAACTCAACCGCAAATACGAGGAGGGCGAATAATGGCCAGTTACTACGCGCCGCGCTATATTACGACCGAGAACGCGGCTGTCGATCTTAGTTCAAGTCAATTCCTGTATGTCGCGGAAAACGGCTCGAATCTTATCAATATCGCAGGAGGCACGAACGGAGCTAAAGGTCTCGGCTTCCTGATGAACAACCCCGAAGCCGGAGAAGCTTGCGAGATAGCGAGTCTAGGTGGAGGAGCAAAGGGGATAGCCGCCGAAACCATCACCGTTTCAGCCGGAAATCTGACCGAACTCAAAGCCGACGCACTCGGAAAAATGAGAAACGCCGTTCCCGGCGACATCGTTTCCGCGCTGGCGATTGAATCCGCCGCAGTTGACGATGTTTTCGAGGTTATGCCGGTTTACTACGTGAAAGCCGCCGCGCCGGTCGTCTTCGATTCCGCCGCCGATTTGACGTCCGGGCAATATCTGTATGTCGGCGATGATGGCGCAGGCGATATAGACGTGGTAGGCGGGGCCACGGGAGCGGTAGGCTATGGATTCCTGATGAATGCGCCGGACACGGGTGAAGAGGCGATTATAAACGGGCCTGGGCATCCTTTCGCCAAAGCGATTTCTCATGACGCCATTTCGATCAATGACAAATTGATTTCCCTCGCTACCGGCAAAGTTGATGCCGGAAGCACTACCGGCGATGTTATCGTGGGCATAGCACTTTCAGCCTCTACCGGAGCTGATGAAACGATTGATGTACTGCCTGTATTGTACATTCACCCATAGGAGGTTTTGAAAAATGGCAGCAACTGTTACAAGAGCGCGTGAAGACCGTCTGTTAACCGGCGTCAGCCGCCGACATAACGTCGAAGGCTTGGTGGCGGATCAGGTTTTGACTAGCGTCACCGCTAAAAAAAGCACTGGGAAAATCGGTAAATACGGCAATGAGCATCTCAGGATAGTTCATGACCTGGTTGGCGGAATGACTAAATATCCGCGAATTACCGTGGATACGAAGGATAGCGACCGCTACATCATGGAAAAACACGGTCTTTCCGTGACCCTGAGCGAAGAGGAAATAGACAACGAAGAGCAGCCGTTCGACGCTCGTCAGGACGCCACTATGGATGTTACCGATCGTCTTTTGCTTGGCCGTGAATATGCGCTGGCGTCCGTTTTGACCGATACGGCCATATTGACTAATAATGTCACGTTATCCGGCACGGATCAGTTCAACGACTATGACAATTCGGACCCGCTCGAAAGGTTCAATACCGCTAGAGCTTCGATCTATGCCGAAACGGGCAAAGACGTTTCGATGCCGGGCGGCTTCGCGTTGATGACCTGGGATGTGAAAAACGCGCTTTGCTATCATCCCGAATTGCTGGAATTGTATAAATACACTTCCAGCATGGGCGCGGGATTGAATGATGCGCAGCTTAAAGCCGCGCTGAAAGTAGATCGCGTTATTCTAGCGTGGTCGCAATATGACAGCTCCAAAGCAGGACAAACTCCCGTCATTACTCCGACCTGGGGCAAGAATATGATTTTCGGTTATGCGCCGATGAGTGGCCGTAAAAGAATGACGACGCTAGGCTTTAACGTCAGAAAAACTGATTTCGTCAGAGTTTTCAGGAATAAAGTAGTCGAACCGCCGAACGCCGAATTAATTCAGGTTGATCATACATATGACGATCTGATTACGGATGTAGGCGCTGCTTGGTTGATTAAAGACGCCGTAGCGTAGAGGATTCATGGCATACGCGACCGCCGCAGACATAGCGGCTGAATTCAAAAACATAACGTTCGATTCCACGTCCTCCGTGACCGATACGGAAGTCGCTGGTTTCATCGAGCAGGAAGAATCTGTCATAAACGCGACGGTTTCCAATCGCTACGAGGTGCCCGTGACGGATACTGAGAGCGTTAAGATTTTTAAGAATATCAGCATTGCCTACGTCGCTTTTCGGGTCGCGAAAATTCTGAATCTCAAGAAAGACGTTCCTATCCCTGAAAAGTTCGTGCCTCAAGTCTTGAACGAGGGCGCGAAATATAAAGAAGCGAAACAGCAACTTTACGCTATCAGGGATGGGAAGATTATCTTGAACGACGCCACGGCTCGTTCGACGGGTCAGGGCGTCAAAAGTTATAATTCTGAAAATTCTATTTGTCCGCTATGGGAGCGGGACACAAAGCAATGGTAGTAAAATATAGATTCTCCTATATTGAAATATTTTGAATATGAGCATTTACCGGAACATCTTAAGAAAATCTCACAGCCTTTATGCGATTTGGCTAAGGAAATGGAAGCAAGACTTCCTGATGGCCCAGAGAAAAGCGCAGGGCTTAGAAAATTGCTTGAAGCAAAAGACTGTTTTGTTAGGACGCTAATCTAGTGGCTGAAAATCCTGTTTCCTACGACGTGGACGCCGACAAGAGATTTCAGCAGCTCATGTCCAGAGCGATCCAAAGCGGCCTTGACCTCTCCTTCTCCATGGGCGAGGCCGCGAGGATCATCAAAAAGGAGTCCGGAAAGAATTTCATTCTGAAGGGCTTCGGCAAATATCCACCGCTGAATCCTGCTTATCAGGCATGGAAACAGAAAAACGCGCCTGGAACACCGATATTGACCGGATTGAAAGCGGACGGTACGGTTTCCGGGAAGCTCAGGAAATCTATTGTGGACGTCACTTCCGATTCCATTTTGAGAATCGGCAGGCGTAGCCTGGAAGTCGGAACCAGAGCGAAATCAAGAGAAGGCGCTCCTTATCCGGGATTCGTTCAGGAAGGTACGCCGAATATGCCTGCTAGAAAATTTCTTTTTTTCAGCAATCGCATGGTGACGCAAATAGTAAACACGGTCGAGGCCGACATAGCCAACCAACTGCCATGACCGAGCGTTTGATTTTCTGTCTGATTAGTTTCTGTGTCGGGTTTTACTGCGGATATAGAGTGCAAAGAAGACTTTCCAAGATGAGCATGAAATGAAATGCGATATTGAAATAGTCGAAGATAAACTTTTGGAACTGGTCAAAGATAAGCTTCCCGCGAAGCTGGCTGAGATCGACGCGGAGAAAGCCGATGGAGTGACGCTTGATGTGCCTATGGATGCGCAATATTTCAACGGCACTGATATAGACGAAGAGGTTATTAATCAGGGCATTCTGGTAAGATACGGCATAGTGGAAAGCGAAGCTATTTCCTTGCCCTCCGCCACGGCTCAGGATAACACGTATATTTTTCTGATTTACCTGAATGAACTAAACGCGCCGCAGGGCGAACTGAGAAAGAAGCTTTTTCGGTATAGCCGGGCTTTCAAAGAGATTTTCGAGGAAAATTTTAGGAAATTCACTTTTTTGTCAGGCATGGACGTGACGGTTGTCGCGCCCGCGATCTGGCAGGAAAACGACCGGTCGCCAGCCTATAAGGTCGGCGGCGTCTACATTAAAACCGCGATGGTAGGTTGATTATGAGTGAAGCGAAAACACCGGAATGGAGCGGTAAAAAAACTCTAGGCGAAAAGTCGAACAGGCTTGCAGGAAAAACCGCATTGAGAAATCATTATATCAATTGCGGAAAATATCAGTACGACATTAAGGCCGGCGACGACCTCGGCCATATTCACAATATGTTTTATCAAACTCTCATAACCGAGAAAGTCATCAAGGAGTAGACATTATGTCCTTATCTCAACCTCGCGATATTTACGGCATTCATTCCGTGACCATGTACAATCGCAGCAACTATCAGCCCTACGGTATTTTGCGAGTCCTAGGAAATTCGACTCTGAATATCACGGGCGAAACCATTTCGCTGCAAGGCGGCTCATCTCCCTACGATTGGAACGTCCAGAGCGGAGCTATCACGGCGGAGATGACGTTGAATTTCAGGGAATATCCGAATTTCCTTTTTCAAGTGCTTTTCGGAGCCGATCCGACCGAAGCCGGGGCAGCCAGCGCGACTGGCGAGGTAACGACCTTGACTAACGTCAACGGGACTTCATGCCAGGATGCTACGACAGGGATTGCTTCGGTAGGCATCGAGTCAGGCGAAAACGCGAATCTGAAATTCACCAAATATATCGTTAAAGCCGTTTCCGCGACGACCGTTGATGTATACGCCATGACCAATGTCGATTTTTCAAGAGGCACGGATAAGGAATACGAAGACGACACGCTGAAGTTGACATCTACGCCTCTAACGATTCCCGGCACGGGCGGAACGGTATCTTTGACTGATTACGGCGTGGAATTCACGGGCGGCAGCGGTACGGTTGACATGACGATTGGCGATACCGCCGAATTCGTAATGAAGCCGCCGTATGCCGAAGACACGGAAATTCTGGTGGGAAGTCCCGATGCCTGTATACCTCAATTCGGCGCTTATCTAGCCGCTCAGAAACAGGGCGACGGCACTATGTGGACGATAGACGCCTTCAAAGTCACCGCGCTTGGTTTTCCTCTTGGCATGCAGGAGAAGGCTTTCTCCGAATCCGAGATCACGGCGAAGCTATCTTATGACGCGGCTGAAGGTGGAATTTTCAGACTGAGACGTGTTAGGCCAAGCGCGGGAGGTTGCGCGTAATGGCTGAAAGACCTTCGCGAAGTTCGATTTTAAGTTCGCGCACCAACACGGAGATAAACGCGCTTAAAGCGTTCGGAGATGTGCCCGCCTCTTTCGGAACGTTGATCGATGTGGGAACGGATCAATTTTCGACTACGCTGATAGTCTATAATGCGACTAATCAGGATATAACCCTGAATATTGCGGAGACTTCGACTGAAATTCCCATGCCTGCCGGACTTGGTATTACGCAGTACCCGTTTCCGCACAACGGGATTATTCAGTATAAATACACGTCATCCGCGCCGACGAGCGGCTATCTTCTTATCAAGAGCTGGTAAGGATATGTCTGATATATTATATCCATTGCCTGCCGGAATAACGCAGACGTTAAAGCCGGGAGGCGGTTTTATATCATCTCTCGCGTTTAATCCTTCCGATCTATCCGGTTTGGCGGCGTGGTGGGATGCTTCCGATAGCGACAACGTAGTCCTGAATGGCAGCAATGTTTCGGAGTGGCTGGATACATCCGGCAACGGCCGGGACTTAACGCAGGCCGTAACGGGTTCGCAGCCTGAATATGACGCCGTCCAAATAAATGGACTCTCAACGATTACATTCGACGGAATAGATGAGTTTCTACAAAGAAACGCGTTTCTGATAAATCTAGTGACTTATAGTCTGTTTTACATAATCAAGGCTCCTGCGCAGGTAGGCCCGACGATTATAGGTGAATCGAGATCGAACACGGCGACATTGGACACATTTTTTCAGATCAAAGAAAACATTGGCGCACCTACGGACGGGCTACGTCTTTTTTTCAGGAATGACGATAACGTCATTCAAACGAATGCAGACGGAACGATTTCTTTGTATGACGACAATGTACATATAGGCGGTCATACTGATACGGGCGGCACTTATCGACAATATGTTGACGGCGCAGGCGATATAGTTCAATCGTATACACGGACAGGCCCGTTTTTTTCGGACATTTTTTGTGTGGGAGCCGTATTCTTCAATTCTAGTCCTGTTGCTTTTTTGGACGGGGATATCGGAGAAATAGTTATATATGATCGCGTCCTTAATGATGCCGAGCGTGAACAAGTGACGATTTATTTAACGAATAAATGGAAATAAAACGATAATATGCATTACGATTGCGCGACATATTCCAGCGAAGCCGATGCGCTCGCCGGGGCAAGAATGAATTGGATTAATTACGTGAAAGAGCGTGTGCCTGAAGGCGAGAAGGCGAAAACTCCGAGTGGTCAAATCATTGATTCACTGGAGGGGTTGTCTGATGATCAAATAGCGGAATTGAAGCTTGTAGGATCGCGGGAAGGGCATTTAGTGACGGATAATGGAACGACCGTATCTTACGCGACGCCTATAAAAGCCTATGACCTGGAACTCTGGTATTACACACTGCCGCCAGACAAGTATATGGTTGGCGTGGAAAACTGTACCGTCAAATCCTACGATCCGGCGTGGATACCGCCTTACGAATAAATTCATAAATCACCGAAAAAATGAAACTATCGGAACTCACACCTAAAGAAGTTGTTTTCACCGTCTCGGACGTGGAATTGACTTTCCGTCCCTTTACTATCGCCGACGATATAACGACACGAAATATTTGTGGCGGTCAGAAAAAAGTGCAAGCGGCTTTCGAGCAATTCGACTTCCATCTTATTTCCCTCATAGGCTGGAATCAGCTAACGCTTGAAAGTCAAAAAGAAGTCGTCAAAGCAGTCGAAGCCGTCAGGCTTGACCCTGAAACCGGCGAAGAAATAATAGTCAATATCAAGCCTATTGAAAAATTTCGTCAGCTTTTCGCTGGCGTAGGCGATCAAATATTGTTGGTGACGAAGTTAGTCGAGTGCAAAGGATTCAATATCCCGGACTTGGAGGATGAAGAAATGCTGGGAAAGTGGCTGGACATGGTCAACATCAAGTTGACTGGGGCGTAATCTTCGACCTTATAGCGGCTGAATATGGTTATACCTGGGAACGATTCACAGGGATGACTTATAAGTTGCTTCATGTTTGTCTGGATAATATATCGCGCCGAAGGCATGACGATAAAGCCGCTTATGCCGCTATGCACGGAATCAAAGTTTCTCTGTATCATGAAACGAAACCTCCTTCCGAAAAACTGATTCAACAAGCCGAAAATCAAGGGCTTGAACTGCTAAAAAGGAAACGTGCCCAAAAACGACACTGAATTAGTCATAAAAATCAACGGCAATATCAAGGGCTATCAAGATGCCTTGAAGTCCGCGACCGCCGAAACGGAAGACCTTCAAAATCGTTTCAACACGATAGCGAAGACGGGCGCGATAGCGTTCGCCGGGCTAGGCGGAGCTATAGCTTTAGCCGCCGGTCAAGCCGCCAAGTTCGAGACGATCGAGACTCAGTTCGTTACTCTCACCGGCTCCGCGAAGGAAGCCCAAAAGACGATAAAAGAGCTTTCCGACTTCGCAGCCAAGACTCCGTTTCAGTTCGAGCAAATAGCCCAAGCCGCCAAGCAACTTATATCTTTTCGTATTACCGGAGACGAGCTTAGGCCGACGTTAAAGGCTATTGGAGACGTGGCGGCGGCTACCGGAGCGCAATTCGGAGACTTGACGCTTATTTTCGGCCAAGTCAGAGCGGCTGGCAAACTTACGGGCGAACGTCTTTTACAGTTGGAAGAAAGGGCTGTGCCGATTGGCCCGGCTCTGGCTAAAACAATGGGCGTAGCCGAGTCCGCTATTCGCGATCTGGTAAGCAAGGGCGAAGTCGATTTCAAGACGTTCCAAAAAGCGTTCGCTTCCCTCTCTCAAGAGGGCGGACTTGCTTTCGAGGGGATGGAAAAGCGTTCGCAGACTCTTGAAGGGCAGCTTTCCACTCTTGCCGATAATTTTCAGCTCCTGACGGTCGCGGTCGGAAAAGATTTTCTTCCGGCATTGAAGACTCTTGCGGGAACCATGACTAATTTTTTGAACTTCCTGAGAGAGAACCCCGGACTTTCGGAATTTATTTCACGGGCTTTGGTGGCCGGAACCGTAGTCGGCGGATTGGCTACGGCGGTCGGGATAGCCGGAACGGTTTTTTTGAAACTTCGCGCTTCCATGATAGCCTCCGCGATAGCGGCGAAAGGATTAAGTTTCGCCGTCAAAGGGCTTGTCGGTGCTACCGGATTAGGTCTGCTTATCGCCTTTCTTCCTGAAATAATCGACGTTTTCCAGTGGGTATTTCCTCGTGCGAAGGCTATTTTTCTTGGTTTCGCTACCGGGGTAACCGAGATAGCGAAAGGACTGTTGAATATTTTCGGCGGGGTGTTCGGGCTTGACTTGGATGCGATCAAGAAAGGATTGAATCAACTTAAAAACGCCGTATCGAAAGGCGCGGAGGAAGCGGCTAAAGAATTCGAAAAGATCGATAAGGCGGCGAAGAAGTCAAGCGAAGAGACGGCCAAGGCCGGAGAAGATGCCGCGAAAGCTACGGAAGAAAATCAGAAGAAACAGACTGAAGCGGCAGTTAAAGGCGCGGATCAGAGAATTCAAAAGCTAAAAGACGAAAACGCGCTGATAAAAGCGGAACTGGATGGCCAGACACGTGAACAGCTCGCGATTCTCAAAAAAAGGCAGGAAATATCCAGAAAGCAAAAGGACGCCGAAATCATTCAGGACGATGCGAGGCGCAAGCTGGCTTTGGAAAACATCAAGCTTCTAAATCAGCAATTAGACAAGGTCGAAGCCGACGCGCAGACCGCGAGAGAAAAGAAGCAGGCGGAAAAAGACGCCAAAGCCCAAGAGCGAGCGTCTAAAGAGCAAGAGCGTGTAGCTGAAAGAATCCAGATTCTTGAGAATGAAAACGAGTTGACTAAAGCCGCGCTGAAAAAACGGTCTTCGGAGGAAATCGGATTTTTGAGACAACGCCAGGAAATCCGCGACCAAGTCAGAGAGGCGGAAAAGACGAAAAACGAGGAAGAACGGAACTTGATTCTTGAAAACGCGATGCTCAAGCATGAGCGTTTGCTTGAAGCGGAACAAGAATTCTTTGCCAGAAGAGACGAAGTCAGAGCGGAGCAAACCGAAGCGGAAGCGGCGGTTGCGGCTGAGTTGGAAATGCTCTCCGAAGAACAACGGCGAGCTTTCAGGCAACGAGACATAGAAGAGCTTATATCGTCCTTCGAGACTAAACGGCAAATCGAGCTGAAAGCGGGCAAGCAACGGATAGCCGACAAAAGAAAGGAGGACGCACTTTTTCTCCAGGATCAAGAGAAGTTCGGTAAAATCTACGCGAACTTGCGGAAATTTTTTAGGCAAGAAGAGGTCAAGGGCGCGAGAGATACAGTCAGCCAGCTTTCGCAGCTTCAAAGCTCGCAGAACGAAACCCAGAAAACAATCGGCAAGGCAGCGGCTTTGGTACAGATAGGCATTTCGACGCAGGAGGGCGCAATTAAAGCGTACACCGCTTTGGCTGGCATTCCCATTGTCGGCCCCGCTTTGGGAACGGCGGCGGCGGCGGCTTTGATAGCTTACGGAGCCGAGCGAGCCGCGAGAGTGCAGGCTTTTCAATCCGGCGGATTCGTCCAGGGAACGGGGGGTATTGATAGTCAGATTATAGCGGCGTCACCCCGTGAATTCATAGTCCCGCCTCAGACGGCGGAGGAGGTTATAAACGCCGTAGCTGAAAAACGAGTGGTCGAGCGAGAACTCGAAGCCGGGGTAGCGGAGAGCGAAGAGGCCGCGCCGCGAGAGTTCGTTTTCGGATTCACGGAGGAGGCAGCTGATTTTTTGACGGTCAAACAAAACGAGGATTCCTTTTTGGGAGTTTCGCAACAAATTAAAGGTTTCGCGTAATGGCGGTAACAGGCGGAATAAAATTTTTCGATCTTAATTTGGCGGATAGTAAAACGGGAACGACCGCGACGGCTTCGAGCGGCGATCCGGCCGCGCCTTTTATTTTGGATAGAAATAATTATACCTATTGGCGTTCGGTCGGCTCCGATGATCTGACGCAAGAACAAATCGACGTTGATTTTCCCGCCTCGACGACATTTAGCAGACTGTTTTTAATAGGTCATAACTTCAAGGATATTTCAGTCGTTCGCAAAGTCGGCCCTCTGACGTTCCCTTTCACGAATGTAATCGGAGTGAACGGAGTCTCGAAGTCCGGGATTTCAGAAACCAATGAGACAAGAAATACCTCTTATTACGAGTTCAGCGAAACGACCGGAGACGGCGTAAGGATCACTTGCCAGACCACGCAGGCTCCTAATGAGGAAAAATTTCTTAATTCCCTTGTTTTAGGTAGCGAACTTGGAACGCTCCAGGGATACCCGATTATCCGAGACGCGACGAAAGATAAAAAGCTCAGGAAATCGATACTGTTGAATGGCCGATCTTTCGTCAGCAAGTCCCTGGAAGTTTTCCGTTTTTCGATAGACTTTAAAAACTATGCTTCCGACTTCACGGACGACACTGGACTGATTTACGAACTATTCGACCGGGACGATAATTTTTATACGTGGCTTTGCGGTGGAAGAGCCGAAGAGCCTTGGTTCTGCGATACTTTGCGGGGTTGGCGGCTTGAGGACTTGATACTCACGCAGACGACGAATATCTTTAAAGACAGTTATAGAAAAAATATTTATACGAGCGCGACTAATTTGAAACTTAATTTAGAGGAGGCTGGCTAATGGAAATCGTGATAATGACCTTGGTAATTATGGGCTTTGCTCTGCTATAAAATGAGAGTCGAGCAAATATTCATGACTCCTTTGGTCTCGGAGGGAGTCTATGGCGCTGAAATAGAGGTTAGCGACTATGTTCGCATAGACGGACTTTCGAAAATTAAACGCTCGATTGATTCGACCGATTACAGCCTGGGAGTTTATAGGTTCAATGACTTGAAACTCAAATGCGAAAACTCGAAGGGGACTTTCAACGAAAATGATTATCGTTCGATTTTTCCGTTCACAAGGGACAAGGCCAAAGTTCGAGCAGCGGCGCTTAAAATCAACCCCGATACCGGCGACACCGACACCGTTTTACAATTCGAGGGCTTGATTAATGATGAGGCCACGCGGCAGAACATCACGGACGATATAGTCAGCATGACGGCTTTATCGAAGGATTCCGTTTTTAGAACGACTAGAGTCCCCGCCGGGATTATCACGGCTGGAACGCTTGTTGAGAACGCGCTGTTTCAAATTCTCTCATTGCCGGACATCACGGCATTGTTGACCGTGAATATCGCGAACATCAACCCTAATCTTAATTACGCGATAGATACGCCGGGGGAGCTGGATAATCTGGAAGTCCGGGAAGCGCTCGACTTGCTTGTCAGAGCGGCCAATTCGGTTTTGTTGCTGGACGGCGACGACGTTATTGTTCAGGCCAGGGAAAATCCAAGCCCCGGCATTCCTCTTGAACTGAGAGGACGCGGAGAAATAACGAACAACGCCAATATCATAGCTATTTCGGAATATAATTCCGGCAAACAACGGCAATTCAACAGCGTCCGCTTGAATGACGGAGCGGTAACGGTCGAGGATTCGGCTTCCATTTCGGAATATGGGCTTAGGCAAATCAAGTTCGATTTTCCGATGGTCAACGACACGGACACGCTGATGGATATAGGCGCAAACATAGCCGAGGAATTCAGGTATCCGAAAATAGAATTGAAGCTCAGAATTCCCGCGATAGTGGCGGAGGGCTACGATTTACTTGATTTAGTCCGAGTAGACGCGCCTCTGCTGCGAAAACCGAAAGGCGCCGACTTTCTCCCCGTTTATGGAGTGGCGACTTACGGAGATTCGGTGACTCCGTATCCGCAAGTATTCGGAAGTGTCGCCATTTCCAAAGAGACTAAATTCAAGATCATATCGATAGAGGACGACCCGAAAACTTTTATCACTACGCTGAAACTTAGGCAGAGCGGCAAGGAATTCAACGACGGAGAATTTTAAATGGGAACCGGAACGTTAACCGATTATATTAGCGGCGAAATCATAGAGGCAGCGCACCCTAATGACATACACGCGGCGCTTAAAGTCGATTTCGTTGGGCGCGATTCAAGCGGCGCGGCTACGCCGGGGCAACGGCTCGGAACTCCGTTGATTCCCTGGGGAACGGCTTATGTCGAGGGGCTGGTTATCGATGGTCAACCCGTAGACCCTGGAGAGATAACAGCGGCTCGGAATAGAATTATTTCAGGCGCTAAACGTTCGACGTCGGAATTTCCCGATTATCTGCGCCCGGCTGGTGCAGGAGGCGGCTTGCAGTTCACCATTTTAGGGGCGACGACTCCGCTTGAATACGACGTCAACGGAACTATCGTTGAAATCACGACTGATATAGTGAAGAGCGGATTGACGCCAGGCCCCTCGACGAATAACACTTGTCAGATAAATGACATCTCGTTGACGGGGCAAGACGACACGCGCTTTCTGGGCGAAAACGGCACGTTTATAACAGTCGATAATATGCAATCGGAGTTAACAAGCAGGATTGGACAATTCGTCTCGCTGTACAATCAAACGTCAGGAACGGAATTTATATATTGTCGAATAGCGTCTAGCACTCGATTGGATAATATACGTCGTGGTTTTATGTTTGATGACAACGGTGCCCCATGGGATGCGGATGTATTGAATAATAATGACGTTTTGCTTTTGCAATCGCTCGGTTTTATATTCGCGGAGGATAACGGAACGACTATCGACGTGACATATTCCAATCCCGTTATAAGCGGGGTTGAGCCGATTGGAGCTGGTACGGGCGATTACTGGTACGATTTAAACGTGGATGTCTGGAAACGCTATAATGGCTCTATTTTCGAGGAAATCAACAGAACATTTATAGGTTATGTGTCGTCTGGAGTATTTAATTGCACAGGCGTTCGACCTGAAATTTTCGGCAAAAGCTATCGCGATACCAACACGCTGTCGGTGGCTCTTGAGGATACGGACACGGTCGTTTCCGAAAAGCCGGACTTTATCGTTTCCGTGCATGGTCGCGATAAGCGTTTCGATTTTGGATTTTTTCAATGGGATGGAACGGCGGATTTCGAGACGGGATTCACCAGGACGGCGGATCGCTATTACTGGTTATATCTGACCGAGGAAGGAAAGCCGATTATTTCGGGATACAAGCCTTATGATTCTTTGGGATTTCAAAGGGGCTGGTATCATCCTTACGAGTCCTGGCGAGCGGTAGCGCAGGTTTACAATAACGGATCGGGCGATTTTGAACTTGTAAATAAATCGGAATTACTACTCGATCAAATAGATTTAATTCCCGATGAGCGTATTATACTATCTGTCTCCGTTAGTTTTGTTGGCACGACGGCGGGGCGTTTTATTTTAGATGATAATACCGGCTTTGGTTTCGCGCCTGCTTTCATTAAGGATTTAAACGTTACTTGGTCAGTGGGGACTGGTGGCGGCGCTAACCCGGGGTTATCGTTCACGCCTGATTTTCCGATTGCCGCTCCTGTCGCTCAATTCTATCATTATTTCGCGCTTTCCGATTCAAGAGGAGCCGCAGTTGATTTCGGAATCGATACCGACCCGAACGGAGCGAATCTTCTAGCATATGCACCCGTTGTCGGGGCTGGATTTACGGCTGTTTCCTATCAAGGGACTGTGCTTGTGTATACTGCTGCATTTCTTATATATCCGTTTTACCATGAGCCTAAAACGCGGTGGTTTTGGTGGAATCCACGCGCTCCAGCCTGGACGCTCCCCGGCTATGCGATACCAACAGGGCCCACTCTTAGGCAGATAGCCGTCCCGCCAAGCTTTAAGCATAAGGCTAAATTAAGTATTTATCTCGATGGAATCGTAGCCGGGGGTGGCCCCTATTATTTTCTATTTGACGACCCCGATTTAACCTCAACTGCACCAAGTGCGAATAATTGTAATTTTGCCTATGATGCTAATTTTGAAACAATTACTCTGAATATTGTTACGAATAATTCGCAGCAAATTAGAGAGCAATACGCATCGGCCGGGAGCACTATAGATTATTACGGCAGTGTGGCGGCTTATGAAGATTTGAGGCTTAGAGAATGTATTTAACAAATGAAAGCACCGGACAAACTGTGGAATTTGGTATTTTTGGTGCGGGCGCACCAGGATGGCGTCCATCTACGCAGGAGGAAATAGACGCCTATCTACTAAGCGAAGCCAAGTCCGCGAAAGTCCAGGAACTCTTATCGGAACGCGAAGCATTCCTTGTCGCGGGATACGAATACCAGGGCGCGATAGTATGTCCGGCGTGGGATGGCGAGACGACGTATAATATCGATGCTTTGGTTCAAGGCTCGGACGCAAAAAACTACCATAGCCTTGTAGCCGATAACCTAAATCATGATCCGGTATCCAGTCCTGAATATTGGGAAGAGTTTTTCCCTGCGTTCAAAATGGACGACGTCACGGTCTTGAATATAGACTCGAAATGCAAACTTGAGAGTACGGCTGTCAACCGTTATAAATTCTATTGCAAATGCGAGGTGGACGGCCATAGGCATCAAATAAATTTTGGAGATTCGGAAAAGTGGAGCGTATTCGTTAAATCCTTTCTGTCCGAACAGGATAGAGTGATGCGAAAATACAACGATTATCGAAACCAGATAGCCGCTTGCGCCACGGTCGCGGAAGTTGAGGCGGTAGTTATAGATTTTAATGCTTGAGGATATGGAAGCTATTGAAGAACTGATAAATCTCATTAAAAACGTGGTTGTTCCTCAACTTAAAACGATGGGCAAGCATGTTGAGAATTTAGCATCCGAAACAAAGAGTATCGGTCTTTCTCATGAGCGACAGAAAGGTCGCGTCAGAGAAATGGAGCGATCTATTGCGGCTCTTAAATGCGAAGAAAACACGGCTATACTGCAAGGAATGGGATCTCGCATGGCTAAAGTAGAGGCTAAGATAGATGCCGGACACGCTCAAAACGCTGAATGCCGAGAAAAAAATAGAATGGTGGAGGAGGCATTGCGTCTAGCTAAAGAAAACCGCCAAAAAAACGAGGAGCAGGAGGCGAGACACACCGCGATGTTGGCCGACCAGAAAGACAAAAATCAAAAAATAATCAACCGTCTCTGGATGCTTATAGTGGCGGTTATGGGAGCGGCGGCGACTCCTTATTTTCAGAAACTCTTTCAGTTAACTCCGTAATGTACTATATATTCATTGCCGGCAAGCTGCCGGTTTATTCCGTCCCGGAACTGAATGACACCCTCAAGCTTCAAGCCGGAAGAGGGAAAATCACGATTTTAGACGCGGCTGAAAATAAATTTCTCATGCGCGGGACATGGCATCCCGTTGAGGAAAAAGAAGCGCCGGTCGAAAATTTCTCCGTACATTCGGGGGTAATGCTGTGAGTAGTAAAATGACTGAAAAGCAGCTTGCGCGATTAAAAAGCGATTTGATCGAGGATGAAGGGAAACGACAATACCCCTATAAGTGCACTGCCGGAAAAATAACGATAGGCGTAGGCCGAAACCTTGAAGATAAAGGGTTACGGGCTGACGAAATAGATTACCTCTTCAATAACGACCTGGAAGAGTACGCTAACCGAACTAAAATAGTGATCCCTTTTTTCGATCAACTAAATGAAGTTCGGCAAAACGTTTTGATAAACATGGCCTTCAATCTTGGCATTCATGGACTTCTGACTTTCCAGAAGGCTTTAGGGGCGATGTTGAAGGAAGACTTCGAGAGAGCGGCGGAGGAAATGCTTAACTCTAAATGGGCTACGCAGGTAGGCGCGAGAGCCGAACGGCTGGCGCGTGAAATGAAAACCGGACAATGGATGTAACTAAAAACAAATTTTGGAGAATTAAAAAATGGAAAAAACAAATTTAACCTTCGGGCAGGCAACTGATATGCTCGCCGAGGACTGGAGGATAGTCGAATAATGGACCCTATAACGATTAGCGTTCTGATAAACGCCGGGCTGTCGATTGCCGGGGCTTTGGGCTGGATCAAGACGAGGAAGAAAGACAAGGAAATAGCGCAGGTGCTTGAAAGATGCCCGACCGCGAATCAGGATTTGAAGGAGATCGCGGCCGAAGCCGGACTGAAAGTCGCGGTCAAGGCTTTGAATACGTGGCTCAGTTAGCCTCAGAGATCAACTGAATGAACTTGACGGCGTAATATCCAATGATAATTATTTCGGCTGTCAGCAATCCGACCGCGCTCCACATATACAATTTATCCATAAATTTATTCATGCTGATTATGTATTTCGTAGTTACCAACCTTGGTTCGCCAGTTTAACGCCGAAAAACGACCGAGAATCAGTTTTTCAAATCCGTCCTTGTCTCGGCATTCGCGGCATTTAAAAAATAACCTCAGAGGCCAGGAAACGATTCAATAATTTCCTGTGCGTGATCTTCCAGAAAATCATGAGCGTTTTTGAGCTCCGTTAGCTTTCCGGCGGCGTCGGTTGCTTCAAGACGCTCGATTTCCTCTCTCGTTATTTCAGGTTCTTTTCTTCGTTGCTTGCGTCGCTTCGCTCCATTGATGTATTCCCGCCCAAACGTGCTTGGCGGGATATTTGGAACGCGGTCGGCCAGAGTGCCAGTTTGACTTTCTCTTCGCCTAATTCCTCGATGACTCGCAGCCAAATTTGTTTGGCTTTCGCCTGAAACCAATCCGGTAGGGTAGCGAAAGCCTGCGCTCCACATATATTTATTTCATCCGTTCGCCGGGAATACTGCGGCTCGTGCTTGATGTCCGACGCATCCCAATTCGGTCTCCAGTCGCCGTTCAGTTCCTCCAGCCGGTCGATGACTTCAAGTCGGGCTTCCAGGTGAGCTTTGACGAACTCGGCCTCTTTTTCGGTTTTGCAGAGAACTCCCATGCATCGACGTAGTAACGTCGTGTCGAGGTCGATGCTTTTTGTCTCTCGTAGTGCTCCATCCATCGTTAGTGTGGTATAATTTTCACTCCGTGCTACCCTCCACATCCCCGGCCAGTGCGGCGTTTCTTCGACCGATTCAGGTAGCTCAGACAGCGGAAGAACATCACGAATCGCGTTTATTTTGCCGATGTGATTCAGTTCCTCGTCTCTTAATATGTCCTCTATTAATTTGAGCGCTTCGTCTTTATCTAAAGTGTTCATTGTCTTCCTTTCTTTTTCCGTTTTTTGATGGATTCATACGCCGCCTTCAATTCCGAGGGCGCGAGGTTAGGACTTCTCAGATGCCTTGAGTTTAATCCGCGCAGCATCCGCTTGAACTCGCAGAGCGGAGCGCGGCTAAGTTTCGTCGGGTTTGGGTTCATCTATTTCATCCTCCATGCTCGTCAGTTTATCGTGAATCATTGCCGCATATAAAGCCACGTCCGCGCATTCGCGCTTGGCAGCCATGCTTGGCAGCCATAACTTTCTCCTCCGTCAACATGATGGAAATTCATTGTATACTTCTTCGATGACTTCATTGAAATATTCGAGATATTCCAGGCTCGGCTGTTTCTTTCGGTTCTTCCATATCGGAACCCAGGGAACGTCAGCCGTTCGGTCTATATATATCTGATTCCTTAATCTGCCATGATGAAAAACCGGCAACCCACATACTCTCTCTGGTATATCGTAGTCACAGCAATCGTCCTCCCACTCCAGAAACAGGAGCGCGTCCGGCTTGCCGTCCGGCGGAAGTTCATTCAATGCGGTTTTGAGAGCGGTTTCTATTTTAGTGAATTTGTTTTTCATATTAATATAGGTTTAACTTTTTCTTGATTAACTCCGTTTTAAATTCCAAATCTCTAAGATCACGCAATAAAGTTTCTTTTTCATATGTTTCTGATTTTTTGTTTTTTTCCAAGTAATCATTGTAAAGCTTTTCTATACGACTCTTAATAAACGAGGGCGCGTTTTTCAGCTTTTTCATTATCTTTGGATATTCACTCCTAAACTTCGGGTCTTCAATCTGGCGACCGTCGGCGCAACTTTCGGAAGTAAAATAAAACAATGGGATTCTCACTTCATCCACGCGAGCCGAAATGCTGATTTCAGGAAATTTCCCATTTTTGAGACGAATAACGCAATCATCCGAATTTACCCTCCTCCACAATAACTCGGCGTCGATATTCTCGAAGTCGCAGGCCCCGTTTTTACACCATGCGGCTTGCCCTCTTATAACGGTGCAAACGACCCCGTATTCGTGTTCGATTTTATCTAGGCTGTCAGCTAAACGTCTCAAAGCTTGTTGCGGCGTGTCCATTATAGGTTCGTCTGGCAATAGTTGTTTATCCTCCAATTTTCGCCTCTTCGATGAATTTCGCCGCGCTCGTGGCTCTATTGTTGGCGATCGTGTATTCTATTTCCTGTCTATCCAGCTTCGCGAAATCCTCTGCGTGGACGGGGTTTTCGTAAAGTTCTTTAAGTTCAGCGACGTCGGGGTGAAGCTCCGGTTTTGCATCCTGATTTTCTGCTGGGTCGTTCGCCTCTTTTTCCGGCTTTTCCTTGGGCGGCTTTTTCTCCGCTTTCTTCCGTGCCGGCGGCGGTTGGAAGTCGGGCTTATCTTCCCGTAGCTCGTTAACCTCTTGCGTGATATTCTTCTCTTGCGGTCGCGTACCTTCATAATCTCTTAACTCATCGACGCTATCCAACCCCATCAAAACTTCCGGGCAATAGGTTTTTATCAATCTCGTGGCCGATCTATACCTGAGCATTTGCCCGGTCTGTTTCGGCCAGGGGGAACCGTTCCTCCCCCACCACCCCATATCCTTAGCGTTCTGAACGCTGCATTTAGCCTCGCATTTTATGCCGGTAGCAGCGGTGAATGCGAAAGCGGTGCAGGTCAAGGCATCGTCTTTCCCGGAAAATTTAAAATCGATCACATCTTTAAAAATTCCCGATTTATTCGTCAGAGCTACGCAGAGTTGACTTTCAAGGCCTATTTTCCCCCCTACCACATACGTTTTCTCCATGAACTGAATCGGGTCTAGACCCATATTCGAAGCTCTGCTGATCGCTATAACGCAATCGGGAACGCTCCCCTGGTAATGTTTAGGGATCAGCCTTGCCTGCGCGAACATCTTCGCGACGTTATGAATTTGATCGAATTTCCCTTTGTCGAAATAATTGCTCAGGTCTACTTTGCCGTAGACCGTCAAAGCTTTAGTTTCTTCCGTCATAATCGTCTCCTTTAAAGCCCTCGATTCGAGGGGTTAGTTGTTTGATCCTTCCATGTGTCCGCATTGCGGACAAACAAGCTCATTGCCTCTCCAGACCAGCAATGAATCACAATTAGGGCATAGTCTGCCTATCATTCACTCCTCCAGTTTCAATTGTTCTTCGATTATTAAATCGCTGATGCGGACGCCATTCTTTCTATCTTCGTCCGACAATTCGCAATCATCCAGATACCCCTCTACGCCGGTCAGGTATCCCCGTACGCCGGTCAGGTATCCCCGTACGCCGGTCAGGTATCCCCGTACGCCGGTCAGGTATCCCCGTACGCCGGTCAGGTCTCCCCGTACGTCGGAAGGCACTTCATCATACTTTTTTCCGTCTTTATAGTAGAAGATTGGAAATTTGTTTTTTCGCAAAGCTCTTTTCATCACTCCTCCAGTTTCAATTGTTCTTCGATGACCTCGCTCTTGCCGTGCATTTCCGCGAAAGCGAGGACGTTTGATTTGATAGATTGATAAATGTCTTTGTAGAAGGTTTTCGCCTTCATCCCGTCTTTCAAGCCTTTGCTTATGATTTCCTCTGCATTCGCTACCGTCATGAGCTGACGAGGGCTAAGGACGTTACGCAAATTTTTGAACTTACCCTCGCAGACGAACAGCAAACCGTTCATCATGCGAGTGATAATCACATAGTAGCGGTTAGCGTTTCGGCTTCCCTGGGCTTCAGCGTACTCCACGAACTCCTTTATTGAGTCCGTAGCTTCCAGCCTTTGTTCTTTGCCGAAATCTCTAGCCATGATCCATTTTTGATCAGACTGTTGAGATTTGACGGCGAGGAGTTGGCGTCGGACTTTCGCGAAAGCCTTAACTAGCTTTTCTTTAAAGTCCAATACTTGTTCTGAATTTTTAAACAGAGTCCCCAGAAAGAAAAACTGGTCTTCAGTGAGTAAATATTCAGTTGCCGCTCTTCCTTTGGTCTGAATCTTTGACACCTTCAGAGTGCTAAAGTTTTCAAATCTGGCTTGATGCTTTTTAACTAATCTAACTACTTGTTCATGGCGGCGATTAAATCCTTTAGCAATTAAAAAAGTTCCAGCTCGGCCTTCGTTTTCTCCCGTTACAATCACAAGTTTGTTTTTCATGTAGCTCCTTATCATTCGGTCTAACCAATAACCATAATAATAAGGAAAGGATTTTATTGAGTCAAGATTTATTTTAAACCAAATTTCCCTCTTGGGAAAAATGGTCATAGATAAAACCTCTCGAATGAAATCTCCGGTTCGCGACCATTTGGCTAATACCAGCAAAATGGTTATATCCAAACCTTTTCAAACGAGATTCCCAGCATGGCCGCGACGTTAACGGGGACGGGTCCGTCTAAAAATCCTTGATCGCCGATGGTGTCCGCTTCGCAGTCGTAGCACCAAATATGGCCTTTCCACTCAGACCAGTAGATATTCGAGCCGCCGCATAAATCGCAGCTCATCTCGTAAGTTGCTGGTGGTTGGATGTAATACCAGACACGTTTAGGATAGTCGAGTAACTTCATAAATAATCCTCGAAACTCTTTTGACTAGCTGCCGCTTCGATCCTCTTGGCGGCGATCTCGCAATACCTTTCTTCTTTCTCAATCAAAATCCACCTCCGTTTCAGATTCTCGCAGGCAACTCCGGTCGTGCCGGAGCCGCCGAAGGGATCCAGAATCAAAGCGTTTTCTTCCGAGTAGCAATCTAATAATATCTCCATCAAGCCAAGCGGTTTCTGCGTAGGATGATAGCGTTTTTCCTTGCGCTTCATGCTCTGTTGTAGCATTCCGTTCCAACGCCATTTTATAATTCTGACTGCCTTTTTGAATGACGTGAAAATCAACTCCGCGTCAGCGAAATCAGTTTTGCCGTTGTCTTTGTCCCAAACTATCCAGCAGGAACTATTAGGCAGGTATTCGGCGAAATAGTTTCCGCCGAAGATCATTTGATGCGCGGATAGCTTGAAAATCAACTCGAAAACTTCGCGGGAAGGGATAGCATTATCCCACTCAAGGTTTCCGTAGTCAGTTGCCGGAATATGCTTTCCCAGTGGATTTTTCTTTGTCCTTTTGCCTGAAAAATTTCCTCTGCTTTTATTCTTTCCCGCCGCCTCTCCGATGCCGTACTGCGGATCAGCCAGAACCAAGTCCGCTTTTTCCGTCAACAGCGGCATGACCTCCAGGCAGTCGCCGCAAAACAGCCGTCCGCGCTCGGTTTCGTAATAAGGATTCATAACTTCCTATATGCGTATTTCACTACTTCTTGCGGCTCGATTACTATATCGACTACATTTCCCGTTGCCGAATCCTCGACCGACGCCTTGAATTCGGACATATGCCGCAGTCCCCATGCCTTCCCGCAGTTCTCGACCGCTTCGTCCAGACCGAACGCGTATAGATTCAGGCTCGCTAGACCAGCGGTGAAGGTGAACTTTCGGCATTCGCAGGGGAACGGCTCGCCGCCGAATTGAACGCCGGTAAAGCGTCCGCATTTATCGCAGATCATGACGTCCTCCCTCTTTACTATTCGTACAGTATTTCAGCGTCATATCGAGCCGTTTGTTCCGCCGATAATCGAACATGTAAACAATCGGTCTCTCCCTTTTTTCGAATTAGAAATTCAGTTGTTACGTTTTCCAGGTATACATAATCATTGCCGGGGTCTCTTTTTTCCGCGAACCTTTCAAGCGCGTCCTCCGCGCCTACTCCATAGATCGAGTATTTTTCTCCCTCTCCATCGATAGCAACGAACTCCGTGCATATACACTCGGTTTGCGTGTCTACCGGCGAGATTAGGTCGATTAAACGACCACATTTTTTGCATCGATTCATAATTGTCTCCTTACCTCTTTAATTTATTCGCCATCGAATGGGAAAATCACTTTTCCTATGCGTGGGTTTGATTTTTTGAACCTCTTGGCTTTCTCCTTTGCTTCCTCTAAAGAACTCCCTTCTAAACATTGCTCTAAAATTACTGTTTCGTCGGAATGCGGCGACGTCTCCGCGCAAATCACATAGCCTTCATCCTCTAACAGCAATGAGCCGATCCAATCCGCCACGTCCAACACCGTAACGTCTTCTCCGCATGGCTCGCCGTGTATCACATGCCAGTTCATCAAATCGTTACTCATTCCATTCCCTCCCGTATCTGTTAACGTTTTTTTGCGGCATATAGCCGACAATCGGCTTGCCGTCGTCTATCCATTTTTGAATTATCGGCAAAGCTTCGTGGTAATCAGCGTCGAGTGCGTCCAACTCTTGAGGATGCAGCGCCATGACGTTCGTTATTTGCGGCTCCTCCGATTCCTGGATTATGTACGGCATACAATGATAGGCTCTATAGCCGTTTTCCTCGCACCAGAATTTGAACCCCTCGTGATAGTGCTTGCTCTGCCAGATGTATTTCGTCCGCCAGTTCCTTTGAAAAGCTCCGAAAGAACTATTCCCGTCCACCTCGTCTCCCGTGCACTTGATGTCGAATGGCACGGCGAAAGTTTTTTCGTGCCATTTTATCAATAGAATCAGGTCGAACTTGGCGCGGCAGTCGGCTCCATACTCAGCCTCCTCGTTTGGCGTATTCCAGAAATACTCCTGTTGAAATATGACTGTAGCCGCTTTATGCCTCAGCCATTCGTCGATCGACATCGTGTTGTCCTCCCACAGCGTCAGCGGGCAATTTCCGAATCTTTCCAGCATGATTTCGAGCTTCGACCACCAGGGAGCGGGAATCGGCCGACGGTAATCGTGAGCTTTGATTTGATCGAGGACGTGAAATTTTCGCTCATAGATTTTGCTCAGAGCACCTTTTTTGGTGTAATACTTTTTGTCTGCTCTAACTTCCTCTATGGCCTCCCATATGTTTTCGGTTTCCAAAACTTCCATTATGCCGGACGGAAAGCTTGAAACATTCGACTTGAAATACTTCTCCCAAAACCAGTCCATACCCCGTGAATAATGCGCCTCCACCAAGTCCTCGAAAATTTTTCCCATCTCCATGAACGTCGTGGGCTTGACCTCTTTCGTAGCTCGATCCGTGCAGACGACCAGCTGATCATGAGACTGAATGCAGGTCGCCAGCACCGAGGAGCCGATGGCGGTAGAGTTGAAATAGCTAGAATCCTGACCATTCATTATCATTCCTCTCGTCGAATTCTTGATTATCCATTCCTTCCTCATGGGAATAGGCATAGTACAATGTGAGCAAAATGCTTTTATCGTCGTCGCGATAAACCCTGTGGTCTATGTTACGGATTAAAAAAACAGTATTTTTAATATGAACAGTTTCGCCTTTTTGCAAAACGACGTTTTCCGGCAAATCCTGGTCATATAATGTTTCTCCTTTGTATTCTCGCAGTACAAGAATTTTTTTATTAATTATTTCCATCACGCCTCCTCCTCTCAAACCAGTTTATAAATTTTTCAGCGTCCCCGTAATAAATCGCGCTTCCTACGCGCCACTTGTTTTTCGTCGGGTAGAAATCAGCCGTCTTTTTGCCTGGAAATCTAAATCCGATAATTCCTCCGTAGTCGCGTATATGCCGACGACGATTTGGTTCTTGATCGCACCACGCTTTGATAAGAGCCATATTTTTTTTCTCGTTCTCGGCGGCTTTAGCCTTTTTGTCCGCGTTCCGCTCGCGGTACATATCGACCATTTCACCCATCACGCCTCCCAGTCCACGAACCGACAGAAAGCCGTGACGCGATTGTAGACAGGGATTTTCTCGGCAGGCGGAATCAAACGAGGTTCGCCGCCATAGATTAATCTCCCATCGAAGTATTTGAATTTCTCGCCGTCCCACACGGCGGCGGCGATTTTTTCGCATTCCGTGTCGATGTCGTAAAACTTGACCAGATAGCCGTAGCCGGACGTCAATTGCCCTCTATTTTTCGCCGTGTTCGGCAGCAACTTGACCGTGATTTCCTCGCGAACCGGCGCGGCTACGTCGTCATAGAGCGACGGGCAACAGGAATCGGCCGCGCAGTAATTTTGTTCACTCATTTTTCTTCTCCTTTTGTCGCTGTTTTTTAAAATCGACGCTGGCTTGAATTAAATTATCAAGCGTCGGCCCTATTTTAAAACCTCGTTTCTTTAATCCGTCTAAATATTCGGACGTTTCCCGGCTGAATTCAATTGTTCGCCTAATGCCCTCCTTACGTCCGACTAGTATTGAGTCCATGTTTTTTCCTGTTTAGATGTTATTGCATGCCTATAAATCTATTTTCCGTAAACGGAGTTGTCAACAGAAAAATGCGCTTAAATTTATTTATTTTTTTTACGCAGAAAACTATTGACAAAACTATTTAGATAAAATAACCTGAGTGCAGTTGAATCGAAAATCTTAAACGGAGAAGTCAGGAAAAAGATAAATTTTGGAGGAAAAATGAAAAATCGAAAATTGCTCGATGAAGCGATCAAGGCTTTAAAGACCGACGCCGAATTCAGGCGCGGACTGGCGGCGGAAATAGGTTTGCTGTTTTCCGAATCCAACCCGGCCGACCAGGAGATACTTGTTAAAACGCTGCGCGTGGCGATGCCGGAAGAACTCAAGAGGAGAATTCGACCGGGCGCACTCTGCGAGTCATGCTCGGAAAGATATTAAGGAGAATTTTATGAAATGTTATTATCACAAATCCGATTTCGGCGGTTCGGAGCTGCATTTCCTCCTGAATATAGAGGAATGTCAGCGGAGAAGCCCGACTGCCGAGGATTTCATAAATAATTATCTAGATGAATAGAGAGGAAAACATGAAAAAATATATTTTGACGCTGGCGGCGTGCGTGGCGTTTTCTGGATGGGCGGCGGCAGAGCCTCCTGGGAGAAGAGGGATAAGCAATCGAAACAAAGCCGCCGCTGTGCGGCAACCACGCATTCCGATTCGCAACGGATACGGAATAGCCCCATGGCGCTGGTTTAGCGCACCGGAAAAACCGGAAACATCTAAAAACGATACTAAATCGAAACCAAAAAAATAAATCTCCATTGTACCTCTATGGGATAAATGAATAACTATAATGAATTCAGCAAACGTTTACAGAAAGTCCGGGAAATGAAAGGGCTTTCCCAGCTCGACTTGGCTGCTAAAATCGGATTGCCGCCTAGTTCGATATGTCATTTCGAGCGAGGAGCAAGGCGTCCATCCTTTGATAATTTAATTAAAATCAGTACATTTCTAAATGTATCCTTGGACTATTTAATGAAGGGCAATATGAAAAACACACTTTCCAAAGAAGATATACTCAATAAAATTAAAAAACGAACATATACCCGATTGCCGAGCGGTAAAGTTATAATATGTGAATTAACGCTTGAAAACGGTTTTGCCGTTACAGGGAAAAGCGCGGTGGTTGACATAGCAAATTTCGATCAAAAAATAGGTGAATCGATAGCTTATGAAAATGCCGTTTCTCAAATATGGGCAATAGAGGGATATTTACTTCAGGAAAAAATTTATCAAAAAGACAAGGAAATTTGACGCTTTATCTCCATTGTACTTCTATCGGCTGAATTCGTCGGCTTCGCGCCGAGTCTTTTTTTCGAGTTTTAGACGTCCGTTTTCAGCAAGAACTTTACCGGATCGAATCGGAGTTTCCTGAATCCCGAAATTCTTAAAGGGGAGCCGATGGTTGCGGAGCCGTTTTGGAGAACCATTGGACGGCTCCTTTCACATAAAAAAAAATATGAAAACGAAACCGAAAGTCGGGCAAAAACTTTTTTTATCTAAAAATTCGGAAGTGTTGGAGGTTACGACAGTAGTTAAAGTGGGGCGTGTCTATTTTTATTGCCGCCCTGACTCATGCTCGGAATGGCAGGAACCAGACCCTTATTATTTAGAGGATTGGCTTCCGAAGGGCGCTGATGCGTCTGCCCCAAAAGAGCTTTATGAATCTCGCCAGGAATGGGAGGACGAAAAAGAGGGTGGAGTAATAAGTTATCAAATTTTTCAGGCATTCAGGCATGGTGTAAATATAATGAACGTGCCCTTGAACAGTTTGAGGGAGATATGGGGGATTATAGAGTCTAAAAAATGAAAGTTAACCATACTATGTCCTGGCCGATCGAGGGAGTTTGCGACCTGGGCTGCCCGTTCTACCGCGACGGTTCATTGGAAAATAAAAACCTGGGGTTTGGCGAACATTGTCGATTTAAAAAGTCAGGCAAAAAGGAGGCCGCTTGCGGAGCTAACGCCATGAATCCCGTGACTAAGGCGGATATCGATGAAATGATTTTAAATAGGTAGATTTAAGTGAACCATTAAATAAAAACTTTATGATGAAAATTTTAGCAAGAGTCAATTTTAACGATGGAGTTGCCTATGTGCTCGACCATGCGCCGCAATTGAAATATAACAAAATAGGCGAGATTATTTATGGCACTGATGGCGTTTTTTACGATTGTTATTATTATGAGCGACCAAGCGGACGATTTCGCGCATTTGCCGGGAGAAAGTTCAACATAACCCTAGATAACGGCGAGATTATAAAATGCGATGGCCAGTGGTGGAACGGCGGTCAGCGAGCGGTTGAAAAAACAATAGGCAGAAGCCTGGGCCATATTACAGCTGGCTCTATTCAGGAGTTAAGAAAATGTTATGTTTTTTCCGGTTATTTGGTGGATGTCGTCAATTTCAAGGAAATGGCAAGCGATTTTGATGGACCTGTATTTCCTTACTATGACTATGAGAAAATCATAAAATACGATTACCAAAGAACGGTTGCTGCTCGTGTGCTTCAACAAGCTCGCAAATGGAGCAGGAAGGCTAAAAATTACCGTCAGTTTTTCGATAAAATCAGGAGACGGGGGCTTACAGAGGAGCAATTCCATAGGATTATGAAAATTATAGAGGGCTAAGATTTTTTTACCATACTATATTTAATAAAACGATTAATGAATAAAATAATTAAATGCGCTTTGAATGATCTGGAAGGAGCGAATTGAGGGAGATATGGCGGATTATAAGAGTCTAAAAAATGAAAATCAATTGATGCCAATAAACCTAGATGCACTTAAAGAAGACAGTATTAACAAGATATGTCTGCATACTGCGTTAGACAAAACAGATATTATACGAAAAAGATTTCTTTGGGACGGTGTAAATTTGAAAGTTCAGTTAAAATTTTATAAATTTCACAAAAATAGTCCGCAGATGTTCGAGTATACCCATTATTACCCCAAGGCAGAAATAGAAAACGCTTCTTTTAGCTTTTCATGCGTGGTATCTAGGGATTTTACCGATGATTTCAACGCGATGTTTTTGTAGACTGATATTTTTCTTGACATAACAAAAACTAATGGTTTCTAATAGTTTTTATTGATAACAACTAAATAATGAATAATGGATAGAGCGATAAAAATAAACGAAACATTGGTTGGGAGACTTGACGCCCAGCTTCATAAATATAGCCTTGGGACACGTCAGAACCTAGCCAACACCTTGATAAGGAAAGGGCTGGACGTCATGGAGTCACAGGGTTATGAAGAGCTTTTGAAACTTCCTAATCAGGAAAAAAATGAAGCTAGGGAACTGGATTCCACTAGACAAGAGTCTTGCGAAGTCCCTTCCTAGGGATCGATCTTTTACCGACCTGGAAGCTATGTTTTCCATCTCCCTTGATTATGACTGCGGAAATGACGCGACGGTGTCCGGCTATGCCGCGAGATGGGGATGGTCCCGTAATAAGGTCAGGAACTTTTTGAATAAAATAGGGGTGAAATTTTCGTACAGCGAAAACACATCCAGAAAGCAAAATCAAAAAGGACAGATCGAAATACAGATCAGGGACAGATCAGGGACAGATCAGGGACAGATAAGAATCATTGATTCCAGGTGGATGGACGGAGAAAAGGACAGATCAGGGACAGATCAGGGACAGAAAAAGGACAGATCGAAGGACAGTACTAATAATCCTATAAATCCTAAACCTAAATCCAAACTCTTTTCCGAAAACTCTAACGAGTTTCGGTTAGCGAATTTTCTTCTGAATCATATCAGGAAGCATAAGCCGGACTTCAAGAAACCGAACCTTCAAACCTGGGCCAAGTCAGCCGATCTGATATTGAGAGTCGATAAACGGAACATCGACACGGTGAAAGCCGTTATCGTATGGACTCACAATGACGAGTTTTGGATGTGCAATATTCTCTCCATGTCGAAACTGCGCAAGCAATTCGACACTTTGGAAATGCGAATGAACGAGAAACCGAAGAAGAAAAAACAGCCTGAACCGGAAAAGCAACGCAGCCTACAGGAAATAGCTCAGGCCATGATTCAGAATGAAGACGGCAGCATAACAATTGATTATACGAGGTGCGATGGAACTGGAAACGGTAACGATGATACTGGAGTCTCTGATGTCGGAGACTTCTCGACGTTTTACGGACGAGGAAAAGTCATTGAAGCTCCGAAACTGGATGACGGTCTTGAAAAACCTAACTGACGAACAGGGGATGGCCGCACTTGAACAGGTTTTAAGTCAGGACTTCGAGTTTATGCCCACTGTCGGCAAATTCAAGGAAATATGCCTGAGCGGTTTGGGGTCTCGATCAATCGAAGGCGATGCCATAGCCGCATGGGGTTTGGTGCTTCAAAACCTCAATCCGTATGATTCGCCGATTTTCGCGGATTGCTGTATAGCCGAAACGATCCGCAACATGGGCGGCTGGAAAAGACTTTGCGATATGACGGACGAGGAAATCCCTTTTAGAAGAAATGAGTTTCTAGACATCTATCCAGGCTTGAAGCGTCGCGGCCGGGAATATTCGCCTGTTTTGGTGGGCATCTACGGACTAAAGGGCGCGATAGGTCAGGACTATGCGAAATTTATCGGATTCGAGAGAGAGAAGGATAAGAGTTTGGCTTTATTGAAATGGGAGCGAGAGCGAAATAATACGCAGAGAGCCTTGGCTTTGCTGCAAAGGTAAAACTAAAGGAGGTTTAAGTGGACAAAAAAGGAAAAATGGATAATCTACCGATTGAAAAGCAGGTTTGCTCCCTGGAGCAGGCCAAGGAGCTTGCCGAATTGCTAGGCTACGACGCGCCGGGGAGTTTATGGGTATCGGTTGAATATGAATATCGCGGAGAAATCAAACGACAATTGATTTTGACGAGTTCTTTGTCAGAATTCGGTCGATTGCCTGAAAATAAAGTCGTCGGTGTATTAAGCGTCTATACCGGCGACGAACTAGGCGTTTTACTGCCTGAAATTGTCGATGGTTATAAATTGAGAATTATAAAAGACAACGATGAATTTCAATGTGGATATATGTTGCATTCGCACCGTATTCTCGCGTTATGTTACGAGCAAACCGAAGCTGAAGCCAAGGCAGCGCTTGCTATTCAGGGATTAAGGATCGATTGCCTGAAAAAGGAGGATTTTCGATATGGGGACTAGAAAACGTTTAGTCATCGAGCACAACGGCATTTCCTGGACGCCTAAAGCAGTCGCCGAGTATGCGGAAAAATCGAGAGGATGGGGAGAGCGAGCGCTTAAGCAGGTGCTTGCGGGAACGATAACCATCGAGTTTCTGTTGAAGGAAAAACGCATGAAATTAAAAAAGGGGGGACTGCCATCAAAAATCTACTCTTTTCCTGACGACGGGATCGAATGCACCGCGCAGGAGGTAGCGAAGCGCGCCGGAATCGGAGACGAAGCCGCCCGCGTGAGGCTGAAAAAAGCGCAGCGCGGAGAAATATCTCCAGTTGAAATTTTTCTGCCGCGACAAAAAAAACCTTTTAAAAAACTGTCGAAGGAAGAAGCGGAACCGGGGCGCGTGAGGTTGAAAAAAGACCTAGATGCAGTGGGAAGGGGATTATTGTCTTATCACGAGATAGAGCGGAGAGAAAACGCGGGACTATATTCAAGAGGTTGATATGTCGGAACATGATGAGCAAAAAACTTTTTTCGACTGGGTGCGCCTGAATCGTTGGATGGCTCCTAATAAGGATGTCCGCAAGGCGATGAATTTGTGTTATTCGATTCCTAACGGAGCGCATATGGGCAAAGCTCAGGCGGCCAAGATGCTGGCGGAGGGGATGACCAAGGGAATACTGGATATTAATTTGGATATTCCCCGCGAAAATGGTTATTTTAAGATGAACACTGATGGGGCACCGTGGATTGAGGATTATTTTCATGGGCTTCGCATCGAAATGAAGTTCGGCAAAAACACCTTGACCAAAGAGCAAAAAGAGAAAAAAGCTCTACTGGAAGAGGCAGGATTCCAAGTGGCCGTCTGCTATTCGGCCAAGGAAGCCATCAAAACTGTTTTCGAGTATTTGCCCTTCACTGTCGATGACTATCAAGGCCTTAATGATTTTCTATAAATAATTATGCCTATTCTTTGCGATAAACCGGGCTGTGCGCGTCCTATTGGCATTGCCCGCATGAGAGAAGACGGCAGTTTCAGAAAAATATGCTTTCAGTGTGATCTGGAAGAGCGAAAAGAGAAGTTTTTGAAATCACTAAAAGAAGCTATGAATTTAATAAATCAGGAGCGAAATGAAAGGCGATAAAATAAAGGAACTAGCCAGATTCGAGGAGAATCTTAAAACATACGGTATCGGCGGATTGCTGCGCCGTGCGAATAGAAAGCAACAGGAGGTGCTCGCCGGTGTTTTGGAAACCGGCAAAAAGGGACAATTGACCATCAAAATCGTTTATCAACCGTCCGGCATGAACGAGGTTGCTGTGACGGCCGAGGTTTCCGCCAAAGTGCCGGAAAGAAGCCTGGACAGCGTGAAAATGTATGCCGACCATAGGGGATTATTCGAGGATAACCCCGACCAGATGAATTTCGACAATATTCGTCAAATCGACGACAAACCTAAAAAAGTCAAGGAGATGTAAAATGGAAGAAGATGTTTTAAAGGCGACGAATCAAGCTGAAACCATCCTGAACGCGGGCAAAGGACTTGCGGCGGCTCAACAGCTGGATATATTGAATACAGGCCGCGAAAAACACGCCGTTCTAGTGCCTGATGGGTGCGGCATTCAAGAACTGGACGCCGGGGTGAGCCGACCAAACCGCAAAAAGGGCGAGCGTGTTTTATTCGACCCTGAAAGCTTCTGTCGATATGTTAACAAACACAAAAACGAGGATGAAACGATTATTCTGGCGGATGAGGACGCGGGCCTGTTGCAGGCGATTCTCAATGACAACGGCGCGGAACAACCGGCCTGGGGGGATTTCACGGGATTGTTGAGACTTGGATTTTCCGAACAATGGAAGATATGGACTGAAAAAAACGGGGAATCATTCGATCAAGCATCATTCGCCGATTTCATCGAAGACAATCGAAGGGATTTTCAAGTCGGCGAGTTTCGGAACGCGAGCGGCGAGCCCGTGCAAAACGTGAGTACGCCGGAGCTTATGAA
>Ga0180437_10001609_pt1 | contig 38298 bp, 55 predicted proteins | sample SS_ome_4_FD_132410 | JGI IMG/M metagenome (GOLD analysis project Ga0180437, IMG submission 132410) | Hypersaline lake sediment archaeal communities from the Salton Sea, California, USA - SS_3_D_1 metaG | ecosystem: Environmental > Aquatic > Non-marine Saline and Alkaline > Hypersaline >...
TTTATTTAGTTCGTTACTTATTTTTATACAAGAATGTTTAACTACTTCTGAGGTTAAGTTTCCAGCAAGTATATCATAAGCCATAAATATTCTATCATTATGTTCTAGGCTTCCTAATAATATAGCAACATCTCTTCCGCTTTCTTTGTTATACGATATATTATAAAGAAGCTGGGTTTCTTTGGAAGTATCAAACACCCATTTAATTCTGTTGTCTATATTATTTGCTATTTTTAACACAAAATCCTCTTGTTCTTGCTCTGTCATTTATTATCCTTAGATTCCCAGTTTAAATCTAAATCATCGCTTCCGCTTGATTTTATTTTTACTAATAAGTCAGTGCTTAATTGTTTTATAGAAAGTAATTTTTCTAGTGTTGGTTGATATCTTATGGAGTTATAATCATCTTCTTGAGAGATTAGATTACGACATTCCTGAATAGATTTATCTAATAAGCTTAAAAGTGCTGTTTCTAATTCTTCCATATATATCTCCTAATGTGCGGTTAAGATAATATAATATTATAGTTAAACAACAAAGTAAATATTTTAATATGTTAACATAAATGTAATTATAATGGATTCTATGTATGTAAAAATATATAGATTGCATTTATGTACTTTTATTTAGCTTCTTCAGATTCCCGGTTTAAATCTAAATCATCGCTTCCGCTTGATCTTATTTCGGGGCAAGCTTCAGCTATAAGTCTCCAACCAATAGCTGTTCTTATTAGTTCTTTAGGACTTCTTTCCTGAAGTAAATGCTTATATTTAATTAGATTTTCTGGGATTATTTTAGGATATTTACAGTTATTTTGAATCCCTAATATAGTAGATACGATACTCATATCTTTACTAATTAAATAATTACATTCTTCAAGGTAATCTAGAACTATAGATTCATATTCATCTGATATTGAGTATTTCATATTGTATCCTTTTAATAAAGAATGCCATAGTTAATTAACAAAGTAAATACTTTAATATGTTAACATAAATGTAATTATGATGGATTCTATTAACAAATTATTTGTTACTTTAAGATTTTAGAAAGTTATGTTTATATTAAGATTATATTATTTTGATCGATTCTTTTAGCAAAAGTATAATGTGTATATACACGCGAAACTACACAATATATAGTGTAAGGTCGTTATAACTTTCCGGAAAGTGTACCTTATTGAGAAAGTTTATTTCGGCAGATACGTTAAATCAATAACTTAGATGGTGCTAGCGATTTATACCAATCATTATTTATAGGAAAGTTTAATTTGACCCCTGGGGTATTTTGGAGGGTAGGGCGCGGGTTTTGTGCGCGTGTCATTATTTATCATACTCCATCTACAAAAATCTAAAATTCAAGGTTTAAATATATACAGTTAAATAACTATATAGATTATTATCTATATTTAAGTGTATACTTAAGACATGTATATACTTTTCTGAAATTCGAGGTTTAAATATATACAGTTAAATAACTGGGGTATAATAGTGACACACTTGTTCGGCTTACTTTTTGTTGCGATAGGGTTATTAGGTTCTGTTGTGCTTATAATAAAACGTATAAATTTGCTTGAACGTTTAATCTGCAAATATATGGACATAACAGAGGATAAATTAAATAAGGTTTTTGAAATTAGGCCCACATTATATGAAACAGAACATCTGAGGAGAGAATTAAAAAGTATTAATTTTAAGATTAATATGCTTGAAGGGATGATAAACGATAAAACTTCAGTAGATGACGGGAAAGGTTCATCTTCTTTAATGGATTGGGATTAATCAACTACAAAAATCTAAAATTCACAGTTTAAATATATACAGTTAAATAACTGGGGGGATAATAATGATACACTCGTTCGGTTTACTTTTTGTTTCAGTGGGGTTCGCCCTTGCTATTATGTTCATAACAAAACGCATGAATTTAATTGAATGCTTACTTTATAAACATATCGAAGCATTAGAGATCATAGAAAAAATAATATATGAAGAGTATAAAGATAATTCCAACAAAGATGCCCGGCAATAAAATTAAAAATTATTTAATAATAATCTCCTGAATGAATACTTCATCACCCTGAAAGGGTAAATATTTAGAGTTTGTTGAAAGGTCAGCAGGAGTAAATTCATTAGATGGTTGAGCATAACTTCCTACTCCTATTTCTCTAAATACTGTAACCACAAGTTCGCTACAGAAAATAGAACTTAAATCCTCTTTATTATCTGAAAAGTAACTAACTATTTTATTTAATATAGGGATACTATACCACCATTTAGGGGCATCTATAGCGGATTTGAATAGTTCACTAAGATTTCTTTCATAAGATACTCCTATATAACGTTGAACAGTTTGTTCTAATTTTAATAATTGTTTTTTGGTTAGAGGTCTAGTTAATCTTCTTAAGGCAACAGTTCCATCATAAGTATTTAATATATCTTCAAGAAAGATGGTTCTTACTTTACCAGATAGGGAATAACCCACGCCAGACTTTAATAGAGAGCTTGTAGCTTCGAACAGGCATAGTTGCCCATTCCATTCAACAATCATCCCCACGTGCGTCCATTTGCTTCCTGTGAAGGTTTTAATTATTCTGCCGTACCAATCTGAGTTTGAGAATAATAATATATCCCCTGGTTTTAAATTTAAATCATGTAAAGATTGTTGGGTAAATGTCATTTTGATAACTCTCTGTTGTGATTGTAATAAAAAAAGGAATGAATATGTATTTGGCTTAACACCCAATCCTATAGCTTCAAAACATATACTAAATATTAATAGAGTCAATTTTAGTTTAGTTAGATAGCTTTTAGGCATACTATAAAATATCTATTACTCTTAAAATAAAAGGAGGCGATATGATTATAGTGCACTTATTTAATAAGCTTAAGAATAATTTGATTAGAGATGATTTTGATATTTCAGATATTCTGGGTGCGGCTATGTTGATATTAGTTATTTCTATGATTGTGGGAACTTTTTTTTAGGGGATTTCTCTCTATACTTTCCAGACCATCTGGATATTCCCTTTCTTAATAACGTAGTTAATATTATTGTTATTGATCCCCTTTTACCCTACGGCCTAGGACTTTTACGTTCCAGCAAGTTTAATCTTAAGGGAGAGGAAGGTTGACCAACGGGGCTTCACACTTTAGAGTTCTAATAAGGAGTATAGCAAAATCCTTTCTAAGTTTGTCAAGCGATTTTTCCGACAAACGGTAATTTTTTTCAATATTTCCGACAAACGGTATATCTTAACTAAATAACTATTGACATATAAAATATGTTAGTTATAATTAAAACTTAGATATTATTTTCGTAGGGGGTAGTCACGAATGAAGTTAATTTCTTTTATTATTATTTGTTTATTATCTAATAATTCTTTTGCAGAACAAGGTCATATTTATTGGATAAAGACATATAATAAAACTAATAAATCTGATCAAAGTTTATGTTTATTTTCTAAAACAAAAAATAACTTTACATTTACTATTTCGATAGGAACAAAGAAAATAGGATTATTATTTAAACAAAATTTTTAATTTCGACTATAGTTAAAAGGACTGAAGCATGGAAGCTTTAATATGCCTATATATGAATTTATTTGTCCTAAGTGTAATAAATTAGAAGAACATTATTTAAATCAAAAAGATTTAGATAACACCCATCTTATATGTAATAAGTGTGAAATTCCTTTAGAAATAAAAATATCAGTATCTCATATTAATTCATCCAAAAGAAAACAAGAACCAATTATCCCCATTAATTTAGTAGATATAAACAAGGACGGTTCTTTCAAAATAACCTCAACATCAAGAGATCCAATACCAATTTAAATGAGCAGAATAATTATATCACAAGCAAAAACGATAGCAGAACTATCTAAACTAGCAGCATTAGAAGAAGCAGGAGACGATATATTATATGTATCGAAATTTGGAAAATCAGGAATATTAACAGCAAATGTTCAAGAATCAGTATGGAGCGTAGGAGGAGATAGAACATTATTATTTACCTCTCAAACAATATCAATCGTATCAACAAGTGGAGAAGATGATTCAACAGGTACTGGAGCACAAGTAATTCTCATACAAGGATTAGATGGTAATTACGATATTCTACAAGAAACAATAATAATGGATGGAACAACCCCAGTATTAACAACTAATAAATTTTTAAGAATAGAAAGAATGGTAGTACTAGCTGCAGGATCTAATCATTCTAATGTAGGAACTATAACTGCAACAGAAACTGGGGGATCTACAATTCAAGCAAGAATAGAGATTGGTAGATCACAAACCCAAATGGCAATGATTACAATACCTAGAGGATATACAGGTTTAACAACTATGTCTTTAATTTCCTGTCATAGATCATCTGGAACAGGAGTTAAAAGAGGTGAGTTAGAAGTTGTTGCTACAACGAGTACTCAAGTTGAGATTAGATTACAAACATTTGGAATGGTTAATGACGGAACTAGTACATTCTTTGGTGAATATAATCTACCATTTGTAACACCAGAAAAAACAGAAGCACATTATTCTTTTACTGCTGAATCATCTGGAACCTATTGTTCTGTTGTTTTTAATATTCTTTTTGTGAAAGGAAATTGGAATACTAACGATAATACTTTATTTTAATGTCTAATCAATCAATAAACATTCCCTATAATTTTATACCCAGAAATTATCAACTAGAACTTTTTAGAGCATTAGATGGACAACAGGGAAAACCAGAAACTAGAAAAAGAAGAGCAATTCTTCGCTGGCACAGAAGAGCTGGAAAAGATAAGTGTTGTTGGTGTTATTTATTGAAAGAAGCCGCTCAAGTTACAGGAAATTATTTTTATATATTCCCAACTAAAACCATGAGCAGACAAGCATTATGGGAAAACATAGATAAAGATGGATTTAAATTATTAAATCATTTACCAAAAGAATTTATTACAAGATTAAGTAATCAAGAAATGTTAATAGAACTTGTTAACAAGTCTACTATTAGAGTATTGGGATATGATAAAGATCCAGATTCTATTAGAGGGGTAGCATGTAAAGGAGCTGTATTTTCAGAGGTAGCATTTTCCGATCCAGAATCTTATAAAACAATGATGCCTGCATTAAGAGAATCTAAAGGATGGGCAATATTTAATTCTACACCTAACGGAAGAAATCATTTTTATGATCTCTGGCAAAATGCTTATAACTCAGAAAATTGGTTTGCTAGTTTGTTACAAACATGCTGGCCTAATAAACCAGGATATAGTGGAATATTATCCCCAGAAGAAATAGCTTCAATACAAAATGAAGAGGGATTAACACAAGATGAAATAGAGAGAGAATTTGGAGTAAGCTTTTCTTCTGGAACTCAAGGGGCTTATTATATGAATTCTATAGAATCAGCTTATAATTCTGGAAGAATTTCTGATTTTGTTTATGATGATACTTTAAAGGTAGATACATTTTGGGATTTGGGGATAGATGATTCAACCGCAGTTTGGTTTAGACAGCGTAAAGGAAATAAATTAATTTTCATTGATTATTATGAAGAATCGGGAAAAGACCTCCAGCATTTTGTTAGGATGCTCGAATCAAAAGGATATAATTATGAAACTCATTATTTACCTCATGATGCAGGACATCGTTCTATTCAAACTGGAGGTTCAACAGCAGATTTATTAGAAGATTTATTAAGAGCTACCGATATATCAGATGATATAGTTCTTTTAAACAAACTTCCAGTACAAAGTGGAATAAATGCAGTAAGAGCAAGATTCAGCAGATATTGTTTTGATATAAACAAATGTGCTGAGGGATTAAAGAAATTAGAACTTTATCATAAGAGATGGGATAAAAGGAGATCTGTTTTTTTAAAAGAACCAATGCACGACAGCAACTCTCATGCAGCTGATGCCCTAAGAATGGAAGCAATTTCTGAAGACCTGCGAAATGACGAATTTTATACTATAAATAATATAAAAGTTGAGATGAATTATGACATATTTGCATGAAGCCATAGCTCTAATCTTATTTTTTGTTGTAGGTTTTTTATATGTAATGAAATATAAAAATATTTATTTATATGAAAGAATACAAGTTTTTTTAATTGGTATAGGAATTGGTATAGGGATATTAGATTTATTATGTATATAAATAAAATAATAGTATATTTTATTGCTATTGTTCATACTTTATTAATATTTTTAAATATTATTTCTATTCCTTTAATGATAATTAATGAACCCATTTGGATAAAGATACCTTTAATAACTTGTTTGGTATCTCCAGTTTTGGGAGGATCTTATTGTATATTCAATCGAATTGAAAATTATTATAGGGAAAAAGCTAATATGCCACAAATAACAGATAGGCTAGATGATATATTTAAAATATTTATCAAGCCCAGGGAGATAAAATAATGACAGGAGTTATAGCACCAGTAACATCCTTTTTAGCAAAAACTTCTACCGGCTCTCTTTTGTCAAATATAGGAAGTATTGTTGGAATAGCATCAGGTGTCAGTAATATTCTTGGAGGAGCTTCTTATGCTCCTGAAATATCATATACACCAGCACCAGCATTACCGGAAACAACAACACCTGTCGAAGCTCCTAAGGTTGCAACAGAACCCGAAGAAGTTCAACAAAAAGAAATAACAACTGAAGAAGAAGCAAGACAAAGAGCTTTAAGAAGAAAAAGGGTAAGCCAGCAAAATTTAACCATGTTAAATACATTAGATAATCAACCATCTTCTGTTTTAACCAAAAGTTTATTTGGAGAATAATATGTCAAACGTTGGAACATCAGCATTTAAATTTTTTACCGATCCTTTTGAACAGGCTTATAGAGAAAAGGGATGGATTGTAAATAACCCAGGCCAAACTACTATGTATGTAACGGAACCGGAAAAAAAACCTTTAATATCTTCATCAACTAGGAAAAAAGAAAAGGAAGAGGAAGAAACTAGAACTGCTTATGGAAAACAAGAAAGCAGAACAGGAAGATTAACTAGAACTATATTAGGGAGATAAAATATGGGAGGAGGAGGAGGATTTTTAAGTGCAATACCTATTGTAGGAGATTTATTGGCACCCGATATACCAGAAATGCCTACATATCAACCTCCAGTACAACAAGTTGTAACTGGAGCACAAGAAGTTATACCAGAAAAAACAAAACCTGCTACAGCAGAACCGGAGAAAAGAGTAGAGGAAAGAACAACTGGGGCAACAAGAAGAAGAGCTGCTTCTAGGAGCAGAACTATTCTTTCTGATTCTTCTACTAAACAATCTATATTAGGATAAGAAATGAATTTAGATATTGATAGATTGATTAGAAGATCTGATTATCTCTTCAGTACACCTGAGAGATATAACTCTGAAACTATGTGGGCTGAAATAACTGAATTCATGTTAAATAATCAAACCACAAATAATTATAAAACTGCTATTTTTTCTGGAGATGTGTTTAGTTCTTTAACAGCATCATCAGCAGCACCGGGTTCTAAAAAGACTAGACGCTTATATGATTCAACAGCACTTCAATGTGTACAGGATTTAGCTTCAGCATTTCAAGGAACTTTAACTAATCCAGTAACAATTTGGTCTAGATTAAGATACAAAGATGAAGTATTAAATAATAGCGAAGAAGCTAATATATGGTTAGATAAAAGTAATATCGTTATGCACAACATGTTTAATGAATCTAATTTTAATACAGAGATAGCCAAAGCATATCAATCTTATGTATCTATAGCGAACATGGCAATGCTTCATGAAGAAACCTATGATGAAAATACAGGCTTATTTTCTGGATTTAATTTTACTGCATTACATATGTCTAGAATAGCTTGGACTGAAAATAGATTTGGTATAGTTGATACTATATTTAGAAAATTTGAATTAACAGCTAGACAAGCTTTTAATAGGTGGGGTGAAGAAGTTCATGATGGTATATTAAAATGCTTAGAACAAGAACCAGATAAATCATTTTCTTTTCTTCATTGTATATTTCCTAGAGATAGAAGTAATATAATATTAGATGAATTAGGGTTAGCTCCAGGATCTAAAAGACCGATAGCTAGCATTTATATAGATATATCAAATAAAAAAATAGTTGAAGATTCTGGTTATTATGAAATGCCTGTATATGCTTCTAGATATGGATTGGCTCCTGGAGAAGTATATGGAAGAGGTCCTGGGCATTTATCTTTACCTGATGTTAGAACTTTAAATCAATTAAAAATGAGAGGATTAGAAGCGATAGATCTCCAAGTAAGACCTCCTTTGTTCGCTAATCAAAGAGATGTTTTTGGACAATTAAATTTACGTCCTGGTGGAGTATCTATTGTTAAAAGTCATGCTGGCATTAGAGAATTTATTTCACAAGCAAGAAATGATATATTAAATTTTAATGTTGAAGATTTAAGAAATTCAATAAGAAGTATATTTCATTTAGACAAACTTTTGTTACCTCCTAGAACTGAAACTGGAGAAATGACAGCTTATGAAGTTTCTCAAAGAATAGAACAAATGCAACGCGTTTTAGGACCTACATTATCTAGACTTAATAATGAATTTTTAAATCCTCTTATAATTAGATCATTTAAAATTTTATTAAGAGCGGGAGCATTACCAGAAGTTCCACAGATAGTAAGAGATAGAGGAATTGATATAGAAATATCTTTTGTGAATCAATTGGCTAGAGCTCAACAAATACAAGATGTAACAACAATTCAACAATGGATACAAGGCTTAGCGGGTATTGCTCAATTTAATCCTGCTGTTTTAGATTTAATTAATGTAGATGGAATAGCTAAACATACAGCTAAAGTTTTAGGAGTTCCTGAGGAGGCTGTACAAAATGAGGATACAGTAACAGCAATTAGACAACAAAGAGCACAAGCACAACAACAAGCCTCTCAATTAGAAAGTATGGTAAAAGGAGCTGATGTCGCTTCTAAATTAAATATGTCAGCAGCATAGGTTTGTATGAAAAATAAAAATTCACTTGAAGTATATAAAGAATATAGAAAAGCTTTAAAAGAAATATATAATTCTCCACAAGGCAAAATAATTTTTGATTATTTAGAAAAGGTTTATGTTGAGGCTAGTTGTTTTGATAGGGATACAAATACTCTTGTTTATAGATTAGCTAATAAAGAATTAATACAACATTTAATATATGAAGCTACTACTAAATTTGAAGATACAAAGGAATCTAATTTAGAAAATGAATACGGATATGTTTAATTAAGGAGAAAATTTATGTCTGATGGAACAGCTGTTATTGCTCAGGAAACTCAACAAGTTGAATCTCCCGCTATAACCAACTCTCAACCTTTAGAATTTGTAGAAACATTAAATGAAGATTTAAGAAGCCAGGGCAATCTTAAAGATTTTAAAGACGTAAACCAATTGGCAAAAAGCTATGTTGAGCTACAAAGAATGGTGGGTAATTCAGTACGAATCCCACCCGCCGATGCATCTCAAGAAGCAAAACAAGATTTTTATAATAAGATAAAAAGTTTAGACGATGTAATAATAAAGGGTGGTGAAGATTTCTATCAGAAAATAGGTAGACCTGAATCTTTTGATAAATATCAATTAGATGATATGGCTTCAGATGACTTCAAAAACAAATATTCTGTAGATATAGAGCACTTTAAAAAAACTGCATTCGATTTGGGTTTAACAAATGAGCAGGCCAGAATAGCAGCCTCTCAGCATTTAAAGGCAATAGAACAACAAGAGAAATCATTAGAAGCTAATAGATTAAATACAGAACAAGAATTAAAAAAAGCTTGGGGTCATGATTATGATAATAGAATTAATGCTGCAAAACAAGCTGTAGATATATTTAAAACTAAATATGGTGATAGTGTTGAACATTTAATTAATAGTGATGCTGGCAATAATCCTGCTCTTATTAGAATGTTAAGTGATATGGCAGAAATATATAAAGAAAGAAGTCATGCTGGAACATCTAGTATGCAATTCAATATGACACCAGAATTAGCTGCCCAGAAGATAGCTGACAAAAGGGCTGATTCTGGATTTATGAAAGCTTATCATGATGATATGCATCCAGGTCATGCTAAAGCAGTTGAAGATATGTCAAGATTATATGCTTTAGTTAATAGTTAATTTGTATTTATTTATTTTTTATACTATATAAAAACTATGATTCTAACTTTGCTCAGAATCCCGGACAAGGCTGGCTGCCCCCGCTAAATGACGCTGCTTGACCCATAAGCTATATGGTAGAACAGTGACCCCATTTTTGGATAAGTCGTTCGAAAACAAATAAGACACGTTTTATTTTAAGGAGAGCGACATGACTGCTACAATTAGTACAGCATTTATTAATCAATTTTCAGACAACTTATATAGTTTAGTAGAACAAAAAGGTTCTAAGCTTCGCCCAGCCATGAAAATAGAAATGGCTAAAGGTGAAAAACATTTCTTTGATAGATTAGGTTCTTTTACTGCAACCGAAATTACTTCCCGTTTAGAGGATACTGTAATGCAAGACCCTGCACACAGCAGACGTATGGCTACAGTTGCAAGATATGGAGCAACAACATATTTGGACAATATAGATAAATTAAAGCTGCTTATAGACCCAACTAGTGATTATGCTATGAAATTAGCAAGAGGCCAAGGCAGAAATTTAGATGATGTTATTTTAGCTGCAATGCTAGGAACTGCTGCTACTGGACAAACAGGAAGTGGTTCACAGGCTTTTGATGCTAATCAACAAATAGCTCATGGTTCTACAGGATTTTCTGTAGCTAAATTTAATCAAGCTTTACGTTTAATGGAATCAAACGAGGTTGATGTTGATGGCATTAGAATATATTTAGCAGCAGGAGCAAGAGCTGTTGAAGATTTATTTGGTGAAAATGATATCGTAAGTTTTGATTTCCAAAATACTAAAGCTTTATCAGATGGCAAGCTTCCAATGTTTCGTGGTGTAAATATTATAAGAACTCAACGCATTCCTGATCAAACATCTGGTTCTGTTTATCGTTGCTTATTGTTTACTGAAGACACAATGAAGGTTGCTATGAACCAAGATATTGAGGTTAAAGTTGGCGAGCGCATGGATAAAAACTGGGCATTACAAATTTCAACCTACATGCAATATGGTGCAGTACGCATGGAAGAGGAACAAGTAGTAGATATTTTATATCAATAATTATTTTTAATCGGAGAGTGATAATAAAGCTCTCCCATATAAAGGAGAAAACAAATGACTGCAACTACAGTTTATTCAGAAGCAGTAACCAATCTTATAGCAGATCCTATTGTTATATTAGATAGAAAAAAAGGACGTCTTAAAACTATTATTGATCAAGATGAAGTAGCTACCACTTCTATAGATGAAGCAGGAGACGTTACATTATTTTGTCCAATACCATCTAATGCAGTAATTCTATCTGTTCTAGTAAAAAATGATGATTTAGATACTAATGCAACAGAAACTCTAGATTTAAATTGGGGTTTATATTATTCAGGAATTGGTGGGAATCAATATATAACAGGCAAAACATTAGGAACCGCAATAGACGCGGATTGTTTTGCGGCAGATAGTGCTTTGTTTGAAGACGCTAATACAACTTGGGTAGATGTTAGAAATGCTACTGATGATATTGCCGATATAGATTTAGAAGCATGGCAAGTAGCTGGATTAACCTCAGACCCAGGCGGTCTATTTTTAATAGGCATGACTGTTGGAACTAATGCAGCTGCAACAGCGCAAGCAGGAACAGTTGTTGTAAGAGTTGATTATATTTAATTTAGAAGCGAATTACCCGCCACGCCTCTTAATAATGCGAACCAAGGCGGGGTTTTTAAGGAGATAAAATGGCTTTGGAAAGAGAAATAAATGTAGATCATCTTGAGATAGATGGTACAGAAATAACTGCTACTGCTTCTGAAATAAATGCATTAGATGGATTAACTGCATCTTATGATGAATTAAATATTTTAGATGGAGTAACAGCTACAGCAACAGAAATTAATTATTTAGATATAGCCACTTTAGGAACAGGAGCAGCTTCTAAAGCAGTAGTTTTAGATGCAGGTGAAGACTATACGTGGCCTACTGCTGGTAGATTAACCTATGGCGGAACAGCGATTACAGCTACTGGAGCAGAAGTTAATTATTTAGATATAGCAACTTTAGGCACAGGAGCAGCTTCTAAAGCTGTAGTGTTAGATGCAGGAGAAGATTATACATGGCCTGCAAGTGGTGTTTTAACCTATGGTGGAACAGGTATTACAGCTACGGGAGCAGAAATTAATTATTTAGATATAGCAACCTTAGGAACAGGAGCTGCCTCTAAAGCAGTAGTATTAGATGCAGGGGAAGACTATACGTGGCCAGCTACTGGGGTTTTAACCTATGGTGGCGGAGCAATAAATGCAACAGGTGCAGAAATAACTAGAGCTTGTGATCTTTCAGCCAGATTAGTTTCTTTAACTGCTACAGCATCTATTACTGAAGCAGCACATGAAGGTAGAGATATGTATATTACTGGAACTGCTTTAGCTACATATACATTACCAGAAGCAACAGGAAGTGGAGGCAGATATAGATTTATTATCGGAGAAGTAAATACCAATAATACAGTTATTACAACCGCTGACGCTACTAACTGTAGTTTTTATGGTAGTGTAAATATTTTAGATAAAGACGCAGCAGCACAAGCCGCTTATGCGCCAGCAGCTACAGATGAATTAATTACTTTAAACGGAACTACTACTGGAGGACAGATAGGAGATTTTATAGAAGTATTAGATATTGCTACTGATAAGTGGATGGTGTTTGGACAATTAACAGTTCCAACAGGATCTAATCCTGCAACTCCTTTTAGTGGAGCATAAAAAACATACCCAGTTATTTCAAGGCTTGGAGGCTAAATTTTAATTATTAATAACTGGGTATATTTATCAGGGAGGATAAAACCATCGCATCAAAAGTTCAAATATGTAATATGGCCCTGAGTAAATTAGGAGCTAATACTATAGTTTCATTAACTGATGGAACTTCAGAAGCTATTTTATGTAATACATTTTTTGAGGATTTAGCTAAAAGAGTAATGGTTCAAGGTTCTTGGACTAGTACTATTAAAAGAGCTGCATTAGCCCAAACTACGAATACTCCTACATATGATTATTCATATGAATATCAATTACCTGTGGGGCCTAAATGTTTAAAAGTTTTAGATATAGATGAAGAAGTTCCAGGAACTATAGATTATAGAATAGAGGGCGATAAACTTTTAACTGATGAATCTTCTATTAATATTAGATATATAGGGTATCTAACCACTACAGAGGATTATGGTGTTTTGTTAACTGAGGCTATAGAAACTTTATTAGCTTCATATCTTGCTTTGCCTTTAACTGGTAATGCTCAATTATCACAAGCATTAAAACAAGAATACATTGAGATATTAAATAATAATTTAGCTGTTGATGGACAACAAGGAGAAAAACAAACTGTTTCTATTACCGATTTAATAGAGGTTAGATAATGCCCAGAAATTCTGATAATGAAAAGATAATTAATCAGGTTTCATTTACTGGGGGGGAAATATCTCCTAAATTATATTATAGAATTGATACTAGTGAATTTGAGAAATCTCTTAGAATAGCAACAAATTGCCTTCCTTTACCGCAAGGGCCTATAAGAAGAAGAAATGGAACTCAATATATAGCAGATGTTAAAACACATTCTGCAACTGTGAAATTAATACGATATCAATATAATCAAGATACAGCATTTATATTAGAATTCGGGAATTTATATATTAGATTTTATGTTGATAATGGGCAAGTACAATCTGGGGGAAGTCCATATGAAATAGTTACTCCATATACTACTGCTCAATTATCCCAAATTGAATATATTCAAAATGGTAATATAATGTATTTAACTCATCCATCTCATGCTCCTAGAATATTAATTAGGTATGCTGATGATGATTGGGAATTAGATATTTTAGATTTATATCCAGAACCTACATATGAAGCTGGATATTCACCTTCGGCAACCTTAACTCCTGCTGCTATTACTGGAACTGGAATTAATTTTACTGCTAGTGCTGCTAGTTTTTTAGGAGCTGATGTAGGAAGACAGATAGTTAATAATGCAGATGGAGAAACTGGAAGAGCAGCTATTATATCGATAACAAGTTCTACTGTTGCTGTATGCGATATATTGGAAAATTTTACTGATACTAATGCTATTGCCTCAGGGGATTGGGTAATGGACTTAAGCCCAATTGCAGATTTAGAAATAGATGGCGTTCAAGCAGGTTCAATAGCGAATATAAGAAGCGAATATCCTTCAGGAACTTTAGGTAATAGATTAACTATTACTGGAATAACTTCCGCAGATCCAGCGGTTGTTACGTCCGCATCACATGGTTTATCTAATGGACAACAAGTTCAAATAGATGATGTTGTGGGAATGACTGAAATAAACGATAGTACATTTACAGTAAATAATGTTGCTGCAAATACTTTTGAATTAAAAGATGAGGATAGTTCTTCTTATGTTACATATAGTTCTGGCGGAATAGCTAGAAGAGTATTTACTGGGGAAAGTATTAATGCTTTTCGCTCAGCTGATGTAGGTAAATATCTCTTAATGAATGGTGGTGTATGTAAAATAATTAGTGTGAATGCTGCAAATGATATAGATGTAGAAATATTAAAGAGTTTAAATTCAGATGATATTACTGGTGATTGGACTTTAGAAACAGCTACATGGGATGCAACAAGAGGATATCCAAGAGCAATAGGTTTCTATGAACAACGTTTAATTTTTGGGGGAACAATTGCACAACCTCAAACAATTTGGATGTCCGAATCTGGAATATTTGATGGTTTTGGTGTAGGGCCTGATGATGAAGATGCTATTGAAATTGATTTAGTATCAAATGAAGTTAATCAGATTAATTGGATAGCTTCTGGACGAGATTTAGTTATCGGGACTAGTGGTGGGGAAATAACAGTTGATAGTAGTTCTGTTTCAGGTCTTACTCCTTCTACAGCTAGGCAACAACCTAGAACATATCATGGTAGTAAAATACAACAAATAGTACAAATAAAAGATGAAATATTATTTATTCAAGGTTCTGAAAGAAAAATTAGAACTTTTAGATATAATTTTGATGTAGATAATTATACTGGAGAAGATTTAACTTTTCTTATTGAACATTTAACTCCAGAAGGTATTACTGAAATTGCATATTCTCAAGAACCAGATAGCATATTATATGCAGTAACTGGAGATGGAAACTTATTAGCTGGTGTATATGATAGAATTAAAAAGGTATTGGGATGGTCTAAGATAACAACGGATGGTTATTATGAGAATGTTCAGACAATAACCAGTGGAGAACAAGACCAGGTTTGGGTTGTTGTTCAAAGAAAAGTAAATGGAAGTACTGTAAGATATATAGAAATTTTTGATAATTCAGATGGAACAGGTGATACAGATGGATTTAGTGATAGTTATTTAACATTATCTAATGCTTTAACTATTACAGGAATAACCAATGCAAATCCCGCTGTTGTCACATCTGCATCTCACGGATTATCTAATGGTGATTTGGTTATTATAAAAGATTTAGAAGATCCTTTGTCCGGGGATTTAGATTCCGATAAGACAAACTTAAGTTCTATAAATCAAAATACTTATACAGTAGCTGGAGTAGCCACTAATACGTTTCAATTATCTGGATTAAATACTACAAACTATAACGCTTATGGTTCTGGAGGAAATGCTTATAAAAAGGTTACAAGTATTTCTGGTTTAGATCATTTAGAAGGGAAAACAGTTCAAGTAAAAGTAGACGGTGCTGTTCATCCCAATGAAACAGTATCAAGCGGAGCAATAACTTTAGATTATCCTGCGGGCGAGGTTACAGTCGGATTATCTTATTCTACTGAAATATCTATGTTAAATATAGAATATGATATTGGTTTAGGTAGCATGCAAGGACAAAGAGCTAGATGGGTTCGTCCTATTGTATATGTTTATAAATCTGGATATCCCTTAGTTAATAATGAATTCAAACCTTCCAGGGATGGCACAATGAAGATGGGTCAAAAAGTTCCTTTATTCAGCGGTTATATTGAATATGCTGGATTAAAATGGGATAACACAACAGCTTTAACTTTTACTTTATCAGATCCAATTCCATTACAGATAAGTGGTATAACAGGATTAATTAATGCGGGGATTAAATAGGAAATTGGTATGACTGATTTATTAAAATCATTAACAAGTTTTTCTGATAAATATTCAGCTCCTATTCAAAGCTTTATGAATTTAGGAAGTCAATTCGAAGCTTTAAATATTAAAAAAAGTGCGGCGCAATCTCAAATAAATAGTTTAAGTATGGCTGGTGATACTCAATATATAGGGGGAATATTATCCGCTGAAGGATATAGGAAAAGTAAAACTAGTGTAGCAAGTGCAACAGCATATAATTTAATTCAAGATAATTTAAATGTACAACGAGAAATGCAGTCATTGAGCAGACAATTTCAAAGAACGATAGGAGAACAAATAGTTTCTACAGCTGCACAAGGAATTTCATTATCCAGTAAATCTGCTTTAATGTTAAGAAATGAAACAGTAAATGTTTATGATGAAGCTTTATTACAATTAAAACTTTCCGCAGAAAATAATATAAGAAATAGATTATATGAATCTAAGCTTAAGCAAACTGAATTAGAACAACAAGCTCGTGCTTCAGAATATCAAGCAAAATTAGCTAGAGTAAATGCGGCAAATAGAATAGCAGAAATAGAAGCTACATCCGCATTTCAAGAAAAACAAACAACTAGTAGTTTATTTAAAAATGTTCCTACAGTTTTAAGACAAATATCTGAGGTAAGAAAAAAATAATGGCTAAAATAGTTAGAGCAAATGACATAACTTTAAATAATCAATCGAGAATTGATATAAGCACTGCTGCTAGAGAAGGCTCAGGACTTATAGCTCAAGGTTATTTAGCTCAGCAAACGGCTGATGTTGAATTACAGAAAAGACAATATTCTATTAATCAACAAATTAGTGACACAATAGATTCAGAAACTCAAAAGATTTTTAATGAATCAAAGTCAGCATATCAAGCTTCTACATTGATGGATAAGATGAATGCTGCTACTGAAAGTTTTGTTAGAGGAAAATTAAATAGATATAAAACCACTGTAGATGATAAAGGCAATTATACTTATCAATCATTGCCTAAAGATATAGAGAATATAGGTAACACTATATTACAGAATACTTTAAAAGAAATAAATGACCCGGAAGTAGCACAACAATTTCAACTAAGATTTAAAGGTTATATTTCAAATCAAAAGATTTCTGCTTTACAAGAAGCAACAAAACAACAAATGGTTGTTGGTTTAGAATCTTTAGATAAAGGATTGGGAACCATAATAAATCAAGCCTCACAAGATAATATAGGCCAAATGAATACTTATTATAATCAAGGTATTCAATCTTTAAAAGATGCTTTAGTTGGTGGAATAATAAGTAAGCCTGATTATGAACAAAAAGCAGAACAATTCAGATTAATATTAAAAGATAAAGTATTAAGAAATGCTATAAATGTAGACAGGAATACTGCTGCACAAGCTTTAAATAAGCCTGCTACTGAATTGGGAATAACTGAAGATGAGAAAGCTAAATATAAAAAATTATTAGATACTACTTTAAAATCAGACCAGATAGCAGTTAAAAAAGCAGAAGAGTTACAAGCAATAGATCGCTCAACTGAAGAAGCTTCTATTATAGAAGATTTAACAGCAAGAATGAAAGCAGATGTTTTAAGAGAAGATGAGCTTTTAGCGTTTGATGGGCTTATTTCTCCTAATAAATTTTCTCAAATGAAAACAGAATATGTTAAACAAGCTAAACAAAGAGAAGCTGAAAGACAACATCTTGCTGGATTAGCTTCAAGATTAAGGGAAGGAGATAATTTAAATAATGTTTCTAGCGGGGATATTGATAATATATATAATCATATGCTTGAACAAAGAGCGCATATAACAAAAAGTCAACCTACTCTTTCTGAGCAAGCAGAAATAGCAGCTTTAATTCCTCAACCAGTTAGAGAATTCGCAACAAATTTAAATACTAATGTGAAGCAAGGTTCTATTAAAAATGCTACTGAAATATTAGCTGCATATACATATATCAAAGATAGAAACAAACCTAGCTTAGCTAGAAATTTTGATGCTGATGCTACAGCTGTTATGGAATATACAGAAATGCTGGTTAATAAAGGAGGAGTTTCTGCTGAAGATGCTTTAGTTCAAGCCAGAGAAAAAGTATTTAATTCTTCTAATGAACTACAGAGAGATTTATTGAAAGATTTTGATACTAATACTGAATGGTCTGAAGATTTTAAATTAGCTAATATTCAAGAAACCGCAGCATCGGAACTCGGTATTAAAACTGGAATATATGGATTTAGAAGTAATAATATTTCTCAAGCAATAGCCTATGATTATAAAAATTTTGTTAGAGAAGGTTATAGGAAATTAGGAGATATTGAATCTGCTAAAAATTATGCTAAGCAAATAATGAACAGAAGATATGGGAAATCTAAAATAACTGGAGAAACCCAATATATGTTAAATCCTCCAGAAAAAATATGGGGGGAAGATAAGAGTGAAGATTTAAGAAATATTTTATTAGAAGATATAACTCCTTTAATTGAACAAAAAGTTTTTTCTCAGATTGGCATATCCGATGATAAAAAAAATATTATGGATATAGTTTTAAATTCTATTAATATACATTCAGATGATAAGACTTCTAATTTAATGACATTCAAATTAAATGAGAAAGGAGAAATAATTAACGAACAAACACCAACATGGACTGTTACTTATATAGATCCAGTTACAGGATTAATAACTCCCGTACTTAATCCAGAAACAGGACAAATAAAAAGATGGTCGCCAGTAGGGAGTACTTATTATGATACGAAAAGAGCGAAATTATTATCAGAAGCAACAGCAAAAGCAGAAAGAGAAAAAGAAAATAGAGCTACACAAACCCAAGCTCAAAGGGAATTAGAAGAGATGTCTATTAAACCAGGATTAATATAATGCCTCTTATAGATGAAGATGTTTTATTAAGCAATACAACGGCATCTACTTTAGCTAGATATGTACCGGAAGATGAGGCTAGAAAGATGGCTGAAAGTAAACCTACTTTCGGAGAAACAACAGCTGCTTTTTTCAAATTAGAAAATCCTATATTTAATGTTACTAAAGAATGGTTAGCGCCTCAAGTTAGTGGAGAAGTTGATCCTGATTTTGATCCTATTTCTAGATTAGAAAAAGAGCGTCCAGATTTATTTGATGAATATGCTATGGATTTTTCGGAAGCTGTTAATGAAGAAGAATATAATAGAAAGATGCTTAATGTTGATTTTGAATTAGAACAGAAAGATATATTAAGAAGGTCTTCTACTTTATCTGTTTTAGCGTCCGGATTAATAGATGGAATTGTTGATCCTTTTACTTTAATACCTGCTGTAAAAGTAGTTAAGAATGGAATGCTTGCCGGCAGAGTATTAAAAAGTGCAGGAACAGGAGCAGCATTAGGAGCAGGAACAGCAGGATTAAGCGAAGGAATATTGCAGGCTACTCAAGAAACTAGAACTATAGAAGAATCCAGAAATGCAATGATTATTCAAACTTTAATGGGAAGTTTATTAGGAGCTGGAGCTGGAGTTCTATCAAATAATCCAGCAGCAAGTGAATTTGCTGTAGCATTGGAACATGCTTTAGATGGCAGTGATGTAAATTTTAAAATAACTAAAGACGGTAAAGCTATGGATGTAGATAGTTCTACTTATGGTAGTGGATCTGTTGGAGCAGCAGAAATAAATAAAGCAGCTTTATATAAAACAGGTTTAATTAGAATTAATAAAAAAGCAACATCATTGACAGCAGGCCCAGATTTTCTAAAAGCCCCAGATTTAAGAGCAGCTGAAAGTGAATCCTTTACTTTAAATCAATTAGGAGCTGTATTTTATAATTCTAATTATCAAAGAGAAGGCCATTTATATGGGATGTCCACTGGGGCAAATGCTCAAAATGCTATTTATAGAAGAGATAATCTAGCCTTTAATACTATAAATGAAGTAGATAAATTATATTTACAACATACTGGAACAGGAGCTCTTAGGTCAGGAATTAGACAACTAAGACCAGAAGGAAAATTATCTTCTAGGGATTTTTCAAGAAGAATATTTACTGCCTTAACTTCAAGAGATTATGTTGACGCAATACCTGAAGTAAATAAAGCAGCCAAATTAATTAGAAAAGATATGGACGGAGTAGTTAAAGAACTACAAGGAATGAATTTAATATCAAAAGATTTAGATCCAGAATTTATCAAAACATATATGACTAGAGTTTATGACTTAGATAAATTAACCATTCCAGCAAATAGACTTAAATTTATATCTAAGGTAGGAAATTGGGTAAAAAATCATAATAAAGATGGAACAATAAGAAAAGCTCCTATAGATAATGATGTAGCAGAAGAAATAGCAGAAGGGATTTTAAAAAAGATAAAAGGAGAAACGGACCAACAAATAGCGTTACAAGGTTTATTAGAAGGATTTATTTCCAAAGGAAAGTTTTTAAAGGAAAGACAATTATTAATTCCTGATTCTGAAATACAAGAATTTTTAGTAGATGATGCAGTGATGCTTTATCAAAACTATATGAGAAAAACTACGAGATTAATTGAAACACAAAAAGCATTAAATAAATATGGCAGTATTTTAGGTAAACAAGAAGGAGAGAATACTACTATTGTTGATGTATTAGGAGCAATTCAAAAAGAATCACAAAAAGCAATAAGTGAAATATCAGATCCTAAACAGCAATTAAAGAAATCTAAATATTACGAAAAACAAGAACAGTTAGCATCTGATATGTATAGATCACTTTTAGGCCAAATAACTAAACCAGGAGAAGGCTCAAGAGTAGTAAAAGAATTATTAGCATATCAATATATAACTAGACTTGGAGGAGTATTAATATCTTCTATATCAGAACCCGCTATGTTTGTTTATAGAGCAGGTTTAGCTAGAACATTTAGAGATTTCATAATACCTACAATTAGAAGTTTAAAAACTGCGAAATTAACTAAAGATAAGATGGCTGATTTATCTGGTAGTTATGAAATAGCAAACAGTAGAATATTAAGAGCATTAGGTGGAATAGATGAATTAGACCAGTTAGGTAGAAATAGATCTATATATGAACAAGGTAGAGATGTTGCTTTAGATTTTTTTACTAAAGCTACAGGTATAGCTCATTGGACTACAGGAGAAAGACGAATAGCTTCTCAAATGGCATCTGCTGATATTATTAGAACAATAATAAAAGGGCCTAAAGGCAAAGACATACAACGATTGGCTACCTTAGGTATAGATAAATCTAAATATAAAATGTTAAAAGAAACATTCGAAACAAAAGGATACGTAGACTATTATAAAGGTAGTTATATTCCGAATAGAGAACTTTGGGATAATCTTGAAGCTAAAGAGATATTTGATAATGCAGTTCAAAATGAAATAGAAAGTATGGTTTTAAAACCTGGAATAGAAGCTTTACCTTTTTTAGTTCAAAAACATGGAGTAGGTAGAATTTTATTTCAATATAAAACATTTATGAATGCAGCGTCTCATAGAATAACTATATCAGGATTACAAAGAAGAGACGCTCAAGTTCTTCAAGGGCTTATAGGTTTAACTATTGGGGGAATGATATCAGATCAATTATATAGAATGATTAAAGGAGATGATACTGAGAAACCTTTAGATGAATTGATATTAGCAGGTATAAGTAGAAGCGGATGGATGGGATTAATTGGAACAGCAACATTAGATATAGGTTCCCAATTAGCTAATAAAAATCGTAGAAGATATGCCGATAGAAGTTTAGAAGGACAATTATTAGGACCTTCTGTGGGAACCGTTAGAGACATAGGGGCTTTAATGAGCAGGCTATCGGATGGAGATGTAAATAAAAAAGATATAAAAGCAGCATTAAAATTTATACCTTTTAATAATTTATTTTATATAAGGATGTTAACAGATAGAGCACTATCAGACTAAGGGATAAGACATGACGATTGATACAATATATGAACCGGATATTTATAATGGGGATGATTCTACAGATACATTTCCTATAACTTTTGCGTATTTATCTACATCTACATATATTAAAGTTAGTATTAGAGATACAGATGAAGTATTAACTGAGAAAACTGCTGGTACACATTATAATGTTACAAGCGATAATGTTGTATTTACAGCTGGAAATATACCAGCAACAGGCGAAACAGTAATTATAGAATTAGATCCAAACTTTAAACAAGAGAGTGATTATGCAGAAAATGATACTTTCCCTGCTGAAACATTAGAAGATGATTTAGATAAATTATGTTTAGAAGTTCAATTATTATTAGACCAAAGTAATAGGTCTATAAAAGTAGATGCAGATGTTGATGTTGATACATTAGACCTAGAAGATTATATAAATAATGCATTTGATTTAGATATTACAGAACATTGGACTACAGCAACATCTTCTTTATCTAATGCCTTGAGATTCGATGAGGCTACAGATAATGGAACTAATTATGTAAAGATACAATCTCCTACTAGCGTATCATCAAATGTTACCTTTACATTGCCTGGAGCAGATGGAAGTAATGGACAAATACTTTCTACTAATGGTTCTGGAGTTTTAAGTTTTATAGCTGCTAGCAGCTTACCTGCGGGCGGAACAGCAGGACAAATATTAATATCAGATGGAGCGGGAGGAGGAAGTTGGAGCGATAGTACAGAAAGCGATACTTGGACACCTACTTTAAATAGTACTAATAGTAATTGCACCCTTACTCCTAATACAGGTTTAGGTATTTATACTAAAGTAGGAAATATAGTAATAGCTAGTGGATATATTACTGTAACTTTTAGTGGAGGTGCAACAGGAACGGGTAATACAGTTATAGCTAATCTACCTTTTGCTTCTTCAAATACTTCAGGAAATTTTACATCATGCTCTGTATCAGGATATGCTGATCCTGGAACTGTACTTCAAGTAACAAGCGGACTTATTCCTGCTGGATCAAGTTATATAATAATTTATGGTAAAGAAAATTGGGATGATTTTCCTATACCTTTACCTATAGCAACTTTTGCCTCCGGCATAGGTAATACATTAATTTTATATTTTACAGCAACATACATAGCTTAATTGAGGAGAAAATAAAATGGCATTAACTAAAGAAAGAGTATTAGATAAAATAGAAATAGTTCAAGGCGTAATGATGCAAATTAGATATAAAGATATAGTTAAAGAAGATGGTAAAGAAATAGCTTCTTCTTATTTTAGAGAAGTTATAGGACCTTTAGATAGTAAAGAAGGTAAGCACTTAACTATTCAATCTATAGCTAATATATTACATACACCAGAAGTTGTAGCTCAATATCAAGCTGAAGCAGAAGCAAGATTAATATCTAATTAAACATGGAGGTTTAAATGGCTGCACCAACATTAAGTATAACTAAGCTTTCTGAAAATGATCGCTACGTTATTTTAAGAGCAAATATAGGAGAAGGAGGAACAGTAGATGCTTCTAATTTAGTGCTCGCTACTGCTTCAGATTATACAACAATATTAACTGCTTATTCTTTAAGTATTAATAGAGTTTGGTATAGCTTAGATGGATTCTCCGTTAATTTAAAATTTGAAGCAGATACTCCAGTAAAGGCTATTACTTTAACAGGAAATGGTTCTTATGATTTAGCAGAAATAGATGGTATAAAAAACCCAGGTACAGCAGGAAGCACAGGAAATATATTATTAGATACAATAGGGATAGCTGATACTGGGAATCCAGGCAGCATCATAATAGAAATGAGAAAAGTTTTAGAGGATGAAAGCGGGGGAGATTTAGATGCCGCTGGTTCATCTAGTACTTTTACTCCTGAAGTTCCAGAAGTAAGTGGGGGATTAATTATAGGTGGAAATTCCGCTGCTGCTGGATATATATCTTTAAAAGAAGATTCAGATAATGGAACTGATAGTGTAACAATACAAGCTGCTGCCGCTATGGCTGCTGACTTTACTTTAACGCTACCTAACGCTGACGGCACTACCGGGCAAGCATTAAAGACAGATGGAAGCGGGAATTTAGGCTGGGTATCGGTTCAATCACTAGACGCTTCTTTAACAGATTTAGCAGGAAGGTGGAGCGTTGCTGATGCAGATGGTCCATCTAGTTTAGAGTTTTTAGAGGATACCGATAATGGTGTTCATAAAGCTACTGTAGCTGCACCAGCTTCTTTAACAGGAGATGTGGCTATTACGCTGCCTAGTGCAACTGGAACCGTTCTAACCGATACAGATATAGGGTCTAGCGTACAAGCATATGATGCTGACACTGCTAAATATGATGATGCTACAGCTAACTTTACTGGAACTCTGCAAAACGGCGGTAGCAATGTTGTAGTTGATACAGATATAGGTTCAAGTGTTCAAGCATATAATGCTAACTTAGCAGACTTAGCCACCAATTATACAGCTGCATCTGCGAGTGGGGCTGCGTCTTTAAAATTATATGAAGATACAGATAACGGTACAGATAGTATAACTATACAAGCTCCAGCAACATTAGCAGGCGATGTAACATTAACGCTGCCTACTACTGATGGTGACGCAGACCAAGTATTAAAAACTGACGGTAGCGGTAACTTATCTTGGGTTGACCAATCAGGAGGAGGTTTAGATGAATGGACGGCAGCATCAGGTTCAGGCGGATCACTTTTAAAGTTCTATGAAGATACAGACGGCGGAACAAACTACATTGCCCTACAAGGGCCTGATACAGCAGCAGCAGATGTAACATTTAAATTGCCTAATGCTGATGGTTCAGCAAATCAAATATTAAAAACAGATGGATCAGGTACCTTAAGTTGGACTGATAATACTGCAGGAGATTCAGCAGAAACAGGGTATTGGACACCAGGATATGTAGATGGTACAGCTTCTAACCCAGGAAATGGTGTATTTACATATGATACTGGAACATGGACGCAAAAAGGTCATTATATAAGAGTAGGAGATATAGTAACTTGCGTGTTTGAATTAGGAACAGATTCAGTATCAGGAGCAGATGGTTCCTATGTTAAACTTACAGGACTTCCTTATACCATTAAGAAAGCTACTGCTGTAGGAGGAGAAGGAAATGGTGTAGGTCTTGGTTCAATAGTTTCTTATAACTGGACTACTCAAGGACCAACTAGAATTCATTATCAAGGAACAGCAGCATATTTAGTATATGATAACGGAGCTTCTTTTGGCAATATAGCCCCCGCGAATTTAAATACAGGTGCTAATGCTAATGTATGCTGGGGAACATTAATTTATACTACGGATGACGCATAATATGACGCAACCTACTTTGACGACAAGAACTTTAGCTGAAACAAGAAAACATGTTGTTGTATCTGCAACTATAGAAGGAGGAGATGAAGATTTATCTCCTACTATATTAATTGATTTCTCGGAATTAACAGCTAATTTAAGTGGAACAAATAATAAATTATCAATTCAGGAAGTTGATTGGGCAGCTGATACTTGCTCTATTAGAATTTTATTTGATGCTGATACAGATGATACAGGAATTATATTATCCAGAAATGGTAAATATAATTTGAAACCTATCTTAGGAATAGTAGACCCGCAATCAACTGGATACACAGGGGATATACTTATTGCTACAACTGGATATGCATCTAATTCTACAGCTAGTTTAATTATAAGGTGCTTAAAATTATGATAGTAAAACAAGGTAATAAATGGCAGGTGCAGTCTAAAGAAGGAAAGAATTTAGGTTCATATCATTCTCGCGCTGAAGCTGTTAAGAGGCTTCAACAAGTTGAATGGTTTAAACATCATTCAGGAAAGAAATAAAGTTCTTTCTTCTAATCTTCTTTTTGTTAAACCCTTAGATGTTTTACCATCTATTTTTACCCAATCTAAAAAATGATTGGCAGCTTTATTAATTTCTCCTTTATTTAATTGCTTGATAAGAGTTGAATTTTTAAATGCTGTTTTTCCTATATTAAAAGAAAGAGAAACCAAAGCATCAAATTGATTTTGATTTAATTGTATTGTAGATTTAATACAATCTTTTATATTTAATTCGAAATCTTTAATATCTTCTAATAAGAAAGCATTTGCTTCTTCAATCGATATAATAGAATTCTCTTTTATATCTGGTCCTGTATGACCATATCCTATAGTCCAATTATTACTTGAACATAAATAAGCTTTCAAAGAAAAGCCTTCAAATTTTTTTATTATATTTATTCCTCTAATACTTGTTTGCATTAATGAATCCTATATTTTGAACATTCGAATAATAAAGAATATAATATTTGAACTTCTTGTGAACTATCATCTATTAATGATAATCTACATAAAAGTCTTTCTGTTATATTCCTTATTTTATCTGGAAACATTTCTGATACTTTACATATTATTTTTAGTAAAGTGATTCTATCTTCTGTATCTTTACACCAAGTATCTAATAATAAATATTCTATTTTATCTTCATCAATATCTAATAGAGGATTTATATGTACATCTTTTCTATAAGCTTCCTTTATTATATCGGATATAAAATATAATTGTTGATCTATCATTTTTATATTTCCTCTATATGTACAAAAATAGAATCTTTTAATTTTGCTTCTGGATTATGAACTCTAGTTATATTAATTTTATCTATTAAACAATCATCTTTATAAACACCAGCATATTGAAGAGCATCTAAAGTAGCTTTTAATAAATTATCTATATCTCTTCTTCTATTATCAGGGGGATAGACTATCAGTTTAACAGCTAAGTTGCTTAACTTGCAGGTTACATTTCCTACAATAGTTTTAACTTCTTCTCTAAATTCTTTTCCTCTTTTTCCTACAATCATTCGGGCTTTATTGCCCATCGGAATAAGCTTCCAGTAATGATTAATAGAAGGTGGAAAAGGAAGAATGGCATAAAAAGGTTCTGTTCTTTGTTCCATATTTCATCTATCTAATTATTTATTTATAATAAGTATAGATAAAAAAAGAGCTTATAGGTTTATTTATAAGCTCAAAAGATAAGGGCCAAGGAGGTCGGAGTATAAGCCCTTATTTAATCTTTCCAAAAATCTTTAAATCTAGTTGAAGATATTTCCGTATAACGTACAGTATGTTGAATATTTCTATGTCCTAAATAATATTGAATGCTACGAGTATCTTGCCCATCATTTGCTAATTTAAATCCAGTTGAATGTCTTAACATATGAGGATGAACTGATATATCAAGTTCTGCTTGCTTACCAGCTCGCGCTACAATTTTTCTAAATGTTGAATCTGTTATTGGAGTTTGACGCTCGGTCATAAAAACATATTCACTATCAGGATATTTACGCTTTACTGCACGTAGAGCTCTTAAATCAGGCCCGAAAAGAGGATGAGTACTAGCTACTCCATTCTTAATACGTGTAACATGTAATAATCCTTGTTGTAAATCTATCTGTGACCACTTTAATGCTATTAATTCTGATACTCTAAGCCCATGACGATATGCAATTAAAATCATAGCGGCATCACGTTGTCCATATCTACCATTTTGTTTTGCAGCAGCAATTAATTTATCAACTTCCTTAGGAGTTAAATATTCTCGAGTACGATACTCTTTATTTTTAACTCTTTTAGGTTTTATATTATTTTTTAGCATCATTACCGCCTTTATGTTCACTTCCTGTATAAGTTAACAATAATATTACCCAGAAGATTAAACCTACTACAGGGGCATTAGCACTACTAGCACCACATACAATGAATAAAGTTATGAGTATCCACTTCCCTACTTCACCACAACCAGAGTTCATCTCCTGCTGGTTTTGTTTAGCGTCATCACTATCATCCTGAATACCCATTATCTCGTTGTAGTCTCTCTTACTCATAATACACCTCCACTTTTATTTATTATTGATTCTTCATCATATTAAGTTCCTTCTTAATTTGTTCTTCTATATAAGCTAATCCTGATTCTCTTAGAGTTTGATTACTTAAACCAATTTTTCGTTCTTCAAAATTCATTAATATTAATTCCAAGAACTTTATTTCTCTTTCTCTTTCTTTTTCAGTTAATTGAGTATTCATTTTGTACCTCCTCTTTTATTTATTCTTCTACCTTAATTATAGTATTTCATACTTCTAACTAAATTACAATTGGAAGTACACGAGAAAGGCATATTTCAGACGAACGGTATATAACTAATGATGAAAGGTAATGTTAATGTATTTTTGTTGTATTTACTCTAAGCATTGTTTCTAGTTGATGGGTTTGTTTTCTGTTAACTCTAAACTTTTTATTGGATGATATAGTGTCCCAAAAGCGTTTAATTTCACTAAATATTATGTCATCTATATTCTTATTTCTCTTTAGTGAAAATACAATTAAAGGAAGATTTAGCTCTTTTGAATATTGAGTAAGATTAGTAGAAAGAATAGATAGCAAACCATAACTATTATCAGTGCATATTAATTGTGTATATAATTGAATTAAATAATTTGCTGGTGGCCAGTTATTCCATTTTAATACATTTATTGGATTAGAGCTTTTGCATTCTAATATAGTATCTTGATTATATGCATCGGGAGTAGCACCAAGAGTTTCATCTTCATTAATAAAGAATGTTTTTCCTTTATCATCTTCATATAATTTAAAATCAGTTCCTAATATTATATTTGTAGCTTTAACTACATCAGGTTCTAACATATTACCTATAACTATATATGAAATATGAGATATAGATTTTGAATTTTTCTTTTCTATAAGCATTTCTTTTACCGATGTATAGGGATTTAATCCTAATATTATTCCCATATCTGTAGCCGTAATAACTTTAGACCTAAGTTTAAGCCATTTTTCTTCCGTGTTTACTTTTAATTCTTTAAACATCTTTATTATTCTTTGAGATAATTTTATTTTTCTTGTCTTTTTTATTAAGACAATCCAGACATATAGTAGTATAGTGCGGACCTAAAGTTTTTACTTTTATTAGAAAATTTTTTTGTTGTCCACATTTAGCACACAATATTTCTTCTTTCTTATTTTTATTAGTATTGCTTTTTATATGTCCTGATGATCCTACTTTTAGTAGATCTTTTAATGCTGTAGATAACATGCGCAATACCCCCTTAAATTATATTTATTATATAATTATATTGTTTCATAAAACTAACTAAAAGTCAAGTTATCATATATAGAGGATATAACTTTTTCTATATGTTCTTCTTGTATTAAAGCGTGTATAGTATGCTTTTTTTTATCATCGAAAAGACTATTAAAAATATTATTTATTTCTATTAACTCTTCACTTAATAGAAATTTGTTTTTTTTGAATTCTTCTAATATAAAATTCTTTTTTTCTTCTATACTTAAATTTGGTTTAGTACTCATTTAAAAAACAATTAGTTAAATAAAAACATTATCACGCTTCTAATAAAAATAAAATTGTATATACAATCTATTGGGGATATAACATGAAAAGGATTTTCTATAACTTATTTAAATTTAATTGGGAAATAATATTATTGATATTTTTATTTTTATTATTAATTCAAAATGCTATAGATGCCCAAGATAAAAATAATAACTCAAAAGAAATAAATAAAATAGAAGCTGCTCATAGGTCAAGGCCTTATATAGGTATAGAAGCAGGCTTTATTTCAGAAATGTTAAATCCTTTATATTCTTTTGATGCCTTTAGAAAAGGATATGGAGTTGGGTTACATCAAAAAAATCCTATGTTATATGGTCTTTTCTTAGGTAAGAATCTAAATGATTTTATTAGTTTAGAAATAGGATATGAAACCCAACATAAAAATGAAAGAGTAATAGAATTAGGGGCAGGAGATACTTTGCCCGGAAGAATAATAATTCCTGCAAATAATAGCATAATAATTAAAACAATAGATCGCACAGAATATTGGAATGCCGGACTTAAATTTAAAATTAAAGATTATGAAAATAATAAACTTATTTTATGGGGTAAAGCTGGAATGTCTTATGCTCAGATAAGAGCTAGTCAAGAGATTTTAGCTGATGAACATGGAATTCTACCTCCTCAAGATAGAAGAGATTTAACCAGAACTTTTAAAAGTAAGAAATTAATTCCTTCTGCTCAATTAGGATTTGATTATTCTTTATCTAAAAATTTGGCTATGAGAATTTTTTGTGGCTTTAAAAATTTAAAATTATTAAAAGCTAAACCAAAAGAAAGACCTACAGGAGAAAGCGAAATTAAATTAAAAGATAGTATACAACTTTCTTTAGGCTTAACTTATATTATATAACTTGTTTAAACTTTTCTCTGCACTTACTGCATTTGTTTTCTTGTTCTTTAAGCAAATAAATATAAGATGTTATTTCATCATCCCAATAGCAATATAAATATTTTCTTTTACATATTCGGCATTCTCTATAAATTGCGGTATTAAAATTATCGGAATCAAATTCTAAAAATTCTAATCTAGAAGAATAAATCATAAGTATACTCATATTTAATTATAATTATTATATTTTATCGTAATTAAATATTTTAATTCAAGTAGTTTTATTTAATATTTGGTCTTTAATATGTCCTAATGAAATTCCTAATTGGAATAAAGAGTTACAATTAAATTTAATTTTAATTGTACATACATGTGAATTAACAGTAGGAATACTAATATTTAATTTATTAGAAATGTCTTTAAATTTCATTCCTTTAGCTAAATAAGATATTATTATTAATTCTTTCTCTGTTAAATAATTATCTATTCCATTAACAGTAATATATGTTCTAAATTTATTTGCTTTATTACTCATTCGTTTAAATGTATTATTTGCTCCATCCAGAAGTAATAGGCTTATTATCAGGAAAATTAGTTATGTTTGATTCTGTTTGATTTATTTTTAAATCTAAAGCATTTATTAAAAAATCAATATAAATAAATATAGTTTTATCTGAATTAGTTTTAATAGTACTGTTTAAGAGTAAAACGCAAGAACCTATAAGCATATTTAAAAACTTTTCTGTTTTATCTTTATAAGATTTTTCTCCTAATTCATGAAATTCTTTATTACACCAACCTATTATTAATTCCATGATAGGATTAAAATCATTATATAAAAAATTATTCTGTTTTTTTTCTATATCTAAAAGCAATGAAGAAACAAATCTACCTAAACTTTGTGGTTCATCTGCATAACTTTTTATTCTTATATCAGTTTTATAAAAATCTTTTATTTCTTTAGTTAATTCTTCTCTGGGAAGACCTAAAAATAATTTAATAAAAGATTGTAATCTAAGTTTATTATTTTTACTTTCTGTTTCTATTTTAATTAAATCTAATTTTAATTTAGAAAATCTTATTTTTAATACATCTTGTATCATTGATTCTTTAGTTTTAAAATAATAATAAACATTTCCTAAAGGAACTTCTGCAAGATATGCTATATCAGATAAAGACATACCGTTAATTCCTCTTTCCGCTAATAATATATCAGTTGCTGTTAATAATCTTTCTCTTTTATTATTTCTATTCGACACGAACACTCCTGCTTAATATAGTTTACCATTAAAGTTTGCTTTCTCTTCTTCTGATAATAAATAATACATTCTAGTTGACATTGCCCACCACCCAATTATAAGCTTTATTAAATCTTTTTTATCACGAGAAGAAATAATTTTTCTATATTTATTCAACACCTTCTCATCAATATACATGAAGTTTTTATTTTCTTCTAGATTTTCTTCAATTCTTAATAATGGCGATAATATTTGTATGTCATCATATAAAAGTTTTTCGCATTTAAGCATATATTGTAAAGCAATATCTTCATCATCTACATAAACAACATTATCTTTCATTTTTAATGCCCTGTAAAATGAATTAAACTTTCATCTACTGTGTTTAAAAGGTTAATAAATTTTGGTTTATCTAAAGCTATTTCTATATTTTCTAATGTAGACCCATATAAAAAATTTATTAATTGTATTTGCCTTAAATATTCTGTAAAAATAAATTTTGTATCAGAGACTTTATGCTCTCCAATTGCAATAGATAAGGCACTATTATACGCTTGTCCATGAAGCATTCCTATCTTATATGGATCTGATGTATAATACTTTAGACCTTTTATTGACCAAGTATCTGTATTTTTAGATGAAAATCGTTTTACTTCTGATTTATTTGTTACCATTTATAATTTCCCTAAAGCTTTATGTAATATAACATACCAAATTTATATAATCTACTTTTATTATAGTGTATTATCTCGATTTAATAACATTAGAATGAGGTTCAATCCAATATATTTTACTCCATTCTGTTTTACTTTTATCCCAACAATTATTAAATCCAGCTTCACATGCAAACCTAGATTCAGGAAATATTGATTGCATAGACCTAAGCATTATAGATGCTTTCTCTTCTATTAAATCATACATTTGAGGACATTCTTTAACTTCACTTAGTATTTCATCATGAATCATAGCTTGAGGAATAAGTAAATCAGTATCACCAAATCTTTCCATTACTTTTATAGTAGCTTTCTTAGCCCCTATAGCAGATCCAGATTGCATTAATATACCATTGCAGAATTGAGTATATGTACACCAATCTCTTTTAAATCCTTCTATTTCAAAAGAATACATTGGCTCAGTTTTCCATTCCCCAAACTCATTTTTAATTTGCTTTGTTTTTCCTGTTAAAAAATCTTTATGACCTTCATTTAAAAAATATTTTAAATCAGGATATAAAGAAAACATTTCATCTTTTAATGCAACTAGCTCATCATATACTAATTCAAATAAATTCTTTGCTACTTGTCGAATTCTAACGGGATATCCTTTTTTCTTTAGAATCATCATTTTACCTTGCAAATATTCTTCTTTCTTTGCTTTAGATAAAACTTTTAATTTAGGAAATATCTCATATCGAGATAATACTATTCTCATAGTGTCGTATCCTATGCCCCCAGGAAAACCGAGATTTATAGGTTTAGCTAATTGTCTATATTGTTTATAAAGATTTTCTTTTTTATGTTGAACAAAAGATTCATATGTTTCATTAACCCCTTCTTTCATATTCATAAATCTATATGCCAGCATGCTATGAGGGTCTATAGGCTCATATCCTTGATTTAAGATATCAAGCATATTTCTTTTGCCTGTTATTTTATATAATTGATAAGCAGTACAAGCTAATTCTAATCCGGAATAATCTATAGTACATATCTTATAACCTGGTCTTGGAATAAAACAATTTCTTATATCCCAAGTAATCATATAATCTCTCTAATTTCTCTAGGCATTTGTTGGATATTTACAGAAGCAAAATTATCAGATGTAAAACTAGAAGTTCTTCCTGATGACACAACAGCATTATATTGTGTACGTATGTAAGGAGTAGCTTTTTTTAATCGAGAAGTAAATGCTGTTAAAACTTTCTCTACACTCATGATATTTAAAAAAGAATTAAGGAGTGAATATAAATAATCATTTTTTGATATTAATGTTAAATAATGGTTTAAATCCTCATTAGAAGTCGATATAGAGCCTTTTGCAGTATATCTTATATTAGGTAGTTTCTTTTTTAATAAAGCCTTAAAGGCTTTCATATTGCGTTTTAATCCTTTTTTATCTTGGATTAATATTTCATGTTTTTGAAGTATTTCTTTATGAACTGATATTTGATTTTTTAGTTCCTCTTCTATTGTGGATACTCTGGTCTGTTCTATAAGTATTCCGGTAGAACCCATTCTATTTAAATAATAATCTGCTGAAACTGATAAACTTATATCTATATCGGCCTCTAAAAGTTGGTTCTTATAAATATCATAAGCATATATTGAATCATATTTAGCATAGTTTATCGCTTCTTTTGGCCAATCACATAGAGGTACATTTTCTAATTCATGATATCTTAAACGCCAAGCATTAGGATTTTTTTTATCTTCCGAAATATCTATATTAAAATATTTAAGCACTAATGCTGCTAAATTAAAAATACCTATAGGATGTTTTCTTACACAATCTAACAATTGTTCATATATTTTGGTACATATAATTTTTTTATTATTTAATTTTTTATATAAAAAAGGTTTTAGATTTGGATAATATTTGGTTATAACATTTAATTCAAATGCTGCATTATGAGCACCTATTTTTATATGTTCATCTTTAAATATTCTAGTTAAGAAATCTTCTATATCTTGACCTATTAAAATACCATCTTTATTTCCATCATAAAAAGATATACAAATAGGTTTTGGTATTGGAGTATCGTCAGATATTAAATGAGTTTCAAAATCTATAAACACAATCATATAAAAAACAAGACCTCCTTGTCTAAAATGCAATCCTTTACTTAGATTGTACTTAAGATTTTAATTTAAAAATTGTCTAATCTCTTCTATTATATCATTAACTGGTTTATTTTCCTCTTTAGGAACTACATCTATACTTAAGATTTTTATTCCCTGTAATTTTATTGAATCATTAAAATGAGCTAATCTTTTATATACAACTTGTGCTGTAGCTTTATCTGTTTCACCGTTAAACCATGATAGCTTAGAATATAAATCAGGTAATAATATTTCTGGTTTATCATCAGGAGCAGGAATATAAACTCTATTACCTTTATCATCAAGAACTATTGGATGATATATAGAATCAAAAGATATTACTCTATAAGGCTCTTTATTAATAGCTAATTTATTATTTAAATCAGTATTTATTTTTTTAGGAGATATCTCTAATAAATGTTTTATTGTTTCGGAATTTTCGGGTACTTTAAGCTTTATTACGAATTCATTTCTATGTTTATATTTATTAGGTATAGGCCTAGTAACAGCCATAAATAATACTTCTGCTTTTTCTGTTATATGATAAGATACGTTACTCATTTATGCTCCTTAGTTCATGTTATATGAGTTGTTTTGAATTAATTATAAATAAATAATAAATAAAAACAAACAAGTTTCATAATTCATGCTACTTACTTTTCAATTTAATTTAGAACTTTCATTTAATAAATTAAAATTTCTTTCCATGTTTGTTAATATATCTTTCATTCTTTTATATCTAATATATCTATCTTTAAAATTATAGAAATCATATTTTTTTGATATATTTTCATATAAATCATTTAATTCTTTTTGTTCATCCATATTAATTAAGCCCTTTTGTTCTTTCCTTATAATCTAATTCTCTTAAATATTCTGGTTCATCTAAAAAAGATAAATCTTTAAAATATATATCTTCATATAAATTATTATTAGTTTCTTTTGCTTCATCTGGATTAAGAATTTTAGTTCTTAATTTACCTTTAATAAATTCCTGATCAAATATAATCATTATAAAACATCCTGTATTAAATCATTTCCTATTTAATAATAGTTAATAAATTAAAAATAATACCTAAGTTTTAATTATAACTAACATATAATTGAACATATACTTGAATACTTAAAAGCTTTGAATAATACTTTAAATATGCTGATATTTTTTATTTCCTTATTATTGTGTTTTATATCAGTATATTATTTATCTTGCTGGGATCACTTCTATAGCGTCACTCATCTTTCACTTAGTCCCAGCAGGATTTTTTATTAGTTCTGTTCTATATATTTAATATGGAAAATAAACCTAAAAAAAGAAAAATACGTGTTAAAAAAAGAGTTATTTTAACTGAAGAAGTAAAAGAGTTCATTTTAGAGAAAATGCATGAGGGTATGGATATATCAAATATATCTAAAAAATATCCAGACAAAGTTCCTACAGCAGATAATATTTATAAGGCTTCGCTTAAAGATAAAGACTTTGAGAATAGAGTTAATGATGCTTATTCAGTATTACTTATGCGTAGGTTAGATGAACTTAACGATCTCATGGATGAGAATTGGTGTAAAGATCGATTAGGACAATTTGATGGTGATTATAAACTTGCATTTGAAGCTAGAAGAGCAAAATTAGATGTACTTAAATTTATATTAGGAAAGATGTCTCCTATTTTATCTAGAAGATTTCAAAAACAAGAAAGATTAGAAGTAACCGGATTAGAAGGTGCAGCATCAATATCAATAATAAATTATTATGCTGATAAAGAACCAGTAAATATTATTGAATCTAAAAAACAGGAATTAGAAGAGCATTAATGGAGTTAAGCCTCTTCGTATGGGGAAATACAAGAGAGGCTTATCCGCCATGAACTAAGGAATCTCTAGGATAACAAATTCGATATGCTCTATCAATAATCAGACGAACGGTGTATATCAACTGATATTCGGTAGTACCGTTTATCCACAATTTCTTTTGATAAGAATGTGGATAACTCTGTGGATAAACATACCTATCCCTGTGGATAAGCTGTTTATAATTTTTCCACTGCTAAATTAAATATCAATAATTGGTGAAAGGTCAAAATAATTATTATGTCATAAAAGAATATTATCTGAGATTAAATCGTTCGGTCAAACGAATTAAGAAGGAATACTTAGTAAGAAAATAGTATAAGGTTATAATACTTTATAACTTATTACTTTATTCCAAATGGTTTGCTTAAAAAGTTTTCTGCTTCTTTTATTTTTTCTAAACATTTATTATAGCTAAGAGAGTTTTTTTGTTTACTAATTATTAACTTAGAATATCTTCTTAATTTCTTTTCATAGAATTTTTTCTTTTTATTATAATAATCTATTTCTTTTTTAATGATGTCTTTACATTCTTCTAATAGATTCATTACTCTATTCCCAAAGTATTCAAGCTATCGCATAAATCATGATAAAGGTCATCGATAACTCCTTCCCAATCTGCGTTATCTGATTTTCCATATTTCCATAGAGATCTAAGTCGTTGCTGATGAGATTCTAAAGCGCAATAAATGTTTCTGGCATTAACAGCTAGTTTGATATCTACATTATTATCTGATTCAATAGTATATGTTTCCTTACACATAAGAATATTATAGATTAGATTTTATACTTAGTTAAATATTCATCGAGGCGTAAAAGTTCTTTAACAATAAGGCCCTCATGTCTGGTTAAAGTTTGGTTCTTGCCTAGATCTCTTAGCTTCATATAACTATCTAATCCATATAAGATAGGTTGAGAAGATACCATCAGAATATCCGGCATCTCTATGCTGACTTGTTCCTCATAAGATGGGGGAAGTTCTTCAGATTCTTCCCCTAGTGCTTGCTTTAATTTTGCCCTTCTACTTTCTAATGTTTGCTTTCTATCTTTTATTACTTTACGTAGCCCATCGTGGTCTGCTATAGCTCCGAAGTCCCCCCATAATAAGCGGTCTAAAATGCGTCTTACATAGTCTGGTGTGATGCCTGTAATCTTAGGAGGATTGCGATATAGCATTACTAGTTCGTTAAATCTCTCTCTCATTTCAACGCTATCTATAGCTAGATCATCTGCTGTTTCGAGACATTGCTTAGAGGTTAAACGATAGTTCCAATCTCCAAATATACCCTTACAGATAGCCATAGTTGACCATTCTGTAATAGCTGCTGTCGAATAACTGAATAGCCAGCCACTAAAAAACACCTTTGATGTAGCGTTAGTGAAAGAGCCTGTAAGGCCCAAGGAGGACATTAAATTTACAACCCACCCTCCATATCCAGTTGATATAAAAGGCATCGCTATGCCTAAAATAAGGGCTGCTGAGGTCATTATTATGTGGATGACATGCTCTGGGATTTTTCTTCCTCTGGATATTTGCTTAATATCATCTGCTATTTGGTATAGAGGATTAACTATGAATTTTAATGCTGTTGATTTAGATATTGTTTTTAGAATGTCGCTCATTGTTATTCTCAGTTTCTTATTATTTATTATTTTTAATTCTGATTGTATCAATATAATTCAATAAATCTTCAAATTCTTCAGCGAATTCATGAGTAACTGTATCACTTATTTTATTTAATCTTTTAATTAAATCCTCATATTTTGGAGACCTATATATACATTCTTTTTGAGTATAATTATAAGCATTTAATATCGCTCCATTTAAATAATGAAATAGCTTTGATTCAAGAGTAGATAAATTCATTGTTACTTTATCTAAGAAATCTTCAAAATCTGTTTCAGGAAGTATTCCTTTATCGAAA
>Ga0180437_10001610_pt1 | contig 38289 bp, 29 predicted proteins | sample SS_ome_4_FD_132410 | JGI IMG/M metagenome (GOLD analysis project Ga0180437, IMG submission 132410) | Hypersaline lake sediment archaeal communities from the Salton Sea, California, USA - SS_3_D_1 metaG | ecosystem: Environmental > Aquatic > Non-marine Saline and Alkaline > Hypersaline >...
ACATATTTAAATTTTAAATTACTATTTGTTAAATAAGCAGAAATTTGTTTTATTTTACTTCCAACTAAGTTAAAATAAGACTTTTAAAACAACATTTGAAGCGGAAAAACTAATTGTGGCTTTAAGTAAAAAATTAGCTAAAATTATTGGCATAGGGTCTTATTTACCAAGTAAGGTCCTTTCTAATACTGATTTAGAAAAAAAGGTAGATACGTCAGATGAATGGATTACATCTAGAACGGGTATAAAAGAAAGACGTATAGCTGATGATGATGAATTCACTTCTGATTTAGGCTATAGCGCAGCAATAAAGGCCATTCAAGACGCTAACATTAGTAATAGCGATATTGACTGCATTATAGTAGCAACGCTTACTCCAGATTACATTTTCCCTAGCACGGCTTGTTTAATTCAAAATAAGCTTAATATACCTGATATAGCAGCTTTTGATCTTCAGGCAGCTTGCAGCGGTTATTTATATGCTTTATCAACTGCCAAATCTTTTGTTGAAAGTGGTCTATATAAAAACGTTCTTGTTATCGCTTCTGAGAAGTTATCATCTATTGTGAACTACAAAGATAGGACTACTTGCATTCTTTTTGGAGATGGCGCTACAGCTAGTGTTGTCTCATTAGAAGGAGAAGGGCTAGAGATTAAAGGAGCTTCTTTAGGCGCAGATGGAAAAGAAGCTAATCTATTGATTTTAACTGGGGGAGGATCACGTCATCCAACTTCAGAGGAAACTCTAAAAAATGAGATGCATTATTTGAAAATGGCAGGTAATGAGGTTTTTAAACACGCAGTAAGACGTATGGAAAACGCGAGTAAGAATTGTTTGAAGCTAGTAGGCATGAAAGAAACGGATATATCATATTTAATACCTCATCAGGCTAATCTACGTATTATTGATGCTATAGCAAAAAGATTTCGTCATCTTTCTGAAGATAGAGTTTATAAAGAAGTAGTAAGAAAATATGGCAATACTTCTGCTTCATCTGTAGGAATTGCTTTAGATGAACTCAAAAAAAGCAAAAAGATAAAAAAAGGCGAAAATATTCTTTTAACAGCTTTTGGTGCTGGGCTTACATGGGGCGCAGTAATACTGACACAAAAATAAAGGGCTAAGAGCATGAAATCTTCCAAAAAAATAGCTTTTCTATTTCCAGGTCAAGGAGCTCAATATGTTGGCATGGGCAAAAGTTTTTATGATGCTTTTGCTATATTCCGCCAGACTATCGAAGAAGGATGTGATCTTCTTTCGTTTGATTTAAAAAAGGTAATTTTTGAAGGTCCTGAAAATGTATTGACCACGACAAAACATTCTCAACCCGCCATTTTTCTAATTAGCCTAGCAACACTTAAAGTTCTACAAGAGCAATTTCCTTCATTACAACCTTGTGTATGTGCAGGTCTTAGTTTGGGGGAATACAGTGCATTAGTAGCATCTAAAAAATTAAATTTTCAAGATGCTCTTTTTCTTGTACAAAAAAGAGCTATTTGGATGAGTGAAGCATGTGAAAAGAGTCCAGGATCAATGAGTGCTGTAATAGGGTTAGATCCAAATGATGTGCAACAGGTAATTGCTTCTTTAAATCCTCCTCATAAGGTGTGGGTTGCTAATTATAATTGTCCGGGCCAAATTGTGATTTCAGGTACAAAAGAAGGTTTGCAGATTGCTACAGAAAAGTTAAAGTTAAAAGGAGCTAGAAAACTGCTTCCACTAAAAGTAGGAGGAGCTTTTCATAGTGGATTAATGCTATATGCTCAGGAGAAATTAACAGAGGCGATATCAGCAGTTCAGTTACTAAAAAGTGACATTGATATAGTTATGAATACTCCTGGGGACTATGTAAAAGATGAAAAAGAAATCAAAAGTTTTTTAATTAAACAAGTTACACAAAGTGTTTATTGGCAAAAATCGATTGAAACGATGGAAGAAGAAAATGTTCAAACATTTATCGAGATAGGACCTGGTAAAACTTTAACGAATATGAACAAGAAAATTCAGATTAAAGGATCATCATATTTTGTTGATAAAGCTCAAGATTTAGATAATTTAGCGGAGATACAATGAATTTAGTAGAAAAGAAAAAAGTTATTATAACTGGAGGAACCTCTGGTATTGGTAAGGATATAGCCATTCTTTTTGCAAAAAATGGTGCTGATATTGCTATTTTTGGCACAAATCCAGAAAGAGCAAAAATGGCTGAAGAAGAAATAAAAAAAGCCTGCAAAGAAGCAACACAAGAAGTAATTGTTAAGCTTGTTGACGTTGCAAATACCGAGAAAGTGAAAGAGGCAATTGATGAAATAGTAGCTTCGTGGAAGCAAATAGATGTTCTTGTCAACAACGCGGGTATTACAAAAGATAATCTACTTTTGAAAATGACAGAAGAACAGTGGGATGATGTTTTAGATGTAAATCTAAAATCTGTTTTCAATACATGCCGCTCGGTACTTCGCACAATGCTTAAGCAAAGAAGCGGTAGAATCATCAATATCTCATCGGTAATTGGCTTGACAGGAAATGCTGGTCAAGTTAATTATGCTGCTTCGAAATCAGGTATGATCGGCTTTACAAAATCCTTAGCCCAGGAGGTAGCCAGAAAAAATATTTGTGTCAATTGTATTGCTCCAGGATACATACAGACTCCTATGACAGAAAAACTTCCTGATATAGCGAAAGAAAAAATATTAGTGATGATCCCTTTGAAGCGTTTTGGAAAAACATTAGATATTGCAAATGCTGTCTTATTTTTTGCTTCTGATTTTTCTGATTATATTACGGGACAAGTACTTTCTGTAGATGGAGGCATGACAAAATAAACAAATGGCTATATAATTACTTTTAAAAACAACCAAAGGAAAAAATATACCATGACTTTAGAACAACAAGTAAAAGACATTATAGTGGAACAGCTTGGTGTGGATGCAGCTGATGTATCACCAGAAAAATCTTTTGTTGAAGATTTAAATGCGGATTCATTAGATCTTACTGAGCTAATTATGACATTCGAAGAGAAATTTGGATTTGAAATATCGGAAGAAGATGCAGAGAAATTGAAGACTGTAGGTGATGTGATCGACTACATCAAAAAGAAGAAAGAAGAAGGCGAAGGATAAAAGTCATAGATTCATTTGAAATAGCGGTATCTTAAAGAAATTTAAGATACCGTTTTTTTTTGTCTAAATTCTAAAAAATCATCTCAACATCATAAAAAGAGGTTGCATTAATTTGATCTCACCTGAAATGATTATGAATTTAAATTTTACTTACGTAAGTTCCCTATGGAAAAAAAGAGTCTTGTTATTATTGGATCAGGCCCAGCTGCCTGGACGGCTGGCATTTATGCTGCTAGGAGCGAACTACTTCCTGTTATATTCGAAGGTTTTATAAAAGGAGGAGTAGCAGGTGGTCAATTGATGACCACTACAGAAATTGAAAATTTTCCAGGTTTTCCTGATGGGATACAAGGTCCTGAATTTATCCAAAGATGTAGAAAACAAACTGAAAGATTTAAAGCAACCATCATTAGCGAAGATGTAGAAGAGATAGATCTTTCAAAAAAGCCTTTTGAAATTAAAGGGACAAAAACATCTATTTTAGCTGACAGCGTTATTATTGCTACCGGTGCTAATGCTAAAAGATTAGATATACCAGGAGCAAAAGATGGTGAGCTTTGGCAAAAAGGAGTTACCTCTTGTGCTATTTGTGATGGAGCGGCTCCTATTTTTCGTGACAAAGAGCTTTTTGTAATTGGCGGTGGCGATACCGCTATGGAAGAAGCTATTTTTTTAACGAAGTTTGGTAAAAAGGTATACATAGTTCATCGTCGCGATGAACTGAGAGCTTCTAAGTTCTTAGCCGATAAAGCAAAAGCTAATCCTAAAATAGAGATTCTCTACAGCCGTGTGATTATTGAAATTAAAGGGGACAATGTAGTTAAAGAAGTCGTGCTTCAAGATGTTAAAACCAAAAAAGAAGAAAAAAGAGAAGCGGGTGGTGTTTTCTTTGCAATAGGTCATACACCTAACACTGGTTTTTTGAAAGACAAGCTTGAATTAGATAAAAATGGCTACATCATTACGAAAGATAAATCTACCTCTACTAATATTGAAGGTGTTTTTGCAGCTGGTGACGTTCAGGATGCAATATATAGGCAAGCTGTGACAGCAGCAGGATCAGGCTGTATGGCATCATTAGATGCTGAAAGATGGTTAGTTGAAAAAGGATTGATAGGGTAATGAAAGCCTTTTTTTTATTTGTACTTTCTTCCGTGTTGCCGTTTTTCTTAATTTCTTTAGAAAAACAGCCTTGGTTCGGTAATGTCTACGAGTTTGATCTTACTGGAAGATATGCTTACAGTTATTATCATCGCGTTCCTAGTGCTACACATAGTTTAGAAAATACATCAGAAGATCATATCCTTTATTTTGATTTAGAATTCCCTCCTTCTCCATATTGGAGTTTAGATGCTGATGTTTATTTTGTAGATACACCTCGTCAAGCATTTAGCTTTAGTAGAACAGCTTTGCAGCTTAGATATCTTTGGCTGGATGATATTATTGGTGATCCCATCAGTTTAACTTCAGGTTTTAGCGCTCGTTACACATCTCGTCGAAGTTTAAAAGATATTAGTTGTCCTTCTCATAGAGATTTTGATTTTCAAGGTCATTTTGCTATGGGTAAGGAATTTGATAAGTTTGAATTTTGGCGTTATCGTATTTGGGGATACGGCGGATTAGGTATTGCTAATGAAGGATCTCCTTGGATGCAGGCTATACTTTCCTTTGAAATAAACCATAAAGATAAAAATATCTTAGGACTCTTTCTTTATGGTGAACATTGTTTTGGTAAGAAGATAAAACTAAATATCGATCATTTTTGTGGATATGGAAGGATTAGATCTAAATTTATTGGGATTATGTTTAGATATGGTCTTCGTGTGAATGAATGGGGGACTCTTCGTTTTGAATATTCTAGAAGGCTTTTGGCTAAAAGATGTCCGGGAGACGTCAATACATTTGCTGTAAGCTTTTTGCTCCCATTTTCTTTTTAACCTCCTCCTACTTCAATAACTTCTGCTCGTCGACTTACGGCAGCTCTAGTAACTTGAGCAGCTTCTCGCTGGCATGCTGCAGAGTAAAGAGCATTTTCTTCATCTCTAAATACTTCTTCAATAGTACTGCCGAGATATTCTTGTGTTCCGAGTTTATCATGAATTAGCATAAAGACAGGTTTTGTAGCATCTATACCTGCCAGATGAATCCACCTTTTTAAAATGACTTTTTCATCTTCAGTATAGCTTGTGCATGCGTTTAAAAACTTTAATTGTACTTGAGCTAACATGAAGGCTTCATTTCTAAGTAGCTCTTCACCTGAAATAGGTGTTTTACTGCTGCTTACAACAGCTCTTGTATGTATATCCCAAAGAGCATATCTAATAGGGTTAGCGCCTTTTCTTTTGCGATCTTCTTTTAATTTTTTTCTCCAAAATCTAGCATCATGTTGATCTAAAAGACCTACACTTAAATTTTTTCTTCCGCTCTGATCTGTCTGTTCAATTACTAAAACTTCGAAAATTGGTTTCTGTTTGCTTGTTCCAGGAGGAATAGTGTAGGTATTGGCAATACCTTGAACAAAAGGAGTAAAGTTAGCAGAAGAAAATACTATAGGAGAAATAGTGGAAGCTACCCTTCTATATATCGCGTCACTATTTTGTTCTATAGCTTGTCTGAAATCATAAAGCTGAGGGCCTGCTTTTTGTGTTTTGAAAGAAGAAGTAAATAAAGAACTAACAGCTCCAAAACAGCTTCTAGCAACTCCCATTAAAGTTGTTCTAGGGCTTACTATAGTTAGCCAGTCTGTTTGCCGAATATCTAAGCTTTCTGTCCAATTGACATGGGATGGATAATATTTATTTCTATCTGCATTATCAGGATTCTGTGTTTGTCTTAAATCTTGTTCATGTTGTAGATCTAACTCTACCTCTTCTTCTCTTTGAGTATCTTGTTCTTGTGCAAGTTCTAATTGCTGTGTTTGTCCAAAAGCATCATGAGTGAATACAAATTTATTCCCATCAACACTAATAGGTACAGTAGCAGGATAGGTGTTATGACCTATCTCATGTAACCTTCTTTCAAACGCCCTTCTTTCTTCTCGATAGAAAAGACCTGTTTTTGCTATCACTTGCATTTGTTCTTGACGTTGGGCCTCTAAGACTCTTTCGGGTGGAACTTGAATTTGTGGCATACCGTAAAGGACGCAAGGATCATCAACGAAAGGTGTTACAAATAAATCCATACAATTGCAGAAAATATTAAACATCTGCCTTGGATCTGAAAGGAAAATCATTTTATCTAAAACAGCTCTTCTTGGTTGATCTTCTATTTTCTGGCTATCAGAAGCAAAATGATTATCTCCAAGCTCTTCTGCTTCTTCTTCTGTTCCATAACTCATAATGTCATCTGCAGTTATGTCTCTTTCTTCTCCTACAATGAGCTTTTTCATAGAATGCGTTAGAACAAAACAAATGGATTGTCCAAGCTTTTTCAATCCTCTCATACGCCAAACGGCTTGATATATCCTTTTCTCTGCTGTGATATTTTCTCCGACAGTGACAAGAGCTTTAGCATTTATTGGCTGTTTTACATCGACACCAAACGTATTAGCATTGCCTAAAAATGTAATTCTTTTTTCAGGAGGTATTCTACAATCTGCAAGAAGCATTGGTCTTGTAGATCCTTTTACTATTATTACCTCTCGTTTTTGGCTGTCATAAAAAACAACCCCATCCATATCTGGTCTTTCTCTTTCTAAGAAAGTTAAAATTCTTCTAGCGATTACCTCATCGGATTTACCTCTAAATAATGCTCCCGCATCAATTAAGGCAGAATAATTACTTGAATCACCTGAAGGATCAAGTTTAAAATGCCTGTCGAGTAGAACGTCTAATATCTCAAATGGTCGGTCTACATCTAAAACTTCGACAGAATCCATCTCTCTTGCTTGTCTTTGAATATGATCAACTGTTTCTCCAGTTGTTTCTTCTGCTTCTAAAACTTTGGTTCCATGAGGATAAGTTCCCGCATTATAAGGTGTTCCTGTAAACGAATAAAATCCTTGTCCTGCAAACATAGATCCAAAGTTTTGTGCGTTACTTTGGATGTTTAATGTAAAATAAAAGATTTTAGGACAAACGACTTGCGCACCATATAAAAGTGTAAATTCATTGCTTTCTACTAAGTTTTGATAAATCTCTTCCATACGATCGCGAGGAAGATTATAAATATCAAAACCACCACTGCATCTTGCAAAGACTCGATAAGTTGGAAGGTGCTCTTTTAATTGCATAGGATGTTTTTCTGATTCTTTCTTTGCACTTTTTTCCATAAGTCTTATTAGACGCGCAATTTGTGGTTTAGATAGACGCCTTTGAATAAGAGAAATAAATGATTTAATAGCCGCTTCATATGGATTTCTGATTGTAGCGTTTTCATCAGGAGTTTCATTTCCCTTGTATGGTCTTGCATATTCACCTCTATTGTCATGTGAAGGACCAAAATCCACACTTGAAATCTTCTCTAAAGAAGCTGGAAGTATTTCTCTTAAATAACCTCGAGCTAAATGTATTTGCTTTTTTAAAGGGCTGTCTAAAACACAACGAGGTATCGTTCTCGTTCTACCTTGAAGATAAAGAATTACTTCTGCTTGATCCGCTTGTGCAATTAAAAAATAAGCATCAGAAGCTATTTTTTGGGCAAGGACAGGTAGTATAGCTCTATCGTATACTTCTCTAGTTATTAGAGCTTGTTGGTTTTCTCTAATTTGTAGTAGATCTCTTACACCATCAACTTCCATTAAATAATACATGCATCTTTCAGCTACTTTTATAGCAGAAGCTTCAAGGAAAGTTTTAGGCCCTACTGGATAATTTAGCTCGTCTGTAGGTTCAAATTGTTCGTGTATTTCATCGATGTTTCCTATAGCTTGTTTTCTGATGATTTCTAGAATCTTCATGTAATAGTAAAGACAACGCATGGTTTCAGCAGAAGTGTCATTGTTTACTTTTGCTTTATAACACTCATCGATAAACTTCAGCTCAAAGGCTTGAGCATCTGTCTTTCTCATATGTATATGTTCTTTTTGAACAAGAGCTCTTTGAAGTAGCTTAAGTATTGCCCAAAGATCTTCTTCTGTAAGTTTATCTGTTCTTTTTATGCTTAGAGATGTGGATTCTTGACCAAAAGTTCTTCTTAGCTGAGATGAAATTTGCCTTGAATTCGTATGGAAGATGGAGCTGGCAAAGAAGTTAATTGTAAAACGATCGCCTCTGCTTCCCCAAAAAGAAGCCATTGGCATACCCATAAATGTTTTTCCTTCACCCATTATAAGCTGAAGTACTAATCTAGGATTTTCATTCGTAAGCATCCTGATAAGCTGACGAGTTTGTCTATCTTTTAATAAAATTTTATTGCGATATTCAAAGAATAAAAGAGCAACAACAAGCTTTTTAGGAAGATTGCCAAAATGGTATGAACGAGACCTTGTTATTTCAAAAGTTAATTCATCAATCAATGGCTGCACTTGTTCAACTTTGCCTTGCATAATAGCTTTTTTCAATTTATCAAACGTTGCATGAATATTTTGAATTTGCTGTCTTCTTGTGGCCATAACTAAATGTTGAGAAACTAATACTTTAACCTTTTGCACTTGTGCAACTGAAAGATGTGTCTTTCTCATTATAAGAGCATCATTATCATGCAAACATAAAGTAAGTAGTTCATCAAAATTAATTCTTTCTCTTTCTTGTTCTCTTTTCATGACACTCACAACAGAAATATCTTCTCTTCTGAGCTTTTCACGATGATCATTGACAAAAGATAATATTTCTTCTTCTGACAACTTTATATGCTCTCCTAGAGATCCGTCTAAACGTGTTAATCTAGTTTGAAGAGGACCAATATCTTGTAGGGTAAGTCTTTTTAATTGTATTTTTCTTCTTGCGAGAGTTTCAAAATGACATTGAAGCGATCTATTAAGTTTGTCAAAATGTGTCCTTACAAGATGAGAAGCTTCTTGAGGTGCTCTCACCAAAATAGGTTCAGGAGGAACTATTTCCTCTTCTTCTAAATGTGTTCTAAAAGTTGATTGAAGAAGTGTTTCCACTTCTGTGTCTGCATCTTGCAGAAGCTCAGCAACTGTTGCTGGCTGCATTTCAACGGGAGCTTCTTGTGCTCTTTCAGGAGCAGGTCTTGTAGGTCTTGCTGTTATAGTTCTTGAGAGATCTCCACTATCTTGTTCAACAGCAGCAGCTAATAATTCTTGTCTTTGACGCGCTATCTTTGCTTTTGCTTTTTTCATCTCAGAATATATGGTTGGCGCAATAGATAATTGTTCGATCATCGGTGAAAATCTTCTTACTCCGGCAAAGACTGAAGTAATTCCTGGTAATCCTAAAGCAGAACTAGCTGCAAATCCAACTGCCCAAGTTGAAACATCTGATAAAAGACCATTTTTTGATTTAACATAGCTAAATGTTCTTTCTTTAAAGAATTTAAGAATGGAAGTAGTTGTGAAGTTGCTATGAATTCCTGCAAAAAACTGCGCAAGACGCTTATATTGGAAATTCATTAATTCTTGCTCAGGATTAAGAGATGGACGTAGCTCTAATTCCTGCGCACTTAAAGCGAACATATTACGTAAGATGATACCCTTTGGTAGATTATAAGGATTACCATGCATAGAAGCTGCTTTGAGATATTCAAGAAAGAGCTGATGTCTAATTGGATATCTTCCTTTCTTTAAAGCTATGCTTTTTTGAAGGAGTTGAGATCTTTTTTCAAATAGTTCTCTCTTCTCTACGGTATCCACCCATTCAGGAAGGGGAGTCTTTCTGCAAAGACAGTAATAAGCAATGAAATATTGTTCGAGATTAGCCTCTGTAAGTTCTTCAACTTGCAGAGGAACTTCGGTTAAATCTTCTACATTTGTTTTAACTCTTCGCACACAATCAGCAAGCTGAAGATCCTTTCCAAGATTTCTTTTTGAAAATCTAAAAAGTGGGTGACTCGCATATACTTCAAGCAATTTTGTTACGTTTCTATATAAAGAAAATGAAGAAGATTCTTGTGGCAAAATACGTGTAAATCTTAGAGCTCTTGTGAGCAGAGGTTGTTGTTGTCCTCGTGGAGCATGCATCCAATGAAGTAAAAATGAATTAACTAAGTTGTCATTTTCTTCAACATCATCAATAGCGTGTAATTGAGATAAATGTCGCCATCTAAGAGAAATTGTAGAGAAAAGGACAAAGTTATCAGCAAAAAATTTAATTCCAAGTTGATTTAAAATGTATTGAATTTCTTCAGTGTTCATTTGGTTAACAACCGACTCTGTCATGTTATGAGAAATTTTTCGAATTTTTCTAAGTATGAATAATTCCTCAAATTCATTGAGCTGAGGTGGCTGACCAAAGGCAACGCCATCTAAGTATTTTTTATATAAAAGCTGCAATGATCCAAATAAAAGAAGGTCATTTTGAATCACTGTTATAGCAACATTCTCTTCTCTTTCTGGGGCTGTTTCTGCATTTTCTTTTTGCAGCCTTTCATTTTCTTCAAAAAGTGCATGAAGTTTGAGTATGATAATTCTCATGTTTTCATTGCTGGAATTGACAGATGCAATAAGAGTTAATAGAGGAAGTAATTTTAAAACTTCTCTTGGAAGAGCTTCTCTTCTTGCGACAACTTCTAATTCTTTAAAAATCCTTTGAATTTCACTTTGATTGTTGTTAATCAAATTATAAATAAAGAGATAGATCAAAGCAGAAGGATCAGAACTTGTAAGCCCACTGTCTGTTATGTCATATTCAAAAACACGTTGTTTCGTCGGTAAATGAGATTCAGATAATGTTTCCAAAACTGAATTGGCTAAAGTTCGGACTAAGTCTGATGACATAACTGAATATAAACGAGAACACAGAGGATCTGCGATTGCAGTGTAGAAATTATTAACGCTGACAAAAGCTTTTCTTTGATTTTCTTCATTTTCAAAAACTAGATATTGTGAAAAAGGAGTTAAAGTAGGATCTTTTTGATGTTCACATAAATAATAATTGCCGGCTCTTCCATGTAAATATGTTCTTTCTACTTCTTCTTCATCTGTTCTTACTCTTAAAGAGAGATCATACCTTGGTAGCTCAACTCTTGCGATTTTGTTTTGCCTTTGTAAAGGAGCATATGTAGTCATTTCTTCAAAGGGACAAAACCATCTAAGAGGAGCTAATCCTCCCATAAAGGATTGATCAAAATGCACCTGACAATAGGTTTGTTCAGGTTCATCTTTAAATCTTTGTAATATTCGTACGTCATGTTGATCCACTACTTCATCATATTGATCCACTGCATCTTGATGCGCAGAAAGTTGTAGAGTCATTAACGTTTGATTTTCATTTCTAACTAATAAAAGTTGATTATGACTTTCTGTATGTTCAAGCCAAAAATGAGTAGCTTCTACTGGCAAGACGTCCAATATTTCATCTGGTAAAGTTACAACTGTATCTTCCGGTTCAATAGCTCTTCTTTGTTGTTGCAATACGACTGGATAAAATCTTTTTCCATCTTCTTCTAAACAAGGTCTTTCTTGCTCTCTTTCCTCAGGTCCTAATGCTCTTTGAGTTGATATTTTATAAGCTTCGAAATTGAAAACATTTATTTCAAAAATAATCACTTTTCTTTGAGTGTCGAATGCTTTTATCGTACCTGCATTTGAGTTCCATTCTATAGTTAAATCTGCTTCTGGTATATTTATTTGATATGCTTCTAGTAGTGACATGATTAGACGTTTTCGAAAAGCTAATTCATTAGCATGACGATGCATGAAAGGTGTCCATTTACGAAATGTATGAACAGCTCTAGTTGCTACGTATTCATATTTCGAAGAGCCTCGCGATGAGGAAGGAAGATTGTCTGGTATATGCTGTAATAAAAACAATTCATGACAAATTACCTTTCTCTCTTCATCGCTCAGTGATAATGGATCTATATATTCATATGTAACCATTGCCATATTATATAGAAGTTTTATCGTCATCGGGTCTTCTTTTAGATCTTGCGCTAAGCGCATAAGGTCTCCAAGAAGAATTTTTTTAATATCTAAGAAAAGTTGAGTTTTCGCAGGATCGATAAAAGCAATATGTTGATGAAAAATTACAGCCATTTCAGCTAGAAATAATGTAGTCTTTATGTCTTTATCTTTCATATATATCTGAAGCATTTCTTCGAAAAAGACACCAAAAGCGCGAATGGTATCCTCACTTTCCTCAACTTGACGAGTAAGGGAAGAAAGTCTAAGACAAATCATTGCAAACAAATGTTGAAACGCCTCTAATTTAAATTTCTCAGGATGCTGTTTTAAATGCGATAAAGTACGAATAATTTGATCTGCATCAACAAGAGGGATCATTGCAAGTTCTTGAAGTTCTCTTTCAGAGAAAAAACTGCCGGATCCCTGTTCTAAAGTTCTCACCTGAGAGTAGAATTCAAATTCGCTTGGAGAAGCATTCAAAATTCCATTTTGTCTATCCTCTTCTGCAGATCTTGCTAAAGGGTTCCAACTTGGATTTAAAGCTAAATTAGCACTTTGTATCCATTGACTATTATGTTGGTATCTGAACGGATAATCAGTAAAAGCTAAACCAAATTCTTTGGTTATCGGATAACTTGGAGGTTCTAAACCTGAACAATGAGGAAGAGATGGGAAAGTTATGGTTTTTTCTAATAAAGTACGTCTCGTTAAATTATGAAGACCTCTATTAGTCGCATTACCAGCACGTATCATTGGGTTAATAACTGGAGCTATCCAGCTATGTTCTCTTGGATCAAGTAATTCTACTTGACCTATGCCTGCCATAGAAAACTTGAAAAACCCTTCTTTCTCTAAAGATTGCAGACCACTAATTGACGTAACTTGACGTCCTCCACCAGATGAAGATTTAGGATCTGTTTCACAAAGCATACTTTGAATCCAAAGATGATAAAATGGCTGTGGAAGAAGGCCTAAATATTCATCTTCTTGATGCTTTCCTGCTTTAAAAACTCTTTCAGTTTCTTCATATTTTTCAGGAGCAACTTCCTCTAATACTTTAAATGCTGGTGGATTGGACATAAGAAAAGCCATACGAGTAGTAAGCGCTTCTGTAGGTTCTATGCCATGTAGTTGCATCCTTGCAACAGTATTTGGATCATCAAGAAGTTTTAGTAGATAATGACGATGTGGATTTCTATAAAAACCTTTTTGAGAATTAAAGTGCGATTCATCAGTCTGATCCCAATAATTTACGCTTAATGATGTATAACTATGAGAGTAAGTTTCAGGGCGATTCATTTCTTCGAAAAAGAAAAGTCTTCCTAAAGCATATTTTTCTACTAGGCTTTTCTCTGGAATTCTTTCATAAGGATCAATATGAAAATATTCACAAATATTTTCTAACCTTCTGGAAAATTCAGGATTACTAATAGAGCTATAAATTTGATGAACAAATAATGCTAATGGTAATAAATTCACTTCTTGATCTTCAAGCTGAGAAGCTGGACATTGTCTTGCTAGATGATTGCTAATAGCAAAAAAAGTAAACTGAGCTATTTTTATTTGGTTTTGAACATGAAATGGATAGCCGATTCTATGTGCTTCATTTGAGAGTGCAGATTGATAAAGAAGCATGGAAACTTTCATAAGTCTCTGAAGCATTTTTTCTTTGTCTTCTACTCTATTCCAAATATTGGTTTCTATATTTGGATTTTCTGTATCTAAAAAAGGAAGTTGTATTGAAAGATCGACGATAGCTTGTGTTATATCTTCTAATATTACTCGCACAGAGCTCTCAACCTTTCGTCTTTCTTGGATTTGCTTTATTCTTCTTTCAGCTTTCTCTATTATCACATCAAGGCGTTCTTCTATAACCGCTGCAGAGGGATTTTCAGGTAGTCTTTCATATTGTAAGTACATTGTCTGATTTTCTGCTGATCTTTTCAGTCTCTTTTGTGTAGGGGATTCTACAACAGATACAATTTCTTCTATTTCTAGTCCCAACGGTGGTTCTAGTTCTTCTGGTGCTCCTAGTGCTGCTATTTGGGGCCTTTTTATTAAAGCATGACCCATTAAAGCGGCTTCTTCTGGTACATCTAAATGTAAATGTCCAGATCTTGTGATAACGCTTTCAGCTTTTGCGAAATAAGTTGTTAAATCTTCTTTTGTTTCATTCGTCACAAAATAATTACCCGCAAAGGTAAGTACATGAAAGAGTATATATTCTTGAACTTGTCTTATTGTTTCGTGATACCAGTCAATAACAGACTGTGGCAAGAGCTTACCTATTACATAACCTCCACCAATATAAATACCTTTTGTTATGAAAGGATTGGCTAAAAGAGAAACGACTGTAGCTGCAGGAAAAGCCATGCAAAGAGCTTTTTCTAAAACAACAAAGCAAACTCTTGCCATTAGTGTATTGACTGTTAAACAAGCAAAAGTAGCAACAGAGTTAACAACTTTATTTTTTTGCTTTTCCGGTAGTTGTTCTAAAGAAAACGTAGCAAAAAGAGAAATAGTTCCAATTAACGTCTGAGGATTCAAAGAAGGTGGGAAAATGTTTATCACACTAGCTGGAAGGTTGTTATGAAGAAACGCCAAACTGTTATAAGTAAAAATATAGGTGGATATATGCGAAAATACCTTACTGATAAGATTGGAGATAAAAGAGATTTGAGTTTCAATTTTTGATTTTTTAAGAGCAGGCATATCTAAAGGCGGTCTTACCGGTTGTTCGCTTCTAACTTCAGTAGGTTCTGACCAAGTAGCTTCTCTTTGTTCTTGTTCCATTTCGCCGATAATTTCATCAACGATATGATTAATTGATCCTCTTACGTTATCTCCTATAATGTTTGCTAATGCTTTTTTGACAACATCTATTCTTCTTTTATCCATGCCAAAAGTAACTAAAATACCACGAATCATCATTCTGATATTGTCTGGGATGATAACAGGAGGATGTTCTGCTTGAGGGGGAGCCATTGTTTGCTCTTTCGAGCTGACAAGACGAAGTATATGCCAAGTAGTCGCTATAGAACGAGCTTTTTCATCTTCTGTAATTATTTGTCTGTCAAAAAGACGTTGGGCTTCATTTGCCACTCTAAAACATGCCAATCTAAGTGTTGAAGCGCCTCTAACAAAATCTTGAGCGTTACTATTTAATTGGTGCCATCCGTCTAAAAGAGCTTGTCTATGAAGGTGAAAGTAAACAAGGTCACTTAAAGAACTTCTTTGTCTTTCATCTATTTGAGCTTCTTCAGGTATCTGTTCAAGGCATTGTAAAGAAAGTCTATCTCTCAATAAAAGATGCATGATACTGTTTAAATCACTTCCTTTAGCTGCTTGTGTCGAAGTCTCTGTTTCCAATGGCTGCGGCTCAATGTCTAGATAATCATGAATGGCATTATAAATATCAGCTAACGTGTAAGATACCCCTGCCCATTTTGAGTCGACATTAAAAGCGAGAAGAGTTTGAATAAATTGAGCTGTGATCATTCCCTGTTCGATATTTGTAAAGACAAGAGGCATTCTTAGTTTTTCATTCACATCTAAATGATGTTCATGAGAGGAAAGACCTCCATAAATGGCTAAACGATATCTTCCGTCTTCTTGTTTTGTAAATTCGATACAAACAGTTTCATTCTTTATTCCGACATGTAAAAAATGTGTTAAAATATATGAAAAAGATGATGGAATCATTTGTACTGTCGCTTCCATTATTCTTTCTATTGTTTTTTGGAAGATTCCAAAGGATTTTTGAACTGCAGTGTTAACGATATTTCTGATATTAAAAACTGATTCATCGCGATGATATGCGTTATAAATTTCCATTATCTGCTGATCAGAGAGAATACCGCGTAAATTTTTAAGTAGCTTTTGAAGAAGAGCTTCTTGTAGGTTCTCCTCTAATTCCTCAACATCTTTCTTTTCCCAGACCCTTTGGAAAAGCCATTTAAACGATGAACGAACAGATTCTTGTACACTTGCCATCATGTCAGCATTTTCAGAAGACATTTGACAGCTTGCGATTATAGATGTAGATATTCTGTTTACTGTTTCATCCATTGAATCGCCATCTAAACACTCTCTTAAGGCTTCAGGAAGATAAGGTTTTACATATGATAGAACATGATCTAAATTCACTGAACAGCCAGTAAACAAGATTTTATGATCATTTTCATCTAAAGCTAATAATTGGTCTCTTATCTCTGCGCTTTCTTCTTGAAGTTTTTGTTGGGCAGCCGGTCTTTGCTCTTCCATCATGCCTTGAGCTGAAACAGCTTGCATCTGTTCTCTTTGATGATATGCTTCTTCAAGTTCAGTTTTTAATTTTAAAAATCCAGCTCTTTGTTCTTCAGTAAGTTGAGGGGAAAAACTCTCAAAATACTTTAAGAAATCAACCATTGCTGGAAAAGAAAGCATAGGGTCAGGTTCTGATACATGAGATAATACAGATGAAGGGATCTCTAAAGGATGCTCATGTTCTTGCACATAAGAAAGACCTGTAAGAACTGTTTCTTTATCTTCACCTGGTTCGGTGCGGGGTTGAAGATCATAAGTTCTTTTCTGTGATTGAGATTGTAAAAGTTCCTCTAAAGCTACTTCGGGAGGACGATCGACCGGATCAGCTTCGGGTATTGCCATAGGATGAAGACCTTGCATAAGGGCTTCACGAGCTTCAATTAAATGATCTTGATCTCTAATCAAAGGATCAACTGGTCGATCTACTAATAGCATTTTTTTTAATTCGAAGTTTTGTTGGACTGTAATTATACTAAATTACTAATAAATTTCAATTAGTATAATTATAAGTATTACGAAGGCAATTAAATTAAAATTATTATTTTAATCACCTAACTAAAAGTGCCACTGCCATGGCATATTCATGACAGTGACTAATAGAAAGTAAAATTTTTGGATGATTAAATATTTTATTTACTCTATCTGAAAAGGTGACTATAGGTTTACCAATATCATCATTAGACACAGATATGTCCAGCCATGAAATCTTAGCGCTAAATCCGACGCCTAATGCTTTTACAATAGCTTCTTTTGCTGCAAATCTGCCTGCATAGGGTATAGCAGAATTTTTAAATTTATTTGCGTAAACAATTTCTTCTTTAGTAAAGATTTTTTCAATAAAAGCTTTTTTTTGACGTTGGATTGCTTGCTTTATTCTTTTAACTTCAATGATATCACTTCCAATACCCTCAATATTCTTCATCATCATAACTTCCTTCTTCTTCACCTTCTTCATCCATAGCATTACAGAAAATCATACGACCTGATGCAGTATGTTTAACAGAGAGAACCTGTGCGTCGATGACTTGTCCTATATAATCACCTCCGCCATTTACCACTACCATAGTTCCATCTTCGAGATAACCAACGCCTTGACGAGGTTCTTTTCCGTATCTTTGAACCTTAATTTTTATTGTTTCACCTGCTTGCATAAGTGGTTTTAGAGCATTGGAAAGGCTGTGTAAATTGATGATACGTATGCCTTCGACAGCTGCCATTTGCACGCGGCTCATTTCAGCACTTAAGATATTTGCATCTAAAAGTCGAGCTAATCTAACTAGTTTGCCATTTACATCTTTTATTTCAGGAAAATCCGTATCATTATAACGAAGTTCAACTTCTGGAAATTCTTCTAACTTTTTTAAGGATTCTAACGAACGACGAGCTTTGTTTTTTATTCCTTCATCACTTGCTTCCACTTGAGCATACAAATCTTTAATAATAAAGCGGGGAACAACCAAATGATGATCTACAAGACCAGATGATGCTAAATCAATAATACGAGGATCAGAAAGCACTGAGGCATCAATCAGAAGGTCTTTTTTCTTTTGAGCCATAGGTGTAAATTTTACAAAAGGTATACTCACGTAGAGTTCATCAGCGGCTCTTAGCGTCATAATTGTTCCTAAATATATACCAAATAGGAAAAGAGCTATTTTAATCATTTCGATAACTTGAGTAGTTAACACAATGGATGTACTTATATCCAAAACGGCATTGAAAATTAACGTGAGGGCTTGGCCCATAAGATATCCAATGAAAAGCCCAACTACCGCTATATTAAATGAGCGAAGGTTATATCTACGAAATACTGTATCAAAACCAATCAAAAGTAGACCAAAAATAGCGCCTACACCCATTCCTATTAGAGCATTAGTCCAAGTAGATCCACTCGGAAGAGAGACCATATAGGTCGTCATAAAAAATATACTTAATATGAAAAAGAGGATCCGAGAAAAAGCTAAAGCTATATTCATAGCTCACCCCTCAGAGTTGCTGTTAAATTAATATAAATAAAAAATAGTAAGAGCCCCTTCGATTTTTGTCGACGTCTAAATGAGAATACTTTATTAAATTACATACAAATTTTTTTAAAGTTATGGTTATAAAGAATAAATTTACTATTTTTTTTCTTACTTTGATTTGGTTTATTTTGGGCGCCCTGCTGCTTATAAAGGGGCTTTGCATGCTTCTGGATGTGATTCTTCTGCCATCGAGCTATCATTTTCCTTTAGTGAAAAGGCTGCTTCTTTTTTTTGGAGCAAAAGAAGTAATTGGTGTTTTTTTTATCGGGATATCTTTTTTTATAGGCTTTACTGCTGCTAATTATTTAAAGATTATTCGTATCGATCATAAAAAAATCAAAAATCAAAAAAAAATGAAGAAAATACAGCGCATGAATATGGGGCTTCTTTTTTCACTTTTGATCTTCTTTACAATCTTCAATTTCTTTATCAAGGCTTTTTCTCTTCCAGAAGATGTTATCGGGATATTTTATACCAGCCTCGGATGCTTTTATATGGTGGGAAGTTTTCGCCTTAGTTTTTATGTTTTGAAACTGCGTTATTTATGATAGGGATGATTATTTCGTATTTGCACAGCTCTGTAGATTTGCTCAAGTAAGATAAGCCTTGTGATTTGATGGGTAAAGGTTAGTCTTGAAAGCGACCAAAGTTCTTTCGAATAGGGTAAGACACAAGAGGGAATACCTGTATCATTTCCTATGATAAAGGTAACTTGATGTTGGTTATTCTCTAATGATAAAAAAAAGTTTTTGCTGAAATTTTCACTGGAATACTCTTTTCCATTTGCGTCTAAGCAAATGAGGTTTTTCTCTTGTTTCACAAGAGAGAGAAGATGTTTTTCATCTTTTGCAAATATCCATTTTATAGAAAAACGACTCTTTAATCGTTTTTCATATTCCGAAAGGGCCTGTATAAGCCACTTTTCTTTCGTTTTTCCAAATGTCAAAATTTTGACTTTAAACATAATAAAAAGGCATAATTTTTTAATAAAAACAGGTAGGTGAAATTATTACTTTTCTAGCTTATCTTTATTGGGATCCAAATCCTGAAATTTTCTATCTACCTATCGTTAGGCTACCTATTTTATGGTATAGTCTTTGTTTTCTTCTAGGCTTTATCTTTGGCTATTTACTTTTCAAAAAGTTATTAAAAAAATATTTCCTTCATTTTTACCGTTTTACTGTGAAAGATATTACGAATTGGAAAAAACTTTTTTCTTATCTTAAAAACCCAAAAACGAAAAATCAGACTTTACTGGCAAAATATATTTTGAAGAACTTGGATGACAAAGAGAAAAAATGGTTAAAAGAGGACAAGCAAGAGGCTCATTTTCAAAATAAAATCATCTCTTTAATTAATTCACTTTTCTCTGAAGAAAAGCTTTTATTTAAAGCAAAAAAAAGAAGTTCATATCCTGAAAAAATTGCTTTGAGGCTTTTCATTGAGAGGACCTTTTTGGGAGCTATTGTATCCACGAAATATAAAGTGAATTGGTCGGTTGATCGCCTTTTAATTTATGTAATTGTGGGGACCATTGTTGGAGCAAGATTGGGTCATATAATTTTTTATGAACATTTTACTTATTATTTGCTGCATCCTTGGCTAATTTTTAAAACATGGGAAGGTGGACTAGCTTCCCATGGAGCTGCAGTAGCTATAGCTATTGCTCTTTATTTTTTTGTAAAAAAGATGAAAAGATATTCTCCCAAAATTAGCTATGTAACCATTTTAGATTTGGTGTGTATTCCTACGGCTTTAGCGGCTGTTTTTATTCGAATAGGTAATTTTTTTAACCAAGAAATTCTAGGCAAAGCGACAACAGTTCCTTGGGCTATTGTTTTTGGACATGCCATTGACGGATCAGCTCCGATGCCACGTCATCCAGTACAGCTTTATGAGGCTCTTTTTTATCTGTTTGTTTTTCTCATTTTGTATTTCCTTTCTAAAAGACCTTACATGTTCTTTAAAGAAGGCAAACTGATGGGACTTTTTTTTATCTTAGTTTTTACTTTTAGATTTTTTATTGAATTTTTGAAGCAAAAACAAAGTCTTATAATCTCTGATGCTAGCACAATTTTAATGGGTCAGTATTTAAGTATTCCTTTTATCGTTATCGGCATCATTTTGTATTTTTGGACAGATATTAAATTAGCTATTTCAAGACATCGGAAATAATTTTTTGAATTTATCAAAAAACGGCTCGATTGCATATAAAGGCTGTAATTGGTATTTTACAGTATTAAAGTTAAGATAACCTTTAAATAAAAAAAGAGAGGCAGATGTGAATATAATTCATATAGCAGGGCATTTAGGTGCTGATCCTGAAGTTAGATTTACCTCATCAGGTCAAAAAGTTACAACTCTTAGAGTAGCCGCTCGTGTGAGAAGAAAAGGAAACGATGATACTATTTGGTGGCGTTGTACTGTTTGGGGCGAGCAGTTTGATAAAATGATACCTTATTTGAAAAAAGGTAGTCCTATTGTTGTTATTGGTGAAGTGAGTAAACCAGAAGTGTACACCAATAAAGAAGGAAATCCTCAAGTTTCTATGGAACTTACTGTGATGAGTATACAGTTTAGCCCATTTGGTAGATCTTCAGATAGACAATCAGCTGCAGCATCTGAAGCACCATCTGCAACAACTACAGAAACAACAAAAGAGGTGTTTCAAACTACTTCAGCCTTTACTGGTATATCTCAAGGAAGTGCAGAAGCATCTACTAACAGTACTGATGAAGAAATTCCATTTTAAGGTGAACTTTTATGAAAATCATCTCTTCTAAAGCAAGAAAGAGCTGTGATGTATTGATTATTCCTTTTTGGGAAAAAGCAAAAAAAACAGAGTCGGCAGTGAGTGTTGCTCCTTTTCGTAAATGGATCGATGCTCCAATAAGGCGCAAGGATTTTTCAGCTAAGAAAAATGAAACTTGTCTTGTTTATCCTAAAAGACAAAAAGAGAAAAGATTTCTGCTTTTGGGCCTAGGGAAAAAAGATGAAGCTACTTTAGATGATATTCGCAAATCTTACGGAGAAGCTATAAGGGTATGTCTTAAGAAAAAATGGCATACTGTTTCTCTTCTATTTCCCGAAAAGACGAAGTTTCCAAGAGAAAAAGTTATGAAAGCTGCTGTCGAAGGAGCATGTCTTTCTAATTACGTTTTTGATAAATATCAAAAAGAAAAAACATCTCTTGTAAAATCTTTTTATCTTATTGGATGCACACCAAAAGAGCATGAGATAGTAAAGAATTTACCTCAACTAGCTGAAGGCGTATTTTTAGCTCGTGATCTTATTTGTGAAAACGCTGATATTGTTACTCCTCAAAAACTTGGTGAAGTAGCTCTAGATCTGCAAAAAATCTCTACGAAAGTAAAGGTGCGTGTTTTCAAAAAGAAGGACATTGAAAAGTTGAAAATGAACCTTCTTTTGGCTGTAAATCAAGGAGCTAAATCTGATCCTGTATTTATAGAGATCAATTACTCGAATAACCCATCTAGCAAAGATAGAACGGTTATCGTTGGCAAGGGCATAACGTACGATAGCGGCGGGCTTTGTCTAAAACCTGCAGATAGCATGCTTACTATGAAAGACGATATGTCAGGAGCTGCAGCTATTTTAGGAACCATGCATGCACTTATAAAGCTAAAGCCAAAGATAAATGTAACGGCTTTAGTACCATCGACAGAAAATTCAATTGGTCCTAATAGTTATAAGCCTGGTGATGTCTTTACTGGCATGTCAGGGAAAACGGTGGAGATCGTCAATACTGATGCTGAAGGAAGACTTATCCTTGCAGATGCTTTAAGCTATGCTGTTGAAAAGATTAAACCTAAGCGAATCGTTAATCTTGCGACGCTTACCGGTGCGATTATTATTGCTCTGGGTGAAGAAATATCAGGTCTTTTTTCAAACGATGATAAAATAGTTAAATCTTTAAAAGAAGCTGGTGACAGGACAGGAGAGTTTGTTTGGAGACTTCCTCTTCCTTCTCGTTATTTAGAACTTTTGAAGTCTGATATTGCTGAGATTAGAAATTGCGGCTCTAGAGCTGCTGGTTCTATAACAGCAGGGCTGTTTTTGAGGCAATTTGTGAAAAAAACACCATGGGCACATATTGATATAGCAGGTACTTCTTGGCAGAAAAAAGCAAAAGGATACAGTCCAGTGCAAGGAACCGGTGTAGGCGTAAGACTTCTGGTTGAGTGGCTGGAGGCTTTATCAGAGAAAAAATAAAAAGGTGGAAGGTAGATCCTACCTTCCATCATAAAAGCCTAGCATCATTTTTAAAAAAGATGACTCATGATAAATATTCTAATCGCTTTTTAAAAAAGGCGATTGAAAATGGATATTGTCGTCTTAATGGTCTTTATGAGCTTTTTGCATCTAAAAAATTAAAAACTAATGATTTAGTAGAGTTTGCTGTAGGTTTTCTTGAAGAAAAAAAAGAAAAACTAAAGCCAAAAATTTTCTTCGAAGATGATTATCTTCTGATTATTGATAAGCCTGTAGATATTGTCTGTGAAAATGAGGTTATTTCAGATTTTATTAATCAGAAAGTTTTACTAGTTCATAGGTTAGATAAAAGATCTAGTGGGCTTTTAATACTTGCAAAACAAAAAAAAGTCTTCGAGAAGATGAAGTCTCTTTTTGTAGATAAAAAAGTAGATAAAACTTACATAGCTCTTGTAGACAAACCTTTGAAAAAGCAAAAAGGTAAAATAGAAAATTATTTGGGTATAAAAAGAGTTCTTCAAGGACAAAAGATCTATGGCTCTAGTAAAAGAGGCAAGCATGCTTTAACTTACTATAGTGTGATTTGTCAAACGAAGCAGCTATCAGCTGTTCTTTGCAAGTTAGTGACAGGAAGAACTCATCAACTGAGAGTTCATCTATCTGGGCTTGGTCATCCTATTTTAGGTGATTTTTTATATGCAAAAAAATTTGAATATCCCTATTTTGTTCCCAGACTATTTTTACACAGCTATCAATTAAGCTTTGAACATCCAATATTGAAAAAAAAGATGGAGTTTACATCTTATTTGCCGAAGGAATTTTCTAAAGTTTTAAATAAACTTCCTAAGAAGTTTTTGAGAAAATAATATGAAACGTTATTTGATTGTTAAAACATCGTCACTTGGAGATATCGTCCAATCTTTTCCTGCTCTTTCTTTGCTTAAAAAAATTCACCCAGATGCCAAAATAGATTGGGTTGTAGAACATAACGCCAAAGATCTTCTTTTGTCTCATCCCTATGTAAACAGGGTGATATTCTTTGAAGGGAAAAAATGGAAGAAACATCCTTGGCGATCTAGTTGTAGAAAAGCGATAGCTCATTTCGTTAAAGAACTACGTCTTCATCGTTATGATGCTATTTTTGATCTGCAGGGGAATATCAAATCAGGCATTATTACAGGATTTGCTAAAGCTAAACATAAAGTAGGTTTTGATAGTCAAAATGTAGCTGAATGGCCCAATTTAATTGCTACGAATCGTCATGTGGCAATCAATCCAACTGTGAATCTAAGGCTACAGTATTGCCAGGTGATTAATGGTTATTTCTCTTTAAATGCCAAATACAAACAAGAACCAGATCTTTTTTTGTCGGTAAAGCCATCTAAGAAAATTGAAAAACTTTTTTCTCATTCTTTAGTTCAAAATAAAGTAAATATCCTTGTTTGTCCTTTTTCTCGTTGGAAAAACAAACAGATCCCTGTAAAAAGACTTTGTGATTTTTTGAACTTTTTAAGTAAAGATCTTGATGCTACTTTTCTTTTTATATCAGGTGATGAGAATGAAAAAATTGCAGCTCAAACCCTAGCTTTACGTTTTCCGGATAGATCTATTGTTCTTAGCGGATATTCTCTTGTTTCTCTTTTTCTTCTTATGGAAAAAATGGACCTTATTGTCAGCATGGATTCTTTGCCACTCCACCTAGCTGGCCTTAGTTCCAAGCCAACCATAAGTTTTTTTGGTGCCTCCAATGGCCATCTTTACGCTCCTTTGGGAGACCAACATTTATCTTTGCAAGGTAGATGTCCTCATGGCTACTTCTTCCAAAAGAGATGCAAGCATTTAAGGTCTTGTATCAGTGGCGCTTGTATGGATGATTTCTCCTTAGATAAAATTACATCTAAATTAAGAAATTGGCCCTTTTATAAAAAAATAAAAGAGAAAAATAAAACAAAGCAAATTTAGTTTTATTTTCTTATTAAATTTAATTCTCTTGTAATAAAATTAAATAAATATTAAATAAAATTATTAGAAAGGGAAAGAGTTAATTTCTAATAATAGTTGATAGATAGGGAGATAATAATTATGAAAAAATTTGTGCTTGTGGCTATGGCTTTTGCTATAGTCATTGGTCTAACTTCTTGTGAATGCGAGAAAAAAAGAGATAAAGATAAAAGATTTCCGCCAACGGATAAAAAGGAAGAGAGACAAGACCAGCAGCAAGAAAGACCAAGAAAGTGGTAATATAAATCCTTCGAAAAAGCGCCTTTTATTTAGAATTAGGCGCTTTTTTTATTATCTCTATTCAACAGCTATAAGCATAACCCGATCAACTAGAGCATGCTGCAGAGCTGTTCTTTTTAGTGCATTTTTAGCTGCTGTGTGAAGATCTTGAGAATAAGGTTGTAAAACCCTATCCCATAATGCCTTTTCTTCTGTCTTCTTAAGTAATGGCACAACGACTTTTCTGCCGAGCCATGTATTTGCAAACCATCCCGGCCATGATTCATTTGATTCTGGATCAGCTTGAAAACTTCTTATGAAAATATTTGCAATCTGAGTTAATCTATGCTGATTTAAGGTTCTTGCAAATTGTCCATCAAATTGAGCTTCTCTTCGGCGCACTAAATCTTTGTCGGATAATTGTTCATCAGGAACTCTATGTAGTGGATCTTGAACAGGTATAGCTTGATGATGGCCGCCATTTCCATTAGGCTCGAAACATTCACACATTGTTTCAAATAAAAGATTTAAATGTCTTTCTAATTTTTGAGAATCAACCTGTTGTGTAAATACTTCTAAGGATTTTTGAAGCATGAAGTAAGTAAATTGTTGTCCTTCTGTCGCACACATATTCACTGCTATATTAAAAGGGGATACACGTCCTAATAAAGCATCAGCTTTGAAATACAATCTATCATGTGGTAATCCATCCACTTGTCTTGCTTCTTCTGGTATATGTTCTTGTCTATCTAAATGATCTCTAATAGCATCGTATGCACCTGCATTATCAGCAGATTCTAAATGGAGAAAATCAAAAAGGTCTTTGGCAAGATTATCACGAGCTGTTTGCATTGCTGTATATAATCTAGTAGATTCTCTGCGAGCATCTCTAACTTGGGCGGTTTCATCTAGAACTTGTGCTGCAGGGATAAGAGCTATAAATTCTGCATCCTGGGCAAAACTCGCAATAAGCCTATGGAAAATCTCCATTTGCTTTTGTAAATCGGGTGTGTTGAGGCTTACGCAAAATTGTTGCCACAAAGGTCCTGCTGCAGGAATCCTTTCAGCTATAGTTTTAAGCTGAAAATAGAAATTAAAACTAGCTCCATTTTGATTATGTGCTAAAGATAAAAGAAAACGTAAAGGATTCGATCGTGGAGCCTCACTAAATGTTTCAGTTAAATCTCTTTGGAATTGATCAAATTCCGCTGAAAATTCTATTTGTTTTAAAAAATTTCTGAATAAAAAACCTTCAGGATGTACGACTAATTCAAGTTCATGTCTACATATGTCGCTTTCTGCAATAAATGCAAATATTTCAGATAATTTTTCTGCTTTTTGGCCAATATGTCCTTCATCTAAAAGCCTACAAAAGTCTAAAAATAATTCTTCTCCTCTTGCTTCTCGATCTGGATCACTTAGAAGAATACTTCTTAAATCAACGATAAAGAAAGCTGTTGCATCCATGGCTTTTATCATTAGTGTTTCCAGAAGCCCTTGAGGATTTGCTCTTTGTCTATCCTCTGCCTGAAATTGTTCTCTTAAATTATGAAAAAGCTGTCTTCTTAACGCTTGATTTGTTTCACCTGTCATTTGATGCATAAAATCAGCAAATGAAAAAGCTTTTTGAAGTATTTCTGTCCACTTTTTTGATTGGTCAAAAAGCTGAGCTTGCATTTTTGTGAGCATAGTTGGAATCATTTTTGGCATTCTTAAAAAGATACCTTTTTGAATCTCACTTCGAATGAAAGGATTGAGTATGTCTTCAATAATAGTAAGGATCTTATAAGGAATATAAAAAACAACTTGCAAGATAGAACTTAAAATAAAATGAAGAGTTCGTGTCACTGGATTAGTAGGTTCCCAAGCTGTTAATTTTGCCCATGATCTTACACGAACACTAGCTTGTAGAGGAGCAAGGAATCGTGGAAGGATTCTTTCACAAAATGTTTTATATAAATCGGCTCTATTATGAAGGCGACCTTGTCTGCCGCCAACATGAGTGGCAAAATGTGTATCTATATCTTGATCTAAATTAGTAGTACCTCTATGCGTCCTTAAGGAGTTTCTCATTTCTCCATGATAGTCACTAAGAAGCTTGGTGATTTCTTCAAACAACCTTCGAAAAAATGTGTTTTTTGTATCTGCAGTTAAAAAATATCCTTTTGCTTCTTCTACAGCATTATCGAAAAAATATCTTAAGAAATAGGGGAAGGCATATTTTGCTATAATATGAAAGAAAAGGATTTTAATTCTTGCAATAAGGTTAATTGAAAAAGGTACTGTATGACGAGCGTCTGCGGTCCAGGTTCTAATTTCATCAATAAGTACAGGAACGAAATTTCTTCCTTCTTCTTGTCTACGTTCTAGACGTGCCATTGCAGTAAGAACAAAGTTATCCACTTCTTTGTCAACAGCTTCTTGAACTCTTTCCCTCTCTGGGCTAACTTGCCAATTTCGCTCTGTCATGTCAGCAGGCTTTGCTTGAGCTACTCTCTGATCAATATCTCTTTGGAAAACGAAACTTACAATAGCATTTAGTTCTAAATATAAACTAAATTTTGATGTGAGAATAGGTTTAAGCTCGTCTAGAGTAGGTTTCCTAACTATATGTGCTGCTTCTTGCATTCTTTGTTGAGCGATTTCTCTAACATCGGGATTAGATGGAGCTCGAGGACGCTGTTGAGCTTGATGAACAGGAGGTCGGCCTGCTGGATGAGCAAAATTCATAGCATCAACCATATCGGCTCTTCTCTGATGTTGCGGATGATGCAACAAATCTATTTCATCAAGACTGTAGCGTCTTTCTCTTCCTAAAGGCTGCTGTGGAATTTCAGCCATACCCATTTCCCCCTTGGTTTTTATCAAATTCGGCGATATTATAATATTTCTATCTGTTTAAGAAAACCCCTAATTAAGGAAATAAATTATTATGAATAAATTCTCTTTTTTTCATTTGTTACAACTTACTAATAAACTATTGGGGCCCAATGGTTGTCCGTGGGATAAAAAACAAACTATGAATTCTCTGCAGCCTTTTTTAATCGAAGAAATGCATGAACTTTTAGAAGCTGTAGATAATAAAGATTTTAATCATATAGCTGAAGAGACAGGGGATCTGTTATATCAAATAATTTTTATTTCAAAAATCGCTGAAATAGAAGGCCATTTTACTATCGATGATGTAATAAATATTATTAGCGATAAAATAGTTCGTCGCCATCCCCATATTTTTAGCACAGAAAAATTAGATACAGCAGATCAAGTTTATGATCGTTGGAATGAAATCAAAATGAAAGAGAAGAAAAGAAAAAGCTCATATGTGGGGGTTCCTAAAACTATGCCGTCTCTTATGAGAGCTGAAAAACTTCTCAAAAAATATGCTAAAATTAAACCTTCAATTCTAGAAGGTAAAAAGAAACAATCCGAAGAGACATTAGCTCAAAATCTTTTAGAGCTTATTTTAGTATCTATAGCATCTAAGGTTGATATAGAAGGGGCATTTAGAAGGCTTTTGGAGAAAAAAGAAAAAGAATTTTGGAAAGATGAAAAAAAACATGCCGAAGATAATTCTACGGCATAAAGCGTTTTCCTTAAGGCTGCTACCTTCCGGTCCTGACCTGGTTCGGAGACTTCATTCCATAGAGTCCTCGGCATGAAAAAACTATTATATGAAATTGTGCATCTTTAATGCAAGAATATGCCCAGATGTGAATCACCTGGGCATATATTTATATATTTATTTTGAAGAAGGCATTGCAGAGAGGTTGATCAAATAGGTCTCAGGATAAAATTTAGATAAAATTTTAACAGCTATGTCACCATTTTGTGCCATAGAAGTTGCTGAATATAAACAAAGACCTACGCCTGGACCTTTTCCAAATCCTGTAAAAGCAATGTCATCACCTTTTATAGATACAGTGAAATCATTACTTTTAATGTTCTCAGCACCAAGTTTCTTTTGAAATTTGAAAAAGTTTAAATCAAAGCTTGTGTTTGCATCTTTGAGACGAAGTGCGTAGATTTTATTTGCATATTGATCAACAAAAAGATCTACTGAAGCAATACTCTTCAGACCAAAATGATCTGCAAATGCTTGTTTGGTAATTGTAAATGTCCATTTTGCATCATTGCGGTCTAAAGCAGCGTGAGGAGCTTCAACTCCTTGCTTTGGAGCTAAAAGATCTTTTCTGAAAATGCTGTGAAATGGAGCTGTCTTACCACCACTATGTTCTGTCCAAATAGCTGCAAAAGGAAGCTTCTTGCCTTCTTTAGATGTAACCATGATCATGTCACGAGTAGCATCAATCGCTTTAACAATAGATGAATCAGGAATCACTAAAGCTGCACCATGATAATGAGCTTCTGCTTTTCCTACATGCCAGAATGCATCTTTATTTTTACTTACATGAAAATAAGCTGTTGTCCTTGCAGCAATTGCTATTGCTGACATTACTTCTTCTTCATGCGGATAAGTGAATTGAGAAGATAAAGTGGACTTTAAAAAAGACTCTACTGGCAATTCATTTACGATATGAAGTTTATTGCCTACTCTATATATAGCAATAATACCGTCATATTGTATGCCATCTAGGAGAATGGATGTATCCTTTGATTTAGGAATAATGGCTATTTGGTGCAAGCCAGGAAAAGTTTCGCCCCATTTTAGACCGTCTGTTGTGCAGTGTACTAAAAAGCGTTTACCAAACATTCCTGAGCTGATACGAGATCCATCGTATGGATTGTGTATGTAATATCCTCCTTTTACTTCTAACAGTCCTTCCGTAGTGTCTTTTTTTAATAAGACTCGTATGTTTTGTGGATGTGTGGGCTCGTGCATTTTTTCAGCCAGCTCCTCTGCAAAAAGGCTAAAAACGGAGCACACAAGGAAGGAGAGAATAACTGCCTTCAATGTTTTCATTTTTTTTCTCCATGATGTTTTGATGGGGCTTTTAGCCCCAAATGTTCATATGCTAACTTTGTAACTTCTCTTCCTCTTAAAGTTCTTTTCAGAAAACCTTTCATAATAAGATAAGGCTCATGTACTTCTGCAAGCGTTAAAGCTTCTTCTGAAAGTGCTACTCCAAGCGTTTGAATACCTACAGGACCTCCTTCATAATGATCAATGATCGTTAGAAGGATCTTTTTATCCATTTCATCTAAACCTAGATGATCGATAGATAACATATCTAAAGCGTCTTTTGCAAGAATAGATGTAATTGTTGTTTTATTTTGTGTTTGAGCACAGTCCCGCACCCACCTTAAAAGGTTGTTTGCAATACGTGGTGTTCCTCGAGAGCGACAAGCGATTGTTTTTGCTCCATTGCTATCTACAGGTATATTCATCAAATTAGAAGAGCGAGTTATAATTTTTTCAAGTGAATCATTTTCATAATAATCTAATCTTGCATTGAAAAGAAAGCGAGATCTCATAGGAGCACTTAAAAGTCCATGACGAGTGGTTGCTCCAATTAACGTAAAGGGGTTTAATTTCACTTGAACACTACGAGCAGAAGGACCTGAATCTATCATCAAATCTAAAACGAAATCTTCCATTGCTGAATAAAGATATTCTTCGATTGATTTAGGTAGTCTATGTATCTCATCAATAAAAAGAACATCCTTTTCTTTTAGATTAGTTAAGATTCCAGCTAAATCTGCAGGCTTTTCAATGATAGGTCCTGATGTTGTAACTAAATTGGAATTCATGCTTTTAGCGATAATATGAGCAAGGGTTGTTTTACCAAGCCCGGGAGGTCCGCTAAAAAGCATATGACCTAAAGCTTCATTTCGCTTTTGTGCTGCTTCAATTAGAATCCTCAATCTTTTTAGGACATTTTTTTGTCCTACAAAATCTGAAAATTTCTGAGGTCGAAGTGTTGTCTCAAAAGCTTGATCTTGTGATGACCACGATGAACGAATGAAACTATCAGTCATAGTATATTTCCTTTATAAAAAAATTACATTTTCTGAGCCAAAAAGTCTAGCAAGAAAAGTAATTCAAACGTTATATCTTAATCAAGAAAAACCAAACAGGAGCAAAATCGTGCCACTACTTCCCGATTCATGGATACGCAAAATGGCTAATGAGAAAAAAATGATCGAGCCATTTGTTGATAAGCAAATAAAGCAAATAGATAATAAGAAACTTGTTAGCTATGGTCTTTCTAGTTATGGATATGATCTTCGTGTAGCTAATGAATTTAAGGTTTTTACCAATGTCTATAATTCCCTTATTGATCCGAAAAGGTTCAATGAGGATTCCTTTGTTGATATAAGAGGATCTACTTGTATTATCCCTCCCAACTCATTTGCTTTGGCAAGAAGCGTAGAATATTTCCGTATTCCTAGAAATGTTCTTACCGTTTGCCTTGGTAAATCGACGTATGCTCGTTGTGGGATAATTGTGAACGTAACACCTTTTGAACCCGAATGGGAAGGCTTTGTAACATTGGAGATTTCTAATACAACGCCTTTGCCAGCAATTGTTTATGCGAATGAGGGGCTAGCTCAAGTTGTCTTTTTAGAAGCAAAAGAGGTTTGTGAAATTTCCTATGCGGACCGCAAAGGAAAGTATATGCAACAGACGGGAATTGTTGTTCCTAGAATTTAATTTACATATCCTATTGCATTAAAGGGATAGATTTGGATAATTAAAAGAAAGTAGCTAAGTCATTTGGTAAGGTAATGAGTAGGTTTTTTGATCACCTCATTGATATGTGTGTTTACCGTTATTGGTGGGTTTTCTTATTCCTACTCGTTGTTTTTGTTGGATATACGCATGCTATTAAGAAAAAAGAAAAACAGATACATGAGATTCAATCACGTATAGAGTCACTGCAATCAGAACAAAATTATCTCGCAGCTCAAAAAGATGATTTAATATTGAAGCTAAATTCACAGAGCGATCCAGCATGGATAGAACAAGTTCTTATGAAAGAAATCGGACTAGTCCCGGAAGGACAGATAAAAATTCATTTCACGAAGCAAGAACAAGAATAGTCGATAGCTATGTTCACAGTAACTCTACTTATTTTTCTTCTTATTTTCCTTATGCTTTCAGCTTTCTTTTCTGCTTCTGAAACAGCTCTTTTCTCTCTTTCTTCTTTGACGATTAGATCTTATCAACATGAAAAAGATAACCGGAAAAAATTAATAGCTCATCTTTTGCAAAGACCTAGAGATTTAATGGTTACTATATTGATGCTCAATATCTTTGCAAATATCCTTATTCAAAACGTTGTTTCTTCTTTATTTTCTTCCTATTCCAGTTGGCTGATAAAGGTTGGAGTTCCTTTGGTATTAGTGTTGTTCATTGGTGAGGTGATACCTAAATCCATAGCGTTTGTTCATAATGCAAGGATAGCCTATCTTGCTTCTCCTTTGATATCGTTTGCCTATAGGATTTTAAAACCTATTAGGGTGATATTAACTGCTGTCACTAGCTTTATTTCTCGCTTTTTATTTTTCTTTTTAAAAAGAGAAAAGCCTTTATCTATTAACGAGCTGAAGCATCTTGTGTTTACATCTCAAGAGACAAAAGTTCTAAACAAAGATGAAACGGATCTATTATCGGGTTATTTGGAGCTTTACGAAGCACCAGTTAAAGAGAAGATGAGACCCAAAGATGAGATCCAATTTTATAATATCCAAGATCCAATCGATTACTTGCTCACTTTATTTGCGGATAAGAAAATCTCTAGAGTGCCTATTTGCTCAGATGGTTTGGATAATTTACTTGGTATTATTTCATTAGAAAGATTTTATCGCTTAAAAGAAAAGATACGTTCGCCAAAAGAACTTAAAAAATATTTAAGAAAGCCTTTTTATATTCCTGAAACGATGAACTGTTTACAGCTATTTTTTGAGATGAGGCATAAAAAGGAGAGTATGGCAATTGTCGTCGATGAGTACGGAGCTTTGCAAGGCCTTGTTTCTGACGAAGATTTAATTGAAGAGGTAATAGGGGAGATAAAAGATCTAAAAGATCAAAAACCTATGTATACCCGTTCTGGTGAAGATGTCATTATAGCTAGTGGTAAAATGGAGTTGGATCTTTTTGAAAAGATATTTGGTATCCCACTGGAGAGTAAAACTAAAGCCGTGACGTTAGGAGGATGGCTAATTGAACAATTAGGCGATATACCTCTTCCCGGAGCGAAGTATGTTACGGATGATTTCTTATTTTATATATTAGCAGCAGCTCCTAATCGCATACAGCGTATTTATGTTCGTAAACTCAAACCCCTAAGGCGCCATGGCAAGTAGTTGGTATTTATTTTTATTTCTTGCTCTTATGTGTGTTGCCGTTGAGGGTTTTTTCTCCATGATGGAAATGGCAAGTGTTTCGTTTCATAAGGTGAGACTTCTTTATTATTCTAGCAAAAAGAACAAAAGAGCTCTTTGGCTTAAATTTTTACTAGATAGGCCGTCTCGTCTTTTTGGGACAACGCTTATTATTGTAAATACTGTTTTGCAGATAGGATCAGAAGCAGCTAGGCGATTTTATGAGTCACTTCATATGAGTCCTGATTGGGCTCCTATTACCCAAACATTAATCGTTGTAATATTAGGAGAACTTGCACCGCTATTTGCAGCAAGACGTCACTCTGAACAGGTAGCTCTTTTTGGGTCTCCTATTCTGTATTTCTTTTCGAGAGTTTTATCACCAATTATTTGGTTTTTGGATTTGATATCTAGAAGAATCAATCAAATGCTTGGGAAAGAAAAAACAGCCAACGTGTTCCTTTCAAAAGAAGAAATTAAAAGAGCATTTGAAGAAAGAAAAGGAAGCAAATCAGATAAAAGTCATGTCGATGTCATCGTGGATCATATATTCAGCCTAAAGAATAAAAAAGCAAGTGAGCTGATGAGACCTTTAGATGAAGCTCACCTTGTATCTTCACCATCCATTGTTGGCGAGGTTATAGATCTTCTTTCATGGGATTTTGTTGATTTCATCCCTATTTATCATCGCTCTTTTCAAAATATTATCGGGATAGCTTATCCGACGGATTTGATAAAGGCTGAAGGACAAGATAGAATCACTTCGTTTTCTCGTTCTCCATGGTTTGTTACAGAGGATGATTTTATTCTAAATTTGCTTAAACAGTTTCGATTTAATAATCAAAGAATTGCTGTTGTCCTCAATAAAAACGGAAAAGCTGAAGGTTTTATAACACTTGATCGTATTGTAAATGAGATATTTGGGCCTAAAGTTGAGTTTTCGGTTTCTGAAGAAAAAGTACTTAGATCAAAAGCTATGGTAGAAAGAACTCTTTCTGGCGATATGACTTTAGAAGAGTTTAACTCAGAGTTTCATGCTCATCTTACTCATGAAGACGCCGTTACTATTAGTGATCTTATTACAAGTGCTGTGCAACATCCTCCATCAGAAGGAGAAGTTGTATATGTGGATCAATTTGAATTTATCGTCAAAGAACAAACTCTTATGGGTGTCAAAACAGTTATCGTAAAGACGGTTACTTAATCTTTTTTAATTTTTGAATAACTTCAATAATGATATTGACGGCTCTATCGATCTCTTCTTGAGTGGTCATTCTACATAGTGAAAAGCGAATAGCTGATTGAACCCTCTTTTTTGAAAGACCCATATTCGTTAAAACACGTGATGGTTCAACAGATCCTGAAGCGCAAGCAGAGCCATGAGATGCAAAGAGATGATTGCGATCTAAATATATTAAGAGAGTTTCTGCATCCACATCTAAAAAGCTGATATTTGAGGTATTGACGATCCTTTGAGCAGTCCCGTTAATTGCAATGTCTAGCTTTTGCTTTAAAGATGTTTCAAAATGATCTCTAAGCTTTTTCATTTTATCTGAAGCAAAAGGAAGTTCTTCTTGTAAAAGGGAAATAGCTTTTTCTAAGCAGGCGATACCAAAAAGGTTATGAGTACCTGGTCTGAGATTATTTTCTTGACCTCCTCCATAAGCTAAAGGAGCGAGACGAAATAAACGATGAAGATAAAAGAAACCAATACCTCCCGGAGTATGTATCTTATGTCCAGAAAAACACATAGCTGATACACCATCTGGAATTTTAAAAAGCTCTTTTCCTAGTAGAGCTACTCCATCTACAACAAGTGGAATCGAATGTCTTTTCGCGATTTTGGCTAATGCATCAAGGTCTGTTTTCACACCTGTCTCAGAATTCACAGCTGATATTACGATGAGTTTTGTATCCGGCTTAATAAGTTTCTCTATATCTTTTGGATCAACAGCTCCTGTTTCTTTCACGTCAGCAAAAGATACTGAGCATCCTTTTTTTTGCATTTCAATAAGAGTATTATAGATACAGGCGTGTTCAACTGACGATGTGATCACATGACCAGGGCAGCATAGAGCACCTTGTATACATATATTTAAAGCTTCCGTTGCCCCGGAGGTGAAAATAATACTATCAGAGGGAACGGACAAAAACGATCCAATTGTCTTTTTGGCTTTAAGCAAAATATTTTTTGCCTCTCTTCCATACTCATGCAAAGAAGATGGATTGAGAGGTTTTTTCAAAATATTCATTACATTAGGATCATTGATGATCCTGTCATCAACAAATGTGGTGGCATTGTTGTCCAAGTAGATCGTCTGACTCATAGCATTTTTTCACGAAAATTAATAAGGCAGTAATATTATCACAACTACCCATTTTTTTCGCTTCTTCTATTAAGCTTTGATTTTTGTGTGCTAAAGGAAGAGAGGAGTGTAAAATATTTTCTATACCTTTCCTTTTCACAAAATCTGAAAGGCCATCTGTACACATAAGAAAAATATCTCCTTCTTTTACATGAGCAAAAGAAGTATCTGTTGAGACTTTAGCCATGGTGCCTACGGCTCTTGTAATTACATTTTTATAAGGGGGAGGAAGAGATTGGTTTCTCTTTAAGAGCTTTTTCTTTGTTAATTTGTTCTCTAATGAATGATCTTTGGTTAAAAGCTTAAGTTTGTTTTTTCTGAAACGATATATGCGGCTATCACCAACATGTGCAAAAATGGCTATGGAACGATAAAAATATAAACAACAAAGAGTAGTTCCCATACCTTTTAAATCTTGATGATTTTTACCAAGTTCATACACATGGTTATTTGCATAACTAAATGAGTATTGTAGATGACTCATGATCCTTTTTTTTGTCAGCTTTTCTTTTGAAGAAATAAATAAAAGATCTTGAGCATATTCGCAAAGAAGCCTTGTGGCTTCTTTTGCTGCTATTTCACCGGCTTTATGACCTCCCATGCCATCAGCCACAGCAAAGAAACGATGTTCCAACAGAGAGGCCCATACATCTTCATTATTGGGTCTGATAGGCCCAACATCAGAAAGACCGTGTGCTTCTAGCTGAAACTGTTTCATTTTATATTCCACTCATAAAAAACAAATTAAAAATACTCATGCCATTAAAAATTGCATGAAGTGTCATCGTTGCAAGAAGTGATCTTTGTCTTTCATATAAAAAGCCTAAAAGACAAGAGAGAGTAAAAAGAGTGCCTAAAATAGTTATATTTGCAAGACCTTGTGAAATAGAAAAATGGAAGGCTGCAAAACCTATTGATGTGACTATTATTGCCAATCTTCTCCCCATAAATTTCTTTATCCAGGTTTGCAAAAAACCTCTGAAAATAAGCTCTTCAGTGAAAGGAGCAAATATCAGTATGGTAATCAGAGCTAAAAGAAAATTAAAAGGATGCTCAGTAGCTTCGTGTAGATATTTTATTGCTGCTTGCTGAGGAAGTTGTGGCTGTCTAAAAATGAAATAAATAATTAAATCCAAAAAGTGAGATACAAAAATCACTAAAGGAAAAGCCAAAAACCAACTTATAAGACCTATAAAGAAATCAAAACCGTAAGAAGACGTCGACAGAGGATGTTTCCAGATATAATGAAAGATGTCTTTGCGATATTTCACACAATAAATAAGAAGAGCTAAGGATATAAAAAATATGGTTAAAAAATTTATCCAATGAGAGAAATCGATTTCTGAGCGGTTTCCATTAAATGTAAGAGCTACAAGTATTTTTTCTATTATAAAGGGAAGAGTAAAAGCAAGGCCTATATACAAAGCAAAGGGAATGACAACATCTATGAAGATAAGAGGGATTTTCCCAGGATCTAAAGGTTCAGGAAGACGAAAAAAACTTTTCTTTTTGGCTATTGCTAGAGCAATTAAAAAAAGCAGACCAAAAAGAAAAGCTATTAATACATCATTCTTTATTAGTTCAAATGAACTTGTTTGCTCCATGCTAGATATTACCTGCTTTTAGCTAGCATGATATAATCTTCAATGCGTTCTATAATTTTTTTAGTCATTTGATTGTGAGCCGAATTAAGCGGTGTTGAGTTGTAGCTATCTGTTCCCCATAGAGCAATATCATAATTCGTACGAAGTTGGTTTTTAGAAATGAAATAACTGTCATATAATGTTTCTTGTAAAATGATACGAGGCTTTCTTCCTCTTACATCAACAACTCTAACACGTACTTTTTCTACTAAATTTGTCGAGATATTTTGATAACGAGGTGAGTAGTAAACGTTTTCTGATTCATGTTCAGATACATTTTTGTGGTCTAAAAGTTCTATGAAAACGATGAACTCATAAGTTCCAAAACCTTTATCCATCCAGCTTATATCAGGATCGAAAGGATTGTTTGCATAAGAAATATAATGGTCGATATCTTCCTTTGGAGGAATAAAAAACGACCTCTTATGAGACAGTTGCGTGCGAAGAAGCGATGTTAACTCATCAGAAAGAGACCAAGGGATGTCATAAGAAGTAGAATCGATAACCGAAGCTACGGCGACAACAGGTTTGGCTCTTCCATCTTCATGATAACGTGTAAATACTGTTTCTTGTCCATTTTTTGAGCAGGAAACGATAAGAAAAGCTAAACTAACAGCTAAAAGTAGACGCTTCATAAAATTGATCCTCCATCAGAGGTTTAAAGATTAAATTGGAGTGTAACAAATCTTTTTGTTTCTCTGCCAGATGTTTTCAGCAAAAGTCATGGCACCTTATTAAATCAAAAGAAATATTTTATTCTTTTTTTTCTTCTGTTTTGAGTATTTTTCTAACTTGTGTTATACTCACCATTTAGAACCAGTCAACTTAGTTTAAATTAGGATATAAGTTGTCTTGAAATTATTTTTTATGATAGCTTCTTTAGAAGTCGTTAACATAAAAACTACAGACCGAAAAAGTATTGGTTGAAAAAGTTAGTTCTATATTATTAAGGAGGCATTAATGTCATTTGAAAATGCAAAAGCCAATTTGGAAGAGTTTGGTAAGGAACTTAATCTCGAAGGCTTGCAATTTGATGAAAATAATACATGTATACTTGGAATCGATAATACATTTTCTCTGCATATTACCTATGAACCTCATTCTGACAGGCTTTATCTTTATGCACC
>Ga0180437_10001611_pt1 | contig 38265 bp, 56 predicted proteins | sample SS_ome_4_FD_132410 | JGI IMG/M metagenome (GOLD analysis project Ga0180437, IMG submission 132410) | Hypersaline lake sediment archaeal communities from the Salton Sea, California, USA - SS_3_D_1 metaG | ecosystem: Environmental > Aquatic > Non-marine Saline and Alkaline > Hypersaline >...
ACTAATTGGCTTTGATGCAGACGAACCACATCGAGCATCAATTCCAGAAGACAAAAAATACCGGTATCGATATCCATTACTGGAATGGGACATGGGCCGCGATGAGTGCATAGAGACCATCGAAAAAGCTGGTCTGTGCCTTCCAGGAAAAAGTGCCTGCTTTTTCTGCCCGAGTAGTAAACCTACCGAGATCAGGCATCTGGCGAAGGTCTATCCAGACCTCGCAGAACGTGCGTTAGCAATGGAAAGAAACGCCGATCTGACAACGATCAAAGGCCTCGGTCGAAACTTTGCATGGGCTGACCTGCTTTCGCAGGCAGAAATGTTTGATGATGAATTTGCTTATACCCCAGAACTAGCATGCGGTTGTTATGACGGATAGATATGAACATTGAACCAGGCGGAAGAATCAAGGCTGTCCCTGCTCTCTCGGAGGTGGCATATCAATGAACCTAAACCAAAAACCCCCAAAGCGGGAGAAGCGCCGCGCCTTTGATGTCGGCCACATGCAGGGCTCTTTGGAAGTGGTCGAGCTAATTGGCGACGGCCCGCGCGACACTCACCCGGAAACCGGCAAGCGGCGAAGCCGGAGTGTTTTCTGGTATCTGGTCGAGTGCGACTGCCGCGAAGTTGAGATTATGAATCAGGACCAGTTAATGGGCGGAAAGGCCATGTGTACCAGTTGCGAGCGAGAGAAGCGGCTAAAGCCACCCAAGCCCAGGAAGCCGGCTGAACCGCTACCGGAAGAGGTGGCAAATGCGTTGAGGGGGAGGTGGTAATGAGCATAGGCCAATCTGCAAACCAGCATCAAGCGTATTTGATGAGGCGCATCCGAGAGTTGGAAGCTGAAAACGAGTGGCTGAAGAAAGGCAAGTGTATCAACGGCGATGAAGCAGACAAGCGAATTCTGGAGCTGGAGGCCAAGGTCGAGCAATACAAAGAGCTAATCACAGCAAAGGATGACATGCTGCTGGATGCCCACAAACTTGAATCCGAACTGGAAGAACAGTCCCGGCTTGTCGGTATGGGTGCAGAGCGCGAGGCCGCGCTGGTGGCCGAGAACGAGCGGCTGCGCGAAGAGAACGAACGTCTCCGCGCCGAGGAACCAAAGGTGGTTCCTAGCGATTATCAAACGGAATCAGCAGAAGTGTCCGTGCCAGTCGATGATGAACGTGACGAAATCAGCAAAGAGAACGAGCGGCTGCGCGCTCAGATAGACGAAATGTCCGGCACCTACACCAGCAAGCAGTCGGTGATTGATGACGCCGAGCGGTGGCGCAAGGCTTGTGAACTCGGATACATCAGAGAGCATTACATCAGAGAAATCGACACGGCGAAGAAGCAAGATGATGAAAAGAAGTTGTGATGATTGTGAGTTTTACAGAGCCAGCCATTGTCGTAGATACCCGTGGGAAAGTCTTACTCCGAATACATACTGGTGCGGCGAGTTCAGGCCGCGTGATAAGCCAGCCGCCCCAGAGCGGAAGCGGCTGTACTTCAAGCGGCTTCATTACCTTCCGGGTGATGTCATGGTGGTCAAGCTGCTTGATGCCGGAGACCCTGATGCCGAGCTTTGGGAGAAGGTAAGAGGGCAGGATGATGAATGACCGGCAAACTTATGGCCGGGAATGCGGCAAGTCCCAGCTGCAAAAACGCCTGCTAGGAAAGGCGCTTGACGAAGGCAAACGAGTATTTGTTGTGGGGCTTGAGCTGTCAACAATTCAGCGAAGAAGGGGTCGGCTTACGTTAATCAAACGTGTAGATGGAGGGCAGAGTGATGAGTAAATTAGATGACTGGTATGACCCCGAAGTATATCAGGATGTAATTCTTGCTCAGGAGGTTATTGATGAGCTGCGAAAGTGCATCCGGGAGTTGGAGGCAGAATATGCGGCGTTGCTTGATAGAGCAGAGCGGCACAGAAAAACCAACTTATACATGCTTGAAGAAAACGAGCGGCTGAAAAATCAGTGCCGCGACAAAGCACAGCGCATCCGGGAGTTGGAGGAAAAAAACGAACGGCTGCTCAAAAACAACGAGGTACTACAGGAAGCAATCATATTCGCAACAGGAAACATGCTATGAGCGATAAGACAATATGGAAGGAAGAGAAAAATGACCGACCTAACGGACTTGTATAAGATCACAATTATCGAAGAAAGCACAAACGTCATCTCTCGTGTCTCCAGCGTCAGAGTTGATGACAAGCTGGAGACTGCAATCTTCATCCATACCAAGGTTCAGCCAGAAGATGAGCTAGTTTCAACGATTGAAGCAAAAAATCTTTCAGAACTAGCTCACAATCATATTGAGTTAGTGACATTAATGGAGAAGAAACTCGCTGAACAAAAAATCGATTACAATAAGTCCGAAATATTCGGCAAACTCGCGCAAAACTGACTGAAGAGCTGGTGAAACTCCAGCGAAACTTACTGCAATAGTAAGTCTCAGTTCCCTCGTGGCCCCTAGGCGACGGCTCCAATGAGGGAAGCCCGCATCGTATATAAGGATTGGGGGACGTAAAGGCGATGCAGCTGGGTAGGAGTCAGACTACCCAGTAGCGCGATATATATTAAGTGACATATACGTAGCGCTGCGTATACCGAGTGGACCCAGAAGTGGTGCCAGAAGACACTCGCCGGATGCAGGTAACCGGCACTCTACATACACCAGCTAAGGAGCAAAACCATGCTAGCTGAACCAGCCCAACAGTTGATGGATTTCGTCCCGTTCCGGGATATGATGAACGAACACTTCAAAACGGTAATGGATGACAATGAGCTTTACGAAGTTGATGTCTCGAAGGAAGAAATGTGGGATACGTATCTCAACTCTTTTCCGCCGGGAACGAACCCGATATTTCGTGAACGCACTGAACATGATTGTTCCTGTTGCCGCACTTTTATCCGTGATTTGGGCAACGTGGTTGCTATTCACGATGAAAAAGTTATAACCATCTGGGAAATCGACAATCTCGAAGAGCCATATCACACAGTTGCACAGAAAATGGACGAACTGATTCGTTCAAAACCAATTCGTTCAGTTTTCTATCACTATCAGAATAAAGTAGGCACTCATCACAATCGTGAAGACATGGGTGATCACATTCATACATGGAATCACTTTTATTGCGAACTAAATAATCGTCATGTAGTTCACAAAGCTGCATTAGCTACGAAACGTGGGCACGAAACTTCATTAAAAGAAGTCACACTACGTTCGCTACGTGAAATTACAGTCGATGCAGTCGAAACAGTACTTGATCTTATCAAACAAGGTTCGCTGTATCGCGGAGAAGAACATCGCACAAAAGTTAGCTCATTTCTGACATTTAAACGTTATTTCGATACTCTTGCTGCTGACAAAAAAGAACTATTTGCATGGTCAATTCAAAATTCAAATGCAGCTATCCGTAACACAGTTATCGGAACATTGCTGGTTGACTTATCTGAAGGCGTAGACCTTGATACGGCAGTAACATCATTTGAGCAAAAAGTTGCTCCTACTAATTACAAACGACCTAAAGCTCTTATCACACCTAAGATGGTGCGAGCAGCTGAAAAGAAAGTTAAAGAACTGGGTCTCACAGATTCTCTACCACGACGACATGCCAAGGTATCTGATCTAACTATCAACGCAGTTCACTGGGCTGATCGTTCAGTTAAACGTGAAATGTCTGTATTTGACGAAATGGCTCAGCAGGCTCATACAACTCAGAAAGATCTTTCTAAAGTTGAAAAAGTATCTATCAAACATTTCATTCAAGAAATTTTGCCAAACACTACTTCTCTTGAAGTAATGATGGAAAACCAACATGTTAGTAACTTGATGAGCTTACTTGCTCCAGTATATCCGGATGCTAAACCACTATTTCACTGGGACAGCAATTTTTCCTGGACATATAACGGTGAAGTAGCTGACTCAATCAAAGAACGAGTTAAAGCTGCTGGTGGCACAGTTACTGGCCTCATGAGAGCATCACTTGCTTGGTTTAACTATGATGATTTGGACATTCATGTTCAAACACCAGCTGGCGATCATATTTATTACGGTAACAAGAGTACCAAACACGGCGAGCTTGACGTAGATATGAATGCTGGAAGTGGTAAATCACGTAACGCAGTTGAAAACGTTACATGGGGAACAAAATCCAATCTACAAGAAGGTCGCTACAGAATCTGGGTTAATAATTTCCAGAAACGAGAAACTGAAGATATTGGATTTACAGTTGAACTGGAATATGGAGGTGTAATACACACATTCCATTACAACAAAGATGTTCCTGATAATGGCAATGTTGTTGTAGCTGAATTTGATTTCACATATAAAGAAGGCATCAAATTCCGCAAATCATTGCAATCTACCGCAGCTCCACGAACTGAATGGGAAATAACTACAACAAAGTTTACACCAGTTCGTATGGTCCTTAACTCTCCTAATTATTGGGGAGAACAAGGAATCGGAAACCATCATTTCTTTTTTATCCTTGATGGTTGTCGTAACCCAGATTCAGTTCGTGGATTCTTCAATGAATATTTACGCTCAGATTTAACTGATCATCGTAAAGTTTTCGAAACACTCGGTGCAAAAATGAAAGCACCATATGACGAAGAACAGCTAAGTGGACTTGGTTTCTCATCCACTCAGCGTAATGAACTGATTTGCCGCGTCAAAGGCACGTTTAACCGCACTGTAAAGGTACAATTCTAATGAACATGTTTGAAGAAGCATCACGCTTGAAACTGCGTTTTCCATCACCGAAAGGTGCATTGACCGTTGAAGATCTTTGGGATCTGCCACTTACTTCTACGCGAGCAGCATCACTAGATCTGGTTGCTAAGACAGTAAATCGTAGCTTGAAAGAACTGGATGAAGAATCTTTCGTAACTCCTGGTTCCAAAGCCAATACTGAAGAAACTCTGAAACTTGATATTCTCAAGCACGTAATTGCTGTTCGTCTTGAAGAGAACAAGCAACATCGTCTTGCGCTTGAAAATAAGAAAAAGAAAGAGCGCATCATGGAGATCATCAACACGAAAGAAGACGAAGCACTTGGTGCTAAGTCTCTTGACGAACTGCGTGATATGTTAAATGCCCTCTAAGATGCATCCAATTGTCGAAGAGCAACTAAAAATTGATAGAGCTAAGCGACATAGGGAAACAATATTACGTAGATGGCAAAATGAAATGTTTACAACGTTAAACATGATTGCTGTTCTTTCTGAAGATTCTGGCCGCATGATGCGCGATGAAGCGAAAGCTCTTGTCCAGAAAATTTACAAAGATATAGATGAGTTTACGTGATATAGCTACCCCAGCGGGCGGTGGGGCTAATAACACCCGCAGTGGTCACTGAGACCCTCTTCTCCTGCAGAGCAGGGACATCACGCTCAGGGAAACCACCGAAGAAACCACGAGACGGTTAGTCCCGGCATGCTAGGCCGGGCATGACTCAGGAGACCTCCATGAATCGCGGCGAAGATCATCACAGTGCGCAGCTGACAGAAGCGAAAGTACGTGCAATGCGTCGTCTTGCTGATCAAGGATGGAACGCAGGTTGTTTATCTCGTGCATATAAAGTGTCTTATAACACTGCATGGGATGTAATTAATTACCTTACATGGAGACATGTACGATGAACGACCTGTCCCCTTTTCCCTCATTGGAGAATAAGCTATGCTTGTCGAGTCCCTACTAGACAAGGAATTCGACATGATTAAAGCTTGGTCGATGTCCCGAGCAGATATCTTCGAAAGCTGCCCTAAGCACGCTTATCTCAAATACGTTGACAAACTTCCTGAACCAGATCGTGGTCCTCCCCCGAAAGGAATGACTGAATGGCATAACGACAGAGGATCACGCGTTCATGACGAAGCAGAAGCATATGTCAAAGGAAATCGAAACGATCTTATCGCTGAATGCAAACACTTTGCCCCCGAATTTGAAAAACTACATAATCTTGAAAAAGCCGGAAAAGTCATTACAGAACAAGGCTGGGGTTTTACAGATAACTGGACCCCATGCGACTGGGATGACTACGATAATATCTGGTTACGCGTCATTATTGATGCCCTTGTCTTTCGCAACGATTACGAAGCAATAGTCATCGACTATAAAACAGGTAAACGTTATTACAATGAAGTAAAACATGGTAAACAGGTACAGTTATACCAACTTGCTACATTCATCAAATATCCAAAACTTGAAAAAATAACAACTGAGCTTTGGTATTTAGATCAGAATGAACTATTTCGGCAGACATTCACTCGGCAACAAGGAATGCGATTCTTTGACACATTCAACAACAAAGGCCGCGCAATCACTGAAGCTCGTGAATTTCCTGCCAATCCTGGCCGCGCTTGTTTTTTCTGTCCTTACAAAACAGGAATAATTGGCAAGCAAGGTCCTATGGGAACAGGTCACTGTTCTGATAATCCATAATTTACGAGGAATCGCAAAGATGAAATCTTATCGTATGAAATATTCTGCAGATGCAAAACGCCAAGCACTCGAACTTGCTGATCGTATTGGCCCAGTTAAAGCGTGTAAACGACTCGGAATCAATAAATCGACCATGTATAACTGGCGACAGAAAATGAACATAGAATCGAAAAAGCCTGTTCAAATTTCAACTGAAGCTAAATTCGTTAAAGCTGCACGCGCTGAACTTACTAAACTTGACATGCAACGGCAAGCGCTGCAAGCCGTTATCAAGAGTTTTGGCTAAGGAATATGTTCTCTGCTGGCAACAATTGCCAGCAGAGATAAAACCACCCTATATCGGAGTAATCATCAGTGAGTCAACCTACTACGCCACAATCAACGTGGAAGGAAGGGCTTATAGAGTTAACCGAGGAGCGCTCAGTAGCCAGCGATTTTCTCGCAAAAGCGACGCAAAGCGTGCCTCCTCTTTACGCGCATCAAAAAATAACCGTAAAGCATCTAAATGATTACCCTAAAACACTCGACGCGTCAGACCCAGGAACAGGCAAAACAAGATCTCATCTTGAAGCATGGGCATCTCGTCGTAGACGAGGTGGGCTATGTGCCTTGGTCCTTGCTCCTAAAACTTTGCTCGAAGCAGCCTGGACTGCTGACCTTCATAAGTATTTTCCAGGCGAGTTCACCTCATCAGTAGCTTATGCAAAAAATCGTGCTAAAGCATTTGAAGTTGAAGCTGACATATACGTTACCAACGTAGATGCTGTTAAATGGCTTGCTGAGCAACCCACAAGCTTTTTTGCACGTTTCGACGAAATCATTGTCGATGAAGCGACAGCTTTCAAGAATCGCAATTCAAAGCGTAGCAAAGCCCTTAATAAAATTAAAAAGCATTTCAAATTCAGACGGGCATTAACGGGTACACCTAATTCTCGTACTGTCACTGATGTTTGGAATCAAATTTTCTTTCTTGACGATGGTGAACGTTTAGGCAAAAACTTCTTTGCATTCCGCAACTCAGTTCAAACACCTGTCCAAGTCGGCCCAGCTGCAAATATGATCAACTGGGTAGACAAAGATGGTGCTGAAGTTGCAGTTGCGGGGTTAATTTCAGATATCACAGTTCGTCATAAATTCGAAGAATGCTTAGATATCCCAGCACAAGTAATGCGCAGTCGATATATTCATCTCAGTAAAAAACTGCAAAAAGCATATGATGAACTAAAAGAGACAGCTGTTCTTGAACTTGAAAAAGCAGATGTTATCGGAATTAACGCAGCTGTTCTTGCTAATAAACTATTACAAGTAGCATCAGGATCTGTCTATGCTGAAGGCGATCCACAATTAATCGACACAGAGCGATACGAACTAACACTCGACCTAGCAGAAGAAGTTGATCATAGTATTGTATTCTTTATGTGGCACCATCAACGCAAAGCACTCGAAGTTCAAGCTAAGAAACGAGGAGTTAACTATGAGGTCATTGATCGAACTGTTAATGAGCGACGCCGAACGAGCATCGTTAATGCGTATCAAGAAGGCGTTTACCAAACCCTCTTCCTCCACCCCAAATCCGCCGCTCACGGACTCACACTCACCAAAGGGACACGGACTATTTGGGCTAGTCCCACGTATGAGCCTGACATCTTTAAGCAAGGGAACCACCGAATTTACAGAGCAGGGCAAAACCAAAAAACTGAAATCATAATGATTGCAGCAGAAGGAACAATCGAACCGCAAGTCTATGCAAAAATGCAAGATAAGAATCGACGAATGATCAATCTGCTGGAGATCTTACAATCGTGAAACATGACTCTGTTCACTATTGGCGAGTAATTCAACCATCTCGCTGGAAAAAAAGTCCATTACATATCAAGGGCGGAGCAACTCCGCATCATCGAAAAGAAGAAGCAACGCACGACAATACATATCCACACCGCTCAACATGCTGCACAGCTAGTAATATGCCTATTTTCCGATCAACACGGTTAAACTCATCCATACGTGATTATTTACTAAGGATTTGTTCAGAATGATTGCAAAAATCAAACATCTGCTATGGCGCATTTGTAATCACCAAGCATATATTTATACACAGAAAGCATTAGCTTATCCTATTAGAAATAGCTACGAACTAGATCTATGGAATAAAGCTAATTGGTGGAGACAAAAAGCAAAACGATGGAAAACTTATCGATGACAAGCCAAGAACAGTCTCACATTATCGGTATAAGTGCAGAGCGTGAGATTGTGGAAGACTTCAAATGAAATGTGGTGATTGTAGATTTTTCGATATGTGTGGAGATGGGCCAATGGGTGATTGTTGGCGCTATCCGAATACCAGCGTGAAGAACCGACTAGACAAGTGCGGCGAGTTCAGGCCGCGAGAGGAGCCAAAGGTGCACCCCAGCGATTACCAAACAGAATCGGCAGAAGTGTCCGTGCCAGTCGACCCAGCTTCGGAGCCAGAAACAATTACGATCAAGCTGACAGAAGAAGAGTACGCGAGGTACGAACACATTGCTGAATTGTCAGCACAGCCGATTGAGGATGTGTTAGCTGTGGTTTTGGCAATCGGTGAATCTGCATTAGACACAATGACTAAAAATCAAAATCCAGCCGACCCCAAGCTAGTTGTGGACGAAGTACTGCGCAAAGAAAACGAGCGACTCTCAAAAGAAATGCAAGACTTCTATGCCAGCAACGAAAAACTCCGTGCCAAGAACGAGCGGCTGGAACAGCAACTAAACAGACTCGATTCTCAAACTCAGCAAAGTGTGATTATTAAGTTGCGCAAAGAGAACAAGCGACTGCGCGAAGAGAATAAACGTCTCCGCGCCGAGTTGGAGTTATGGAGATAGACAGCGCAGCAGTGGTGAGAATCGCGGAACTCCACCGAAAAATCGCAGAACTTTGCGCCGAAAACGAACAACTTAAAGCAGCCCTGCGTGATGTTTACGAAGTCTGGGCCGGGTCAGAGGGATTTATTCCCAAGACAGCGTCAGAGGCATACCAACAAAAAATAATAAGAAACATGCGAGACTATGCAGCAGCCGCCCTGCGGGAGAAGGAATGATGAGCATAGGCCAATCTGCAAACCAACATCAAGCGTATTTGATGAGGCGCATCCGGGAGCTGGAGGATCAGATCAAAGTCTGTGCTCAAGCTCTCAATGATGAGGAAAGAGAAAACGAGCGGCTTGCGAAGTGCTGCACCCAGCGCGGCGCACGGATGCAAATCATGCGGGAGTACCTTGTTAAGATTGATGAGCCACACATGGACTATGGGTGGAAAGGTTTTACCGCTGACTACAACCACCCAGAGGCGGCTGCGTGGTTCGACGCTAATGGTGTACCAAATGACATCCGCTGACTTGCAAGCTGCTGTCTACAGGGATGGGCTGCCGTGCGGCACCTGCGACTACTGTGCTCATCTTCAAGATGGGCGTTTTCGGTGGCGGGAGTGTCACCAGGAGGCCCCGGACCTGTGCCCGGGCGTTCGCCACCGACGCAAACGCACACACCCCTATTCGCAACAGGAGCAAGGTGATGAGTGACGGGCCAACCGTAACACTGACAGGTCGCTGGCGGCATAAGGCCGAAAAACGATGGTTTCGCAAGGAACCCGTGCTTGTTCTTCAGGTCGAGAAACGACACAAAGGTTTCCACATCACAAATAACGGAGGCGTTGTAGATTCTCGACCCTATGATTTTAAACTCTGGCATGACGCAAAGGTGGAAGACCTTCGTGAACTAGAACTATGAGGGTGGGAAATGAAAGGAGACCACTGACATGCATATACTTATGGACAGCTCCGAACTCCCGATCGAAGTGAGTGAAGGAGGAGCTAAAGAAATCTTCCGCCTGCGCGAAGAAAACGAGCGGCTTCGCATCCAGATTAAGACGCTAAAACAAGCCAAGACCTGCAAAACTTGTGCGCGGGAACGTGACAGTAGTAAATGCAACAACTGCGCGTTGTACTATTACCGCAAGCCGTGCCAGTGGATCCCTGCAAGAATCGCCATCGACGCGGCGAAGGAGCAGAGCAATGAAAAGACGATGCAGTAATTGTAAGTTCTGGAGTCCTTACTCCACTGGAGACAGTGTTCAGCCGTTTAAAGATTTCTGCAAAGCACATCCGCAAAAAATTGAGAAAACGGCTAACGACTGGTGCGGCGAGTTCAGGCCGCGTGATGAGGCAGCCGCCCCACAGCAGGAGCGGATGTGGCTTGTAAAGATTGGGACTATGCGCAATTACACAGATGAATCTAAGTCTTTGCATTATTGGTCTCAGGTAACTTGCGACCATCCCGACGCCGAGCTTTGGGAGAAGGTAGGAGGGCAGGGTGGTGAAAATTCGCAGTGACTTAATTGCAGACCTGCGCGTATGGGCAACTGTTCAACCAGAAGCAGCCGATGCTATTGAACATCTACAAGCAGAGAACGCACGCCTCCGCGCCCAGAACGAACGGCTGCTAAAGATCGAAATGGCAGCGAGAAACCTCGTAGATAATAGCTATACACCTTCCTGTGATGGTGACCGCCAACGATGGATGATGCTACAAGCAGCCATGCGCGGCGAGGGGAAGTAATGAAGCCAGACATTATTTACATCGAAGACGACGATCAATGCCCATACTTCTATCATGCCGATGAAGAAGACAGGCCGGTCGATGCAATAAAATACGTTCGCGCGGACCTGCAAAAAGAGCGTGACGAACTTAAACGCAAATACAACCACCTGCTTACCGAGTGCTACGGCACGACGATGAATGCCTGCGAATGCGGACTGGGCAAGCGGCCAGCTTATGAACGCTGCATCAAGTGCGAGTTGAAAGCGCTGCAGGCAGAAAACGAGCGCCTCCGCGCCGAGGTAAACGAAATGTCCGGCACATACACCAGCAAGCAGTCGGTGATTGATGACGCTGAGCGGTATCGGTTGCTGCGGCAAATAGACAAGGGTCCATCGTGGGATGACCTTTTAAGTCTGCCGCGTGGAACTATTACATGCACAGAAGACATAGACGCCGCCGCCGACGCAGCAAAGGGACAGGGTGATGAGTAGTGGAGTGACAATGGCATTTCACCAGCGCGTGGTGATGCAGATGCAGAAAACAATCCAGGAGCGCGGCCTCGAGGTCATGACGCTGAAGGCTGACGCCGAGCGGCTGAAAAAGCGCGTTAACTACTTGGAAATACAAATGTCTCGCAGCGGTTACGAACAATCGCTGAAAGACGCCGAGCGGTTCCAAAAGCTGGAGCGAAACAAGTTGACCATCAGCTACCACAAAAAAGGCATCGGGGTTCACCGTCCGTTAACCAATTATCCCTACGAGTTACACAAAACACTCAGGGACGCCATCGACGCGGCGAGGGGAGATGGTGATGAGTGAATACTGCCCCTATTGTGAAGCCCCCACCAGCAATCTCATCTGGGGCAGACTGGAAGTTGACGGTATTAACACCATTCAAAAGGTTAGCTGCGGCAAGTGTGGTGGCGAGTGGATCAACGACGATGAAACAGACAAGCGCATCCGGAATCTTGAAACCGACCGGGACAAAGCCTGGGTATTGTTAACTTGGGCAGAAGCCTTGATTCGCAGCCTAAGCGGCTGGCCTGAGACTCACCCGAACGAAGTTACGGAGTGGAAAGAGGAATGGAGGTTGCTGCGTATGCGTAGAGAACAGCGCAACACCATGGATGAGACAGAAGGAGCAAGGTGATGGGTTTTAATCTGGAAAGCATGGTCGCCGAACTAGAAGCAATCTTAAACGCAGACCAAAAGGCAGCAAAGACTTTGCGCGAAGCTCGTAAATGCTTAGCCAACTGGAAGCAATACGCTTACGACTGCGGGAAACTAGACGGGAAACCAGAGTGATGAGTGACAATCAAATACTCCGAGTGCTTAAGGGCCATCGGTTCGAGCGTGAAGCTCTCAGGCAGGAAATGAAAGCAATGGTGGAGTGGTATGACGCCACACAACAGCGCATCCGGGAGCTAGATGCGGACCTCAAGAAAGAGCAACGCCTGCACAAAGAATTCCGTGTGAAAACCCACTCTCTACAAAAGCAGAACAACGTGAAGCTGGAAAAGCTGAAAGAACTCGAATCCGAGCTGGAAGAACAGGCCCGGCTTGTCGGTATGAGCGCAGAGCGTGAGGCCGCGCTGCTGGCTGAGAACGAGCAGCTGAAGGCTCGAATCCACGAGCTAGAAGTAGAAGACACAGCAACGGCTGAAGATGCCGAGCAATATCGGTATTTAAAAGAACACGTTGGCTGTGACAGTCCTACAGAATTAGACACTCGAGACATCGTTATGTATTACAAAACAAGCGAGTGGGATGAACTGATTAACGCAGCGCGTGAGCAGGGTGATGGATGACGCCGAAGTATTGCAACAGCTTGTCAATGAAATGAGAGAACAAGGAAAGAAAACAATGCGGCTTAATCCAAAACACGCTGATGGTCTTACGCAAGACCTAGATGGTAATGCTACCACTATATGGTATGGCAAACATGAATGTGCTTGTGGTGAACCCGCACTTCCAGAATCAAGCATGCGTGTGTATTGCTATACCTGTGGTGTTTGGTGGTGGAATGATGGATTAGATGAACTAAAAGACGAATCTACGGGGAAACCATTATCGGAGGAATAGTATGAATGTCCAATTAGCTATCAAGGTAATCCAAGTAGCTATGATTACCTTGACAGTGGTTAACCGCGCTCTGATAATCGTCGAGAATATGCAGAATGCCAAGCCAGCCAAAGATGTTCCAAATCCTCCCAAGCCTTCCGGCAACAATACCAACCAAAATTCTGGGTCTAGATTTTGAAACCTACTATGACTCAGAATATACCCTTACTAAACTTGCAACTTCAGCCTATATACGGGATCCGCGTTTTGAAGCCTACGGCGTCGGTGTCCGTCTTTTCGATACAACCAACTTTCAAGCAGAAACTACGTGGATCGATAGATCGGACATCAATAGCTATTTAAGCTCTATTGATTGGTCTACTACTGCATTACTGGCTCATAATACTGCCTTCGATGGCCTTATCCTTTCTCATCACTATGGTCATATACCAGCCTATTATTTAGATACTATGTCTATGGCCCGAGGCCTACATGATCATAGTATCGGTGCGGGTCTAGAAGATATCGCTACATTTTATGGTGTAGGCCACAAAGTTGCTGGAACACTTGAAGAAATCAAAGGTGTTCGTTACGAAGATTTAACTAAAGAACAGTATGTCAAATTAGCAGCATACTGTATCAATGATGTTGATCTTATGTGGGAAATATTTTTCGCAATGCGAGATAAGATCCCACATGATGAAATGAATCTTATTCATCTAACAATTAATATGTTTACTAATCCAGTTCTTGAAGTAAATCAGGAACTAGCTCAAGAAGAATTAGATTATGAACGTAACCGACGCGAAGAAATTCTAGAAAGTGTACGACACTTGATTATTGACGAGGGCTACTATGAGCTTATCCACGAAGCCATACAAGATGAAAAGCCCTACAAGACAGAGACTGGCAAACTTAAAGGAGCAGAACTTGCGCGTAGAAAGCGAGATACCATTCCGGTGTTGGAAAAAGTACAATCGCTTCTTTCTTCAAACAAAACTTTCCCAATGCTCATCAGCGCTCTCGGCGAAACTGTTGCTTATAAGCCTGGAAAAAAGAAAGATATTCCCGCTATCGCCAAGAATGACCTTGAATTTCAACGCTTGTGTGCTTCGAACACACCTTATGTTGCTGAGGTCTGTGAGGCTAGACTTAATGTCAAAAGTACTATTGGCGAAAGTCGTGCTCAACGGCTTATTGAGCATGCAATACCGCGCCTCCCAATTCTACTTAATTACGCGAAAGCTCACACACTTCGTTGGTCAGGCGGAGATAAACTTAATCCGCAAAATTTCCCAGCGGCAAGGAAAGGTAATCCGGCTCGCTTACGCCGCGCAATATGTGCACCGAAAGGATATGTCTTAGTTGTAGCAGATTCTTCTCAAATTGAAGATCGTATGAATTGCTGGATGGCAGGACAAGATGACATCCTTGATCTGTATCGTACTGGAGGAGACCCATATCTTTATACGGCTGAAGAACTTTATGGCGTTAAACATGGTACGTATAATAAGGAAGAACACAATGCAGAACGAGGCCAAGGTAAGGTTGCCCGTCTTGGGCTAGGTTATGGCTGTGGTGTGGACAAATACCGACTCATCAATCAAATCGGTGCATTTGGCCCACCACAGCCAGATTTTTCTTTAGCGCAAGCAATCAGAGATGTAAATAAATACCGTCAATCCAATTCTGCTATTAAAGGTCTTTGGGGTTTCTTCGGATACCAAATGTTGCCTGCCATGATGGAAGGCCAAGAATATGCTTGGACTCCTCCTTATGCAGAAGAACCGCTTCTTGTGTTTCACCCAGAAGGCGTAGATTTACCAAATGGCTTGATGTTGCATTACCCAGAACTTCAAGCACAACGCAATCCATATACAGGGCATTACTCAGACTTCACGTATAAAGCGGGCAAACATGGTGGTCGTACAAAGATATATGGAGGGCTTTTTGACGAAAATATAGATCAATGTCTTTCACGCATCGTAGTAGGCGAACAAATGCTACGTATTGCTGAGAAATACAGAATTGTAATGATGACTCATGACGAAATTATTTTTCTTGCTCCTATTGCAGAAGCTGAAAAAGCTCTTGAATTCGCCATAGAAGTTATGTCAACCCCGCCCGCATGGGCACCCACGTTACCAGTCGCTGCAGAAGGTGGCTGGGCTAAGGAGTACTCAAAATGATGGATGATGTTGTTCGCAGTATTGTTGCAGACATGGCTAAAGATGCTCTTAAAAAAGTTGATAAAGCAAAAATTGCTAATCAAGTTGAAAACGCAATTTTAGCTTATTTTCAAAGTTCTCGATTTGAAGAAGAGATCATCGAAGCATTGTCTGATGACGGAGTAGGCTGGGATATTGCTGGTGCTTTGAAACCAAAAATTGTCAAAGCAGCAAAATCATTGAAGGTAACAGTATGAACCAAGCAGCTAAACAAATCGATACCCCAATTATCGAAGATCTAACTTCTCAACTTATTGAAAATCGTAATCAACTTCGTGAACTTTCTGCACAAGAAAAAGTGCTGAAAGCTGAAAAACAAGATTTGGAAGTTCGTCTTAAACAAGCCATGGAAGCCGTTGGCACATCCATGGCACGAGCAAAGGGTCATTCAATCAGTATTCAACACAGAACTGTGCCAACACTGACAGATTATGATACCTTTACAGAATGGTTCACCACTGAAATTCAGGAGCATCCTGAATACATCTCCCTATTCGAACGTCGTATTAGTGCTCCTGTTTATCGTGAGCTACTAGACGAATTTGATGGCGAATCGATTCCCGGCATCGAACCGTTCGATAAGTGGAGCATTTCCCTAAGAGTACTAAGCTAACGGAGGCTTATCCCCATGAGTGATAATAAACAGATCATGTCCATTCAGGAACAGATCAAAAAGCAGGTCGCTGCCCTGCAAGAAAGCACAACTGACAAAGTCATTTCAATTAACCGAAAAGGTAACTTCCAAATTGGTGCTATCGAATCTGATAGCGATACAGTCCAAGTTGTAATCCTTGCCTTCGCACATAATGCTGCGTATTGGGAAGGTGCATGGCAACCCGGCCAATCTTCAGTTCCAGATTGCGCAGCAACTGGTGAAGTTAACACCCAGTATGCTACGAATGCTCGTCCACCGATGATTAAGTCGTTCGACGAACTGGTGCCTCGTGCCGCTGAAGACAAAGACCCGCAAGCTGAAAATTGCGGTGAATGTCCGATGAATGTCTTCGGCACAGGTATGGGCGGCAAAGGCAAAGCTTGTAAAAACAGCTATACGCTTGCCGTATTGCCCGCTAATGATCCTGAAGGTCATATCCATAAAGCCCGTATTTCAGCATCTGGCTTGAAGCATTTCCATGAATACCTGAAATCACTGGCCACACTTGGCACAACGTGGTTTGCAGTTAAAACTACTCTGAAATCTGCTGAAGCTGGATCTGGTTGGACTATCCAAACACTTAGTGCTGGTTTGGAGCCGCTTGATGATAGCCAGCTGACAAAGTTTTACAGCAGGCTTGATGAAGCTACCAAAATGCTAACCTTCACTTCGCAAAGTGATACTGCTGAAGCTGAGACTGTTACAGCCCCAAAACGGTCTAAGAGTGACGCAGCATGAGCAGACGGGATTCAGTGATTATGGATATTGATCTGGAAGACGATGAGTTAGATCCAGACGAAGAATTGGATCACATCCTAGAACACCAAGAACTCGAAGATTTCGAAGGCACGGACATCAACGAATCTGAGTTCATGGAACGCCTGTAACAATATCGCCCCCGGAAACGGGGGCATTAGGAGAAACACATGTTTCGCAAGTAACAAGAAATACTATAAGGGAGGGCGAAGCGTCGCGTGATTTCACGCTCAGATTGGATAACCGGAAATCCGATATTGGCATGTGTAAGTACTGTGGCCATGCCAGCATGAGAACAGGCCCAGTGAAACTAGTAAAAGACTGGTTAAAGCGGCTTTGTCCTCCCCTATAATGTTTCAACAAGGAAGTTCTATGTCTCAAAAGCCTGAAAATGTATTCCGAGCCAGTGTACATCGCTATAAATCTAAGCGGGTACACCAGGAAAAAACTAACAACACTTATCGTGGAGGTATTCCTGACGATTACTACGAGAGCAACGGTAAACCCGGCTCTTTGTGGGTAGAGTATAAATACATAGCAAAGCTTCAACGAGAACTTCTTCTTACTGCTAAGAATGCCAAGCCAAAACTAAGCGATCTTCAAGAAAAATGGATTGATCGCGCGTATCGCAATGGTCAACAAGTCGCGGTCATTATCGGGTGCCCAAAAGGCGGACTGATACTCACAGACCGCGATTGGTTAAAGCCCATAACTGCTGAATATTTCGAAGCCAACATGAAATCTCGTAAAGAAATCATGGAATGGATCGAAGAACAGGTGACTATTGATGGATACAAGCGTCGTGCCCGTCGACGTACTGAAGAACTCGAAAAAAATAATTCACGGTTTGAGCAATCCGAGCAAGATGCCGTGTCCAGCATGGGGGATAGCAACGAAACATTGCCGAACAGGCAGCAAGCTGCGTAAGCAAGAAGGTACGATATGTTCAAAATGCTACGCATGCAAAGGTCATTATGTCATGTCAAATGTGGAGCGTGCACATGACAAACGACTCAAAGCAATCCAAGACCCTCGCTGGGAAGACGCGATGGTTGTGCAGATTCTGTCAAATGCAGAAGCGCATTTTCGGTGGTTCGACTCAGGCGACGTGCAATCTGTTAGCCACGCTTTGCAAATCTGCAACATAGCTAAGCGTACTCCTACCATTCAACATTGGTGTCCAAGTCAGGAAAATAAAATTTGGAATGGTATTCGAGATCAAATTCCAAAAAATCTGACAGTCCGCATGTCAGGTATCAAAATCGGTAAGCGTCGAGCTTCCCGATATTTTCCAACCAGCATGACTATGCATAGCAACATAGCTGACTGGAAAACATTAGTTTCTACTAATACAACTGATATGCAGCGTAAGTATTATTGCCCTGCACCTGTGCAAGGCAATAAATGTTTAACATGCCGAGCATGCTGGAATAAAAGTATTAAAACAGTTGTGTATAAACAACATTAAGGAAAACATATGGGTTACTACGTTAACATTGAATTACGCAATGTAGTTGTTCCCGCTGCAAATCGAACTGCATGTCTAGCAGCTGTTAACAGTTTACACACAGTGGATCGATGGCATAGCTGGGTACGACCTCCAGAAACCGGGAAGTTTTCAAACTTAGTAGAAGCGTTTACAGAATGGAGGTACGAAGTTGACGTCGATAACGAAGGTAATATCCGACTCAACTATTTTAATGGCGAAAAATGGGGAGATGACGAAACTCTCTACGCCACCATTGCCCCATTCGTTGCAGATAGCTCAATCATGGTTATTGGCGAAGATGGCGATATCTGGGGATATGAATTTGAAAATGGCTCAATGTTCGAAACGCGTTGTGTAATGCAACGCGCTTGATGTACACTAACTAAGCTCTCAAGGAGAAACAATGAAGCTTGAAACTAATCAGCGCAACGTTGAAACCAGTGGTATTCAGGAATCTAACCGGTTTACCATTGAAATGAATTCGGCTGCTGTCGATATTCTGTCTTCGAAGATCTACACTAATAACTATCTTGCTATCGTTCGTGAGTTGACTTGCAACGCTTGGGATGCCCATGTCGCTGCCGGAACAACTGACACACCTTTCGATGTTATTTTTCCATCTACGCTGAAAAGCGATTTTCAAGTTCGAGATTACGGCACTGGCTTGTCTCACGACAATGTCATGTACTTATATACCACGTATTTTGGCTCAGACAAGCGTAATAGCAATGATGCCATTGGCGGGCTTGGTCTTGGCTCCAAAGCTCCGTTTGCTTATACCGACGCATTTTCAGTTCGGTCTTTTTATAAGGGCACTGTTCGTACCTATGCAATTTATCGCGATGCTGATAACTTGCCAAAATGCGATCTTATGGATACATCACTGACAACTTTGCCTAATGGCTTAGAAGTCACAGTTCCGGTTCGCATCGAAGATGGCTATCATTTTCGGAAAGTAGCAAACCAAGCTTTGCAGTGGTTTCCTGTAAAACCTAATGTTTCCGGTGAAACTATTACTGATGTTGAATGGGAGCTAAAAACTAAGACATGTGGTCTTCTTAAAGATGATAGCCGATATGGCGATGCTCGCGCTCTTATGGGCAGTGTCGTATATAACATCGACCGCAGCCAAGTTGAAGATAACGAATTCATAAAACTTAGCTCTGTAGCTTCAGCGTTGCTACGTGATAGCAACTTTGTTTTGTTTGCAAATATCGGTGATCTGTCTATTTCAGCTAGTCGTGAAGAACTCAACTATACAAAATCTACGCTGAAACATCTCGTAACATTGCTTGAACGTGCTGCAACTGAAATTACTAACGAAATTAGCACTCGTTTGAAAGGTGAAGATCGCATTGCAGTAAGGTTTTACGAACGGGCTAAATTGCCCAAAGCAATGCGAAATATCTTGTCAGTCGATAGTGATGTTATGCCACCTGCTGATGTCACGATTCGCGCAGCTGATAGTTCTACATGGCACCGATTAAATGGCTTTGCGACGATCTCTACTCATTCTGTAACACTTCGTCATAACAAGCATCCAAATATCATCATTGATGATGTTGCAAAATCACCATATCGTAAGGTTATCATGGCAAATAAGGAACTGCAGCCTGATAAGATTACGACACACGGTTGGTCTCGGAAATACAGCCAAGCTGATAAGGATGTATATATTCTAACAAGTGATGATTGGAATCATGCAGACGTTAAAGAATTTATGCGTCAGTTTGATCCCAACTTTGTTTTTAAAATTTCAGATTACTATACGAAACCGGTTGCAGGTAAAGTTGGCGGAGGTGTTCGTACTCCTTATGTAAATCCTAAAGAACGTGAACGTGAACTTGGATTTAACGATACTGTACCGCGTGGCCGTTCTAAATATAACTGGAACAAGTTTACGACTAAACTCTCTGATCTTGATCCAGAAGAAACTATCCTTGTAGGTGTTAATGGTTCTCAAGCATGGAATCATGACGCAGATAAGGAATTTTCTTGGAAAGAAATTGACGTAGCGAATCGACTTATTAATGGCCAGCGTTTCGTAGCAATTAATAAAGCAATCTGGAAAACTGCTAAGAAACTAGGTGTTCCAACACTTCAAGAATGGCTTCCTAAAGCTGTTCAAGAATATGTCGGTTCACTTACTCACGAACAATATCTCAAGGAAAAATATCCTTCAGAAGTACGTAATAGAGTACCAATACTGTATAAATTTATAAGCCACAGCAACGTCTGGAAAAATCATGCTCCAGATTCTCTGGTTCATATGATTTGTACAGAGCATGATGGAGTATTTAACAGCACCCAAGGTAGTGTAATTTTAGATATCGAAGCTTATCTTGGACGTAAATTATTTACCGCAAACGAGCAAGATTTAGATGAGTATATGCCTAGGCTGCATGGCGCAGATGAATGGCTTCGTGCAACTTATCCTGAACTTGCTAAATATCTCACGGAAAGCAGTTGGGTTCGCGTAGACGAAATGACTGCTCATTATGTCAACCTCAAAGAAGGACTATACGAAGATGAGTGCTAAGATTCTCTCAGATACCACGGTAACCATTTTTCATAACGGCAACGTAACCACTGCGCATCGTAGCGATGCAAACTGGGATCGTGCTATCAAAGCTTTGCGAGAAGATGATTATGATCTCGCAATGGCTTTGCTGGATAAGCCGAAAGTTCTCCGTGAGTATATGCACGGCTCAGGTTTGCGCCTGCAAGGCCGTGATGTGTTTTATGGCAAACATCAGCTTCCAGATGCATTGGCTCGCCGGATTCTGGAAATGCACGCTGCTGGATTCAGCATTACTCCAATGGAGCTGTTCGTTGAAAAGCTGTATCAGAACCCCAGTTATCGGGCTATCGCAGAAACGTACCGTTTCTTGGAACACAACAAGCTGCCAATCACCGAAGATGGTGATTTCATGGCATACAAACGCATCAAAGCTAACTGGACTGATGTTTACACCGGTAAAATCAATAACCAGCTCGGTGCCGTTGTTGAAATGCCGCGTAGCCAAGTTGACGATGATTGCAATCGTACTTGTTCAAAAGGATTGCATTTTGCTAGCTTGGAATATTTGAGAAGCTATAGTGGGCAAAAGCTAGTTGCGCTTAAGATCAATCCGCGTGATGTTGTTAGTATTCCGGTTGACTATAACAATTCCAAAGGCCGCTGCTGCCGGTATCAGGTAGTAGAAGAGCTGCCAATGGACTTGGTTAGTGGGAAAACCGATTACTGGGAACAGCCAGTTGTGGCAGGTTATAATGAACCGTATGACGATTACGGTACGTATGCAACCTATCCGGAAGATGACGAGTACTTCCATTAAGGATTGATATGCAATATGAGTTCCATACGACGCTACCAATTCAAAAACGGGATTCGAATAAAATTGAATACCCGTGGGTGGAAGCGATTCTAAGTTGGGACCAAGACCATTCATCCCCCCGAGTAACAGAATTCTATTGTGACGATCCAGCCATAATGGAATTCTGGAACTCGGCGGGAGCGTCTTCTTTGGAAATGGCCTTACTTAGCGATGCAATTCGCCTGCATACTGCAGAAAATTTTGGGGACGACCCGAACCATAACTGGAGTTCTTCATGACACTTTCAGAAGCAGAAACAATTCTAGCTCTTCTTATTGCAGTAGCCACGTTTGCTGTTGGTTACGGTATTTTTGAATTCATACGTATATGGCGGGAACATTCATGAAAACCCGTATTCACGTAAACCAGCACAATATCAAAGCTAATGCAAAAGCTGAATTAGTCAGCGATTTGAAACCTGTAATTACAGCAAAAACATACAAAGGTAATACGCTGGGGCACGAAGCCATAATTAACGGGCCAAGCCGCGTAGTGTACCGTCCGAACAAACCGCTGAGTTGCGGAGCTAAAGTTTGGATCGAAACAAAAAGCGAGGTTATCGTGCTATGAGTGGGTTCAAAGTAACGGTCCCGATTGAAGTTGAGTTCCAGTATTACCCAGCAACTCCTGATACTCGGTATGAACCTGGAACTCCAGACGAAGTAGAAATTGATTATATTCGCATAGACGGAGAAGACATAACCACTGATGTTTCGGAAGCTATGATAGATATGCTAACTGAACATCTTGAAGACACATGGACGGACTGGTACGACGGAGCGTATGATGAGTAAAGCTTGCATTACTGACCTGGAAACTGGTGGCACAAAACCAGGATGCGCGATTTTTTCAATTGGAGCAGTCGCAATTGATCTAGAAACTGGTGAGATAGGAGATCATTTCTATGTTCCCATCGATATTAACGACAGCGCAAAATGGGGGTTGCTAGATCCAGGTACAATGATCTGGTGGAGTAAGCAAAGTGAACAAGCTCGCAATGCTATTTTCGAGCCGCCAGATACTACTATGAACTTGTTTGATGCACTTGAAGCATTCAAAAAGTGGTTCATAAGAAATAACTGCGAAACGATCTGGGGTAATGGTGCTACGTTTGACGTATCTATCCTGGAACACTTTTTCATTAAGTTCGAAATTCAAATTCCATGGAATTTTTGGCACGTACGGGATCTCCGTACACTTCAACACCTCGTCGGTGATAGTGTAAAAGACGACACACCGTTCGAAGGCATCAAACATCACGCATTGCATGATGCATATCACGAAGCTCAATATGCTTCGCGTATGTGGCAAATCGCAGTTAACGCAATTAAGCAGGTACAAGAATATGCATGATGGTGATCGCCTTCAAAACTTCGAAAATCTAGTAACTGCGTGGGCAACAGAACGTGGTTTGTTTGATCCCCCCAATCCTATGGTTCAAGCTAAGAAAACCCAGGAAGAGCTTGATGAGCTATTTCAGGGAATACGATACAAAAACAAAGAAGAAATCGTAGACGCTATAGGCGACATCGTAGTTACTCTTGTTATTCAAGCTCGCATGCATGGCTACACGCTAGGTGAATGTATATGGGTAGCGTGGGACCAAATTAAAGATAGAAAAGGCCGTACGGAAAACGGTTTGTTTATCAAGGAAGTAACATGACGGTAACGCCAGATGAAAAACTGTATCAAATTACAGTTACACTAGAACAACTGCGATATCTCCAACGCAGCGTCCGTTTCGTCTCACGAACGGATAGGAAGGGCGCTGCGAAGATTGAACGCAAATTTAATGAGCCAGTAAAAGACAAAAGTTTGCTTAGACGCTTAGCGCTGGCCGAAGAATGCCGTGAATTGTTAGAGATACAATAGGAGCGAAGTGATGGGTTATTCCAGTCAAAATAAAGACCCAGATAAGTTCGAAGAAATTCTTTCTCGCCTTGAAATAATAGAAGATCGTATATTCATGTTTACTCCTACCCATTCAATCGGTACATATACATGGGTAGATGTATTTATGGCTTTCATTCTTTTTGGATTCATTGGCTTTTTACTTGGATACCTTCTCAGATGACTAACCCAGACGACATACAAATTGGTGGTGATCACTACAAAAAACTTAGCCCTCAACCATGGGAAGTCATGGAAGGCTGGGGACCACGTGAACATTTCATCGGCTTTCTTCGCTTCAATATCCTTAAACGACTTGGCCGGTGGGATAGCAAAGATTCTGCACTTCAAGATGCTAAGAAAGCTAGGCATGAGCTGGACAAGCTGATCGAAATCATGGAAGTATCAGAAGAAGTGTCTCTGGACGTTCACAATGGCCAAATCCGAGTTAACGGAGGAATTGGTTTCATTTACGGAAGTACTGACTAATGGCTCAATTGTTTTCTTTATATGACGTTGAATACGTCGAGCGCATGGAAGCCTTAGTTCAACGGCTTGCTGCATATCCAAGCAAAGCTGAATTGAGTATTTTGGTGGCTGATGCCCAAACGTTTTGGCGCTGGGCAAACGAAGAGGATCATGAAGATGAACGTCTATAGTCCTGAGACGCTTGTCCAAAATATTGCTGATATCCTAGACAATATGCCATTTGAGGATCTTACAACTTTGGCAAATACGCTTCGTGGAAAATACGGCCAATCGTATATTGAAGGCCCGTTTTTCATCGAAAGCAGTGATGGCTTGGAAAGCGCAGCCTTTAGAGCTGTCCTCAAATCAGATACCTTCTGGATAGCCTCAGGAGAAAAAGACTCATGAGCGAGGAAATAACGGATAACAAATTTCGCGTTATCGCCCTGGACGAAATCAAAGCTCAAGGCCTTGCAAAAGACCTTGTAGAGAGCAGACGATGGTTCGAAGTTCACCCTATCGGCGGGGAAGACTGGGAATTCACCGTCAATAACGAAGACCGCGTTTACGTCGAAGGACTGATTCATGGCGGGCCAATGATCATCATGTACAAAGGGCAATCTGTCCGCTGTTACGGTAGAATGAATGAAGACCAAAGTACGTGGTGGGCGACTGACGACGAAGAAGGAATCCTGCCTCGCGGGTTCGACTCCTGGCGTGAAGCAGTTAAGCACTTCATAGACCAAGACACCCCGATCAGGGAGCTAAGCGGCGTATGACACTTAAAGAACTAGACGTAATCCGGAATTTGCGAGAGCAGGGTTATGCGGTAGTTGTTTATGACCCTGCCGAATTCGATGGCTTGTTCTTAGCAAAACATCTTGAAGACCTTATGGTTGATATTGCAAATACAGCTATTGACGATATGATTCACAGCCAAGTTATGGGTCGCGAGCTAGGTCTTCCTTTCGGAGATAAGCCCTAAATGGCTAAGCATCGTCCGACTGAATATCGGTTCACCTATACAGGTGATCAAGTCAAGGCTATGGAAGCGCGGCAACTAGGAAAGCTTTTCCTACGCCAGATTATGGAGAAATCTCGCTTCGCTGATAACCAGATACGGACAATTCGCAATACTATTAACGGTATCACTTACACCGTAACAAAGCGTTTCAACCAGTATTCATTGCATATCGACGCACCTATCGGTGGTGAAGAAGTTGTTATCTTGGATCAAGGATTCTTGTACGCTGCCTTAGGAGGCGCACAAGATCCAGAAATTCTTGCTAAAACTGCTGGTGCATGGACACATCTAACTACTGCAGATGATTATGCTGGACGGTTTTCTAACCCAGCAGATCATACATACTCCGCTATTGGTGGATACACTGTGCATGATGCATTGACTTTGGGGCTTGGCCTTAAAGCACAAGGATATAAGCTAGCATCAACCCCCTCAACAAATTGGGGATCTAGCCTTAAGGCCACAATCCGGAATAATCAGTTTCTCACAGTTCTAGGTAAAGATAGTAGTGGGGATTGGGCAGTTATTTCTAGAGAGTTTACTCCTGGTGTAAATGTTGGAGGAGATTGGTATGATCCTGTAACAGCTCCTGGCGGATGGAAACTATTAGGCACAGTCCCTTTGTCAACTTGGCCCAAATCTCCATTAGCATCAGATATTAGCGTAAACCGATCTGGTACAAAAATCTTTATTGATCTTCCTTCTGCAGATGATGCCGCACCGTATACTTTTGCTCAGTTCGAAATCTCACCTAACGGGCTGAATATTGTGTTCCCCGATGCACCGGTTTATTACGATCCGGCATATGATGGAGATACACTATACACAGCTGTTACATATGATATTGACGATCCAGAATACCCAGATGGTCGAGATGTTTTTCTTACTCTTTACACTGAACCTCAGCAAGCATATAGCTATCTAGCTTCTTTCTATCGTGGAAATTCGCTAATTAGCATTAATAGCGAAACAACTATTGAATATACAAGTACTCAGATAGACGTTGCTAAAACAACAGGCGATGGAACATGGTATTACAATCGTTACATTGATTCAGAAATGTGGCGATATAAAGATATTAAATTTACCGGAAAGACGCCTTGGTCTATTCGTGAACAGTATTACTATGTGATTGGTGATCAAGATACTGAGTATAACGATACAATATATTTAGCTGCTGGAGATTGGGATACTGGATGGAACAACGCAACAACTATATCAACTCAACTGCAGTTGTATGCTATAAAGTATAGTATTTATAAAACGTGGGGTGTTATAACAGTTACTAGACCAATCAGTTCTTCGTATACATTCACATCTACTCCTTACACTACAACTACAAATATGGTGTTTGAAGTTTACGATGCAGCGGATGGGACACTTCTCTTTTCTAAAACATATAACAGCATAGACATTGAATTTACGGTGTTTGGTTGGTCACTGGATATGTCTACGGATACTAGCCCATTTCCTGATTGGGCGAATTGGCAAGATGTTCCAAATGGTCTGTATTCTGCGCTTGGCGGCGCAGGTGCCACAACATATACAGGCGGCGGTACTATTGAATATGACCAACTCGGATCTGTTACTGTAGCGTTTACTGCGTTTAATCCAATTCTTTCTAGCTTTGGTGAGCTGCCAGATGGTTCTGTATCAGGGATGGTAACAAATCTAACAGACGACATTGAAATTTTTATTCGCAACCCAGCTGGCAATGTTCGTACTTATCTAAGCTCTGCTTTGTTGGCTGAAATTGACAGTGGCAACGAATACGTTAACCCGCTCTAAGGAGATAACATGTCTAAGATGGAATTTATCATAGCTCAGCTTAGCGAAGTGGAATTGATGCTTAGCCGTGAATTGATAACTGAGGCTGATAAGAATGACGAGCTAAACGAAACGCTAATTGAACTGACTCAGGTAAGGATTAAGCTAGAAGGCTTATTCTCGTGATGGAATTTTTGCTAGTCATTGGTGTTGGGCTGGCAGTCGGAGCAGCTATAATTCTCACTGGCGTCGCTATTGGCATATGCTGCACAGCTAGCTAATCGTCCACATCCTTCACAAAACGAAAGCCCATCACGAACACGTTGGGCTTCTTCAATCAAAGCACGTTTAGAAGCTTCTGCTTCCATTTGAAACCGAGTAAGTGGAACGCTAAATTGACGCGTGTTCTTTTCAATTACATCGATAGCAGGGACATAAAGAACCTGCTCTAAGTCCAGTGCTGCAAAAGCAAACCAATCCAGATCGTCGATGCAATACCCATCCTTTCTCCCCATTGTTATGACGTTAAATACGTAAGAAGGCTGAGCTGGGCGTACTTGTGACGCTCCTTTAACCTGAATACGCAGAAACCGTCCATTTCCTACATCAGCAAGAAGATCATAAGGTAAGTGACTAGCACTTGGAGCAAACATCGCGAGGCCAGCGGAGGAGAGCTGGTAGTTAACCAGCGCCTCCGCTATATCCCCGATTTCTTTTGCTCTGCTCACTCGACCCTATGGGGCGAAGCAAAGTCCTACTTAGAGATACCACTCAATGTAGAGGTACGGATCTACTGTGATTGAAGATCCCGACGTATTGTAAGCAACGTACGTATTGAAATCGGCATCACGCACATGTGTATGTGTATCATCAAACGGGTTCGGATTCTCAATGATTGGCGTCGTACAAGAAACAACAGTACCACTGATGCAGGGTCCGTAAGCAGACGCTATAGGCGCTGTTGCGCTGTACGGTGAAATGCCGCAACCGAAGAAATGCCCTGATTGCGTAGTAGAGCAAGTCAGTACGAGGTGGGCGCGGTATCCACGAGCGTATGGGATCTCATCTTTCGGGTTATTACAAATACCACTGATCGAACTCCCCTGCGCGCCAGGACAGTAAGTGCTTCCCTGCACGGTGCCTCCATACGGCCCCGAATCTCTTTGGTCAAACGCAAGCGACGTATTTGCTGTAGAGAACGATGGAGGTGTATTGATACCAAAGCAATCAACGATAACGTGGCCTTCGTAGAAGCTGCGATTTACCAAGATAGTGTGCGTGCCAGCAGACAGGTTAACCGCAGCGTTAGCGTTAGTAGACTCAAAGATCGCTTGTCGCGTCATCGTTGTACCGCTCAGCGTAGCGTAACCGGTTTCCCAGTCCGTCCCATTGGCGTCGATGATGGTGTAGATAAAAGGATTACCTGTAGCGAGGAAGGTATTTTCCCCTGCAGTGATGTCTTGAAACTGGGTTTCAACGGAAAGCGTCAGCGTACCGGTTCCCGTCGAAGTTGTCGTGTATTTTACCCTGTTCATCAGCTCTGTCTCCTAAGCGTTCTGTTCGCAGCTGCGAAGATCCTATCTCGTTCGGAGCGGGAAATCTTCCCCTTCTTGTACATCTGGGAAGCTCGCGCCTTAGCGTTCGCAGCATGCGAGCGATCATGGACGGGGTATTTTCTCTGTCCCGGCAAAGCAAACTGGCTTTTGCGCAGACCCTTGCGTGCTTTTGATGTCAGTTTCATTCGAAGTTACTCATAAATGAATCGCTCAATGGACGAACGAGGTTCTGCCCCGGCAGGGCGCGGGCCAGCTGGGTATCCAGCCCGCCCTTCATGCTGAGAATATCTACTAGATGCTCCGCAGAGGGGCCAGCCATGCTCAATCCAGGCATTTTACCCCACTTCGTGTAGTCTTCGGCAGAGTCATCCAGCAGCGTGACGTATGGCCCGTACAGACCACTACGGTCTACGCCGTGGCTAACCCAGTCCCCTACCGTCCAGTTATCTTTCCGGTCGTCATCCTGGTCGCCAAAAGCATCTTTCACTGCGTCGCGAACCATGTCTGCGGCGATCATACCGGGGATGTACATACCCAGGCTAGCTATGGGGGCCACACGCCCATGCTCAACAGCTTCGCTCCAGGCACGCTTCATAATCCGCTCATAGAAACTATACATGAAGCCTTTGAGGTGGAAGACCAGCATGAAGTGTGGATCACTGCCGTAAATCGGGCGCTGCGCTGAATCCGGACGCAAGATTGCTTCGTCTACGAAGCGGCGGATCGCGTTACGCACGCGGTCATCGCGCTCAAGCTCGCGCTTGCTAGCATTACGCCGCTGTTCTTCCGTCAAAATCTTGATGTTACCCTGCTGGTCCAGCTGAATATCTTCAGCCCGCGTACCCAGCTCATCCAGGTAACGCTTGCTATCACGGTCAAGGCCCTGCTTGTGACGTTTAAGGAAATTCTGAGCAGCACCAGTCGCCATGACACGAGTCATGCGGGTAAACCCAGCGATACCAGTGATCTCAAACCACTTCTCGTTGATGTTCTTAGCAAATCCAGACATGTACGCGCCACCGTACTCGTAGCCAAGTGCTTCCTTCGCGATACTGTCTTCCACGATGCCCAGCGTCTCAGCCAGCAGGCGGGCATCAGTCTTACCACCTTCGCCTTTGAGCCGCTTCGACCAGCCCGCCAAGTCCTTAGTCATTTCACGGAAACCGACCATCGTGTCTTGCCAACTTCCGGAGCGAACCAGGATGCCGTTCGGATCGACCAGTGAGCTGAACAGGCTCATGCTGAGCAAGCGCAGGTTTTCATAGACCATGACGTAACTCATGCCCTTACGCAGTGCTGGGCTAATGTCGCCGCCCAGCGTGCCAAGCATAGCTTGGACGTACTGGTCAGCCATTTTATGCTCGGCTGCAGTCATGCCAGCAGCCTTAGCGCGTTTCAGCAGCATCTTAATCTTAGCGCCATCATCACTGAATCGGCGAGCAAATTCAGAACGCTTCACGGTCTGATCAATGTAGCTAATGAGCGTCTTATCCAGGTCACTAGACAAGAATTTCTCAAAGCCTTCAGCGTTCTTTAGGAAATCCAAAATACGAGTATCATGCGCACCCATATACGGAGTGTGGCTAGCAGCAGTGTAGTCCGCGATGTGCGGAGCATCGCCCAGCCCTTTCGACTGCAAGATCGCGGCGTAGATCGCGCGAGCAATCTTCATTTTTTCGCCAGGAGTAACCAGCTGGTCACGCGGAATCGGCTTACCCAGCGGGTCAGTCTTCTGCTGCATCGTAGCGACGCCACGCATACGCTCGACGTATTGGTTGGCGAACTCATCGCTCATCGTATCAGCGAGCATGCGCATGAACACGCGAGGCTCTCTAAGAAGAGCCTCGGTGTCAAACACCCAAGGCCAGTACCCGGCCTCGTTACGACTGCGGTCCCCTAGTACAACTGTAGCTTCAGTAGCGTACTTCCGCATATCCTCCATCAAGGTCTTCAACTGCTCTTGAACAGCTTTGACCTCAGCATCATCTGACCACTTCCCACTAGCCATCGCGGTAGCAACTTTTTTCTTGAACGCATCGTCCTTGCCGCGCAAAATTCGACCAACACGGTTGTGGTACTCCGCAAGTTTAGCGTTCTTGGACTCAAACCAGCCTTCCTTGACGCCCTGCGAGCCGGGCGGGACATAGAAATCACGCGCCAGCTTGAGTAGCCACGGGTTTTTCGTCCCAGCCATGCGTCCGTAAGCAGACTGGAAGACTTTCTCCATCGTAGGCGCGATGAACTCACCAAGTGCGCGGAACCCGGCTACGGCCCGCTGTAGGTTGTTATTCACGAGCTGGTTCGGTGAGCTGAACGTCGGCGAAGTGTTGCCTAGCTCTGCACGAACCAGGACTTCGTCGTTCTTGAGCGCGGCAAAGATCTGCTCAGCGCGTTCACCGTCGCTGACTACGCCAAGAATTTTCATAATGCGGGAACGCAACCGCTGGAACATCGTATTTGTCTTCGGGCCAAGCTGCAGCGCCCCGGACTCCCACAAGTGATAACCGTGGACAATGAGCGCTTCTGGGTCCTGAATAACCCGCTTCGCCGCCTGAGGATCACCGGCATCAAGGAGAGCGCGGCGAACGCGGTTCACCATAGCCTTCGTGCCAAACGCGCGAGCTACGGTCTTCCGCTCACCTGCGTTCAGCAAGTTGTTGTACGCATACGCGGTGGCAGCGGCGTTCATATCGTCGCCGTAGTTGCTTGCCATCATGGCAATCAGCATGATCTCGCGGCCCAGCCGTTCATCAGAACGGTCTTGAACGTTTTCTTTGCGGAACATAGCCTTCGCCAGACGCTTGATTCGGTCAAGCTGTTCTTGACTTAGCCGTGCTTCGGGCGGCGGGTCGTTCTGCTCGACTACGTCAGCGACGGTATCACCCACAGCCTGCGTAGCATCAACAGGATCCATGAACAGGTTGTCATAGAAGTCCTTGATGCTCTGCTCAGGCAAGAACCCAGCGTCTTTGAGTTCTTGGTACAGCGCTTTGAGATAGTTCGCCACGCCTTTGAAATACTTACCGACGAAGCTGCGTGGAGCCTCGGACGACTCGAAGTAGCGAGAAGTCTGGTCTGCAAACCACTCTTCGAAGTCCATGAGATACTTGCGTTGCTCGGCGGGGAGGTCGTTGATCAACGTCCTGTCAAAAGCCATCGTCGAGACCAGCGAGTACGCCATTTTTGATGCGCGTACATCGCCACGCGAGCCAGTCTGCGCATCACGCCACTTCTCGAAGTCGGCCCAGATGCGATCTTTCGTGTCTTTCGAAGCATTAGCCCAGCGCTGTTTAAACACTTGGTGACCAACTTCGTGGGCCAAGACCGCAAACCGCTGCGTTGCACCTTTCAGCGTAGGACTAATATAGATGACCGTGTCACCTTCGATGGTAGTGAACGTAGAGCCAAGAATCCTGCCACGCAGAACTTTCTTCGCCCACTCCGGGTTCTCGACCATCTTGGCTTGCATCTCGTTCGGAGTAGCCATGCGCATAGGCGTGAGCTTCAGCTTCGCGGCCAAGTCAGCGAGCATCTGGTCAAGTTTCTGGCGAGGACCTTTTACGTTGTCGTACCATTTTTGATACGTATCTTTGCGCATTCCGCGCTTGAGTGGGTCGCCCTCAGTCAGATCTTGGTTCTTAAGGTCATCTACTTTCTGCTGCGCTTTCAGTTTACGCTCGACTTGTGCTTTCTTGGCACGAGCGAGGTTAAGCAGTGCTTTACGCAAACGCGTTACAGCTGCTGCGTGCCTGGAAGCTCGCTCTTCAGCCATGCGAGTTTTCGCAGCTTCCATAGCTTTCTGGGCGCGAGCTTCTTCTGCTTTGATTTCCTTGAGCAGCGCTTCACGCTGTTTTTCCTGCTGCTTAGCCTGCTCTTGAGCCAGCTTCCCAGACTTGCGCAGCGGTATTGCCGCATGCGTAAACAGCTCCAGCTGTTTCGGCGGGACTTTAATGTCCATCGTAGACAAGACGCCATGCTCTTCTTTGAGCCGCTGGCGCTCCGCTTTCATCACCTTCTCATGCGGGGTAGTCTTGCCTTTGTTCATCGTCCGGTTGCTGCGCTCAATGATCGCGGCTTTCTTCTGTCGCAGCATCTTGATCAAGCGCTGTTTACGCGCACCGCGCCACTTAGCACTTTTGAGCGGCTTCACCTTCGTACCGGGTACAGCAAAGATCTGCTTCGTATCCTGGATTATTCCAGCCGCGACGAGATCCTTGGCTAGCTGTGGATCCCAGACCAGACGTCCATCGGGTGCGACATTGGCGTTCAGCAGGCGTTTCCCTGCTTTGTTGATTGCAGCTACCTGCTCGCGGCCTTTACTGCGGATCTGCTCACCAGTTGGCTCGGCTTCGAACTTTTCGCCTTGCCGCTCTTCCATGACAACTTGCGTTTCACGGCCACGCGCATCTCGGCGAATAGGCTGAACCTTTGCCTGCTCAACGACGCCATGTTCAATACCTCTGCCCTGGATTTCATCCATGTCGGCACGGTCGCGGGTGAGATCCTGATCTACTTCACGTTGTTGCAACTCAGTCCGCTGCGACGGAGCAGGTACAGCCTCGCCACGAGTCATGGCTTCGCGAGCTTGGCCCCAAGTGATTTGCTTCTTACCCTGCTGGTATAGCACGGTGGTAGCGGGAACCGTATCTGGGTTGATCGTAGCTGCTCCGTTCTCAGCCAGCGAAGCAAGCCCCGCAGTAAACCACTCACCTACACGTGCAGCCAACGGTTTATCGCCTTGTTGTTGCTGCGCCGCGTTCATTTTCGGCTGCATAGCCAGCGTCAGGCTCATCGCGTTGAGAACCTTGTCGTTGGGCAAGCGAATATCCTTATTCTCGGTAAACCCTTGGTTAAAGTTATCTGTGTTGTAGGACCTGATAATCTTTCGCAGGTTACGTTCTTTGTTCAGCTCTGTACGATCAGTAATCGGCTTACCTTCGCGATCCTTGATCTCGCCGTATGAGCGGCTAAGCTCTTCAGTCGCGAGGCCCAAGTCTCCAGGCACGGCACCAAGCGCACCACGCCCAGTACCGGTCTCAGTATCAGGCCCCTGGATAACGCGGAACCGGCTCAGGTAGTCACGAGCCTGCTGGCCTTTTTGGATTTTCCACTTCTGGGTGCTGCGGCTTGCACTGATAACTTGCGCTTGGCGCGTAATGTAGTCACGCTGCGCTTGTGGGTCACCAGGATAGCGGCGCTGCGCTTCTTCCTGAACTACTTCACTGTAATCGCGGCCAATAAAACCTTCACCCGCCTTGTCCAAAGCCCGCGTGTACGGAGCACTGCCTTCCTGGTACGGAAGCTCGCGCAGCACTTCGCCACGGCTGTCGCGGGTGACTTTCTCATACTGGATGTTCGGCTGAAGTTGCCCAGAACGCATACCTTCCATGCGCTCTGCAGCCATCTGCTGCACGGCACCTTCGTCATCAATAGCCCCGAAACGCGTCGGTGTGAGGGCTTCTTCGCCTTGCTGGCCAAACTGCTGATCGTCGATATACGCTAGGAAATCTTCGTACTCAGCAGGAGTTTCGCCGAAGACTTCTGATTCGATATCCCGCATTGTGAAACCAGCAGGGTCATCATCAATTTCCATGTTACGGAGAGAGTCAGAAAACTCCGCTCGGCGCTGTTGCATGAACTCCGCAGCACGCTCTGGTGTAATGTCAGCGGCCTGCTCCCAAGGAGCTACGGGGCGGGCTTGTCCGTCTGCTCCGACAACGAAGTCCGTGTCTTGTCCAGTGGTGAGAGCGCCAGGATCAGCGGGTTCAGCGAGATTCGGACTAAGGACTCGACCCACGCCGCCCACAACTCCGCCTCCGACTGCGCCCATCGCAAAGGCGTCCACAAGTTCTTGCACTCCTTCGGCACCTAGCACCTCCCGGTTCTTGTCAGCCACGGCCATGACGCTGCGCTGAATAAGCTGCTGCGCCGCCTCAGTAGTACCTTCAGACAGAGCCTGCTTACCAGCCTCGCTGGCGAGGGTCTTTTTGATTTGGTCACCCGCAGCTTTGCCAAGCCCATAGCGGCCCATGATGCCGAGGACAGGGATAGCCTCCAGGCGACCGGCGACTTCGCCGCCAGCCAGTGCAAGCACTGCACGCTCGCGTTGGCTCAGCTCACGCCCGAAAATACTTTCTGCTTTGAACTCCGGATCTAAAAGCTGAGAACCCAGCTGGCCTTGCTCTAGTGCAGCACCAGTCTGCAACGCGCCAACTTTTGCGCCTGACTGCGCTCCTTGGGCTGCAAGATTCTGACGAGTAGCGGCGAGACCGCGTTTCTTCAGCTGCTTCGCAGTGTAGTTTCTAAGTAGTCGCTGACCCAGCTGTCGTCCGACTACTGCACCCGCGCCGCCACCTGTGATTACTGCTGCGAGGCTGGGGGCCATTTGGCCAAGCGCACCTGCCGCGAACGACAAGGCATCGCTGACTGAATCTACATCTTTGAGGCTGCTGATCTCAGGAGCATACTGTTGCGCACCTTCAGCGTAAAGCTGCGCCCGCTCAGCTGAATCCATCGCACCCTGCTCGTCACCGACCAGTGCTTTTGTAACCGCCGCTGCGCCGTGATATGACTCGCCTATTCCAGCAAACCCAGTTTCCAAGCCGCGCGAAAAGCTCGACATATCGTCGATCTTAGCCTGCTCGGCTTGACGCTGGCGGGCCTGTTCTTGCTCTACGGTGTAGGCGTTAGACTTCGTCAGCGCGGTCTGAACCGGGGCGGGCTGGTCCAGGTAAGTTTTGCGCGGCGGGTTCGCCATTACTTATCGTCTCCCGAAGAGGCTCTGAATCTGCGCAATCTCGTTTCTGTTAAGGTCGTATTTTTCCAAGTTACGCGGGTCTTTAGCAGCATTGATTAGAATTGTTTCCAACTGCTGCGAAGACTCGGGCATGATGCCATCCTTGCGGAAAATGCCACCTATTGCTCTTGCCAAGATTGGGAACATTGAATCTCTTACAGACTGGTCATACTGAGCAGCTTCGCCGAACTGATCAAGCAAGTTCAGCACACGCATTTGGGTGCCAGTGTCAGCTTCTTCTACACCGCTGTTGATTAGATAGCTCAAATCACGCTGGCGTTGCGCAAACTGCTCTTGTGGATCTTCGAAACGAGCAGACCGCTGTTCCAACATCTGGTTCATATTTTCCAGGTTCTGCTGACGCTGCACATCGCCACGTTCAATTCCGTATTTTTCAGCTTCGAAACGTTGTTGTGCGCGAGACTTAGCCAGCTCAGCAGCAGTTTGCCCGGTAGCTACGCGCTCTTGCGAACGATCCCGCCCAGCAGCTCCGTAGAACACAGTATCCTGCCCGCGCTGGCGTACTGCTTCAACAAGGTCAGCGTTACGCGTATCCTGATATAGCTTCGACCGTGCAAGTCCTTGCAAGCGCGGATCTGCTTCAGCAATTGCGGCAAACTGATCTGGGTCGAACGATTTCTGCCAACCACGCTTTGTACTGACAGTCTGGGTAGCCTGTTTACGAGCATTGCGCAGCGCAAGATCTTGCGCCCAGCGGCTAGGCTGGTACTGGAATCCACGGTTGATATCTTCACGCGGAATAGCGTTAGCTTCGCGGAATCGCGCAAGTCGCTCCTGGAACGTACCAGCGTAAGGGTTCGCAGCATTACGCATGGCTTCGGCAGCAGTTACCGGCCCGCCCCGGCCAGTGAACGTATTCCCGCTGCGGCGAAGCCCAGTCCCACGAGTGCCAGTAATGCTGGGGAGCGCACCAGCTGCTGGCGCAGCGGCAGTCGCAGCTCGCTCAGCCGCTCGTTTTGCCGCCTGCTCTGCAGCTTTTTTACGCTGCGCGGTACGAGCAAGGCCAGCACGAACTCGGGGGGCTTGCTGACTTCTAGGTGCCTGCAGCTGATTCTGAGCAGGCTCATCTTCGTAGCGCTTCTGCATATTCCGCGCTTTACGAAGTTCCTGGCGAGTTGTTGCGCTGTTGTAGGCCATCCTTGGCTCCTTACAAACTTGTCGTAGTACTGTCCTGACCCGCGATGCTCGCGCCCAGGTTGATTGCATCCAGAGCCGACGCAGTCAGCTGCGCAGATGCAGTTGCGCCAGCCTGCAGAGCCTCTTGGTACAGAGTCAGCAAGTCCTTCGCGCGGGTAATGTTAATGTCTGCTTCTTTGAGGCGCAGATCCGCTTGAGCGCTAGCTGTACGAACTTTGGTCTCCAGGATAGCACGTTCAGCTTCACTCCGAGAGACTTCGCCGGTCACAGACGCGCGGTACGCGTCGATCTCAGCGCCAAATGCCTGAACCTGAGTCCCAACTCGGGAACCTTCGGCTTCTACCAGTGCCCGGAATGCAGATACTTGGCCCTGGAATTCTTCCACACGGGCGCGGTTAAGATCTACGTCAGCTCGCACGCGAGTTGACTCAGCATCTACCAGAGCGCGGTAACCGTTGACTTCTGAGCTGTATGCGTTGGCAGACGACTCATAAAGCCGTACCTTGGCCAGCTCCCCGTTAATCTGCTGAGCATAACCTTCATACTCAGATGCCTTAGCATTAACACGCGCGGTGAACGCATCGACTTGAGCGCGGAAAGCGTCGATGGCTACGCGTTGTACATCTGCTTCGACTCGCGCAGCTTCCATCTCAGTACGATATACGCTGGCGATGGTTTCAACTGCTTCAATAGAAGTCTTGTATGCCTCAAGATCCTGGGTGTTCAACGCAGCGATAGCCTGCTGGCCTTCGATCTGTGCGCGAAAAACTTCAATCTTAGCCAGCTCGGCTTCGATCTGGGTCTTGAATACATCGGCATAAACCCGGTAAGCCTGGACCTTAGCGTTATACGCATTGACTTTAGAATTGTATACCTGAACACCTGCATCAACGAGCGCAGTCTGCACCTGCAACAGTCGCTGATACATGTTGTTCGTGTAGTTCATCAACTGACCTTCGAGTGAAATCGAATTCTGGATGACAAACTTCAGGTGTTCATAAGCACGCTGTACCTGCTCAATGGTCTTATCCCGGCCCATCGTAATCGACTTTTCAACGCTTTCGCGTTCGGCCTGCTTTAGGCGAGTTGCTAGCGCACCCGGTGGCAGCTCGAAGCCACGAGCGGCGAATTCATTAAGCGCGGTGCCAGACTGGCGGTTGTACTCTTTTAACTCGCGCTCTCGCTCACGCTCCCATATCTGGTCGATGATGTCTTCGGGTAAACCTCCATCTCCGTTCTGGAGCGTATTGAGCAGGCTTGTCTGCACTTGCTGCAGCAGCGTTGAATCGTACAACGACTCACTAAACGTGATCGTTGGTTCAAAAATACTGCCCGGCTCATCAGGCTCAATAGCAGAGAAACCCGGCAAGTCGATAGCCGGGGCATCAGGGATATTTAGCGAGCGAAGCGTCGGGGCTTCTGGAATCGTCGTAACTGGCGCATCAGGAATCGTCGGCGACGTAAACGTAGGTACGTCGCTCGGGGCTTGGTCTGTAATCGGCGTAGGTGCTGCCGGGATTGTAATCGTTGGATACGCAGCCAGAAATTCCGGCGTAGTAGGAATCTCAATCTGAGAGATTGCCGACAGGGTGGGCGCAACCGGTGCGTCTGGCAAATTTAGATCCAAATCATCTGGAGCGCTAGGCGCAGGGCCGATAGTAGGCTGACCAAGCGTTGCTGCTGGGAATTCAACAGTCAGCTCAGAAGTTGGGATTTCCAGTTCAGCGGGGTCGATTGCGTCGGTAAGGGCATTTAGGTACGTAATCGTGTATCCATACGCGTTGTTGCCGAACGCAGTCATGGAATTCCAGCCGTTACTAACGAGGTTACACGCTGGGACACTCGCGCACGCGTCCGAAATCGGTACTGGTTGGAATTCAGAAGGGTATCCAATAACGCCCATTTAGACTCTCCTTGTCAGTACAACGGGCAAGAACTCAATCTGCTCTAGCTCCACTTCTTCACCAGCTCGGTTCACCAGCTCAAACTGCCAGTACCGGGAAACTACGCCTTTACCGAGTTTTGCC